>Ga0068631_100037_pt1 | contig 37179 bp, 29 predicted proteins | sample InSIn5gowninarea_2_FD_77434 | JGI IMG/M metagenome (GOLD analysis project Ga0068631, IMG submission 77434) | Clean room microbial communities from NASA Spacecraft Assembly Facility at Jet Propulsion Laboratory, Pasadena, California, USA -... ...
CACCTTGCAGTGTTCAAAGCGACATCGTTGAACGCGTTTGCAGCTCTTGGCCGATCTGTTCACCGTGAAGTACGCGAGTACATCCAGACCATCTTCGCAAAAGATACAAAACATCCTGATGTGCTCCAAAACAACAAGTCGCTTCAGGGTGAGGTGTTGATCCCCATCAAGGAGGTCAACCTGCATCTTCCCATGGAAATTGGTGACTATACCGACTTTTTTGCTGGTATCAACCACGCCCACACAGTTGGATCCCTGTTCCGTGGTCCCACAAATGCCCTGCAGCCGAATTACAAGCACTTGCCAGTCGGATACCATGGGCGAGCATCCTCAGTGGTGGTATCAGGCACACCCGTCCGCCGACCCTGGGGTCAGGTTCTTCTCGATCCTACTGCTGATCCTAAGATTCCTACTTTCACACCATGTCGACGCCTGGACATCGAACTCGAGCTTGGCATGTTCGTCTGTAAAGCGAATGCCCTCGGTGAAAATATCCCCATCGACGAAGTCGACGATTATATCTTCGGCTACGTTCTGATGAACGACTGGTCAGCTCGAGACATCCAGACCTGGGAGTATGTACCACTCGGTCCGTTCAACGCGAAGAACTTTGCCACTACCATCAGCGGCTGGGTTGTACTGCCAGATGCTCTGGAACCCTTTGCGGTAGAGGGTATCGCAAATGACACTGAGGTGCAGTCATATTTAAAGGATTCTAAGAAGAAGAACATGTATGATATTCAGCTGGAAGTCGACTTGATTAGTAAGTGTGCATTGCATAACCCTCTGAACCACATAGGAACCAGAATACTAACTCGTTTAACAGCCAAAGACGGAAATTCCACTACCATCACCAAGACAAGTGGAAAAAACCTTCTCTGGTCGTTCCGACAAATGCTAGCCCACCACACCATTTCAGGCTGCCCCATGCGACCAGGTGATCTATTGGGCTCAGGCACCATCAGTGGATCGGATGACTCGAGCTGTGGCAGTCTTCTAGAGCAAAATAAGGCTGGCAAGCAAAAGGTGAAATTGCAGAACGGTGAAGAAAGAGTTTTCCTCCTTGATGGTGATTCAATCACGATCCGAGGCGTTTGTGGCAACGAGGAAGATGGATTGGTCGGCTTCGGGCTGTGCCATGGCCAGATTGTTGAAGCAGTCAAACGATAAGCTATGTACCTTATTTTGAAGCAGTTGTAAAGCCACGAACTGCACCGATCATACAACTTAGACTCGGTGACAGCTGTATTGTCCCATGTAGCCCTTTAAGTAGATGAGTCCTTGCGGCAAACCACCATGTCCCCAGGTCGGAATCTCGTCGTGTCGTATTGCTTGACATGCTTGTCAGCACCACCACTGAGAACTTCAAATTTGGACAACTTCACAACCACGCATTTTCGTTAAGATACAATCATCATATTCTCCAATAGGACGTCTTTGCAATCACTGTAATACCAATTTGTGTATACATATATCACTCCCATTTTGAACGTATATAACCCACCAAGCATACAACCACGTTGAATTTTCCAGGTAGAGCATTAGGCGCCTACCTATGTAGCCTCATCGCCTGCCTCTGCTGCTCTCTACAAAGCATTCTCAAAGAAAACCATCATATTCCCCTGATGCACCGTCTTCGCAAACGCCTTCAACTCGTTATGCGCCTCACACTGCGTATCATAATATTTAAAATCCTCAAGCGAATCAAACGTCGACACGACGGCGACTGTATATCCTTGGTTGCGCGCGTCTTCGTATGATGGCCCGGCGACGACGGAGCGGATGTAGGGTTTGCCGTCTTTTTTGGCTTTGGAGGGCATGGAGCGGTAGATGTCGAGGAGCTTTTGCTGGTCGGATTCGGAGGGGATTTTGAAGAGGGTTAGGCGGGAGACGGTTTTGTTGGAGGAGGACATGTTGAAATGGAGTTTTTGGAAATGTTTCTGTGCAGTTGGGAATGTGGTCAGCAGAGAGCTCTTTTTTCTTGATAGGATTAGGTAGGGAGAGTATGAACGTACAGTTGTCTTTGATAATGTTTCTAGGTAAATTGGAGATTTGTTACAGCTCTTGTGATGATAATGGCTTGTTAAAGAATAGAACATAAACAAAGTGAGGGGCACATAATAAACATATTCAAACAAGACAAAATTATCGTGGACCCCGCGGATGTATTCCGCAACAGCAACGGGAAAATACAGTGGTACTTGGGGTAACCGATGAAAAGATATCTACAGTACGCTCCACGGTGATGATCCGCCAACATTAACGAAAAACATACAGTATTACAGTACTACGTATAGAAGTACCTACGTGCAGACCGTCTGCGCACTTCTAGCAAGGTCCCGTATTTGCTTACAATATGTGATAAATAACAAGTACCTAATTTCTTGCATCTACAGTACTACATTACAGTAGCTAATCTAATCTGATCCGGGTGTCGACAACATACATATCTAATAATCCCACCGGCCATCACAACCCCGATCATATCGGCTCAACTATCGATTACCTAACTAAGCTTGTTCCGCGAAGCGAACGTATCGGATGTTTCTACCTTTGTCGGATTTTCCCCCAAAATTCGGGAGGGAGGTTCGCTTCAGATGCTGTATGACGAGTGATGACTTTTTCCGTGTTTCCTTCCTGATACCAAGCACAGTATGGGGACATTTTTGGGATATTCCAAGCATGAATGCGTGTCTACTGTGCAGTAGTAATACATGACTCGGAAAATGAGCATTGAGTTTTGAGATGAGGGGATGCATGACATTGATCGTCGTGCTCACTCACCTAAAAACTACAGTATTCATGGGGGTTGAGACGAGGTCTGAATATGTTCAGGCTGAGGTTTCTACGGTCAGTCATACTGCAGATACGGAGAGCAGCGGGTGTGATTGGGATTCAAGGATACTGTAATTTGAAGCCCACATCAATCAATCAATCAATCAGCAATAGCTGGTAGATGCGTTGTTGATGTGCATGTCCTAAACAAAGACCACGAACTACCTATGTAACAGAGATGAAAGCTTTGTGACATTTGATTCTTTTGGCACACACACGGATCCCTTTCCCAAAGATAGATAAAAACCCTACTTGTCCTGTCCTGTCCTGTCCTGTCTTTTCCTACCCCGTCCTTTAAGCTATACGAGAACCACGTCGTGATGTCGATGCATGTTCACTGGCAATCGCCGAGGTAAAGCCTCCCTTGCTCCTACCATCTGGTGTTAGATCCACGAATTCTAGCTCCTCTGGTTCGTTGGATGTTTTGGTGTTTGTGTGAGTTGTCTCGAGTCCTGGCTGGTTGTAACCACGGAAGAAGTTCTTGGCGTAGAATAACCATATGAGTGTAGCGATTAGGATCGTGAGGGCAATGATGACACAGGCGTAATTCCTATTTTAATCAAAACACGTTAGTACTGATTCTTTTTGCTGCTATTAACACTTTCAATATCGATTTTGGTGTACTTACATGTTTGATGCTGTGACTGGGACAAAACTTGGGAATGACATGAAAATGATCATGAAGATTCCAAAGGCGAAAGCGACAACATCAATGATGAAGCCCAAGCTTTGTGGCAATCTCCAGGGTCCTCGTGGTAAAGTGTTGAAATGCCCTCTGTAGAATACTTTGAGAGCAATTGGCATGTTGTAGGATAGTTGGAAGGCGACAAGCGTGGTGCCCATGATACCGTAAAAGGCCGTGCTGTTCCAGATGTAGATCATGGTGATCAATATGCCGCATACGTAGAGGACACACAAGGCTTCAAGGGGCACGGCGAAGCGTTTGTGCAAAGTAGCCCATCTTGGGGGCAAACCGCCGTCTCTTCCGAGCGAATAGACAATACGCGCCGATGCTCCGAGCAAGTCGAGTCCACCAACTACCGCGGTCCATGTGTTGATGCTGTTCAAGAAGATAGCTGCAACAGGGCTTCCAGTACTCTGTAGCACGATGGCGCTGAAAGGACTGGTGTAGCCAACTGCGGAACCGAGAATGGTGTTAGGATCACCCATGTTGAACATCACAGTTAAGATGAATGGGAAAGTCACTACCCCGTTCATAATAGTTTGCCAGAAGACTGTTTATGTGTTAGAGATATAGTATTAGGCATGGTGGTTTAATGTACTTACTGACTCGCGGCACCGTTAGCTCGGGGGTGGCCATTTCTTCCGCATAATGAGTAGCCGAGTCAAGCGAGAAGTATGCGAAGAGTGCTGCTAGCTGGGCCACACACCAAGCAACGCCATCATTCCACCCTGTCTCGTTGGTGAATTCCCGGAAGACAAAGTCAGCAGAGTTCCTGTATTCGTGTTTTGTGCAGGCCCAAAGTGTGATGATGATAGCAAGAAAGCCACCAACGTGGACATAGAGAACTAGAAAGGATCAGCTTGAGGGTGGATCATGACAGGAAAATTTGACTGACTGGTCTGATTGATGATGCTCATACTCTTCAAGAAGAAGATGTTGATGATCAGCCATATTGTAAATACTGCAACAGCAAGCTGCATCTCGCATCAGCACAAAGTCTTGCTCAAACCGGAATGCCATACCAAGAATGCGTGGATTCGAAGAGGTGTATAACCGGTAGCTACTGCTATGTATGACTGTATTTGAACAGCTGCGCCCATAGCACACGATATTGAGCCGAGGAGTAGACCGACTATCGTTACCCAGGCATTGAACCAGCTCTGAAAATGATGTTAGTACCGTGTATGGTGTAACGATTCAGTCAAAAGGAAGCTCACCATAAGCGCTCGATATTTGGGGGGTGCAAGCTGAGACACCCAAACGTACTGGCCACCAGCCGACGGGTACATGCTAAAAGCACTTGAGTTTCGTTCTTGGATCGATGGTGGATTGATCATACCTGATAAGTTCTGCCATGGAGCTGGCGACACAAGCAATACCGACGGAAACGAAGAGCCATCCGTAGACTAAGCCGACTGGCCCGCCTGCTGTCAAACCCTGGGCAAGAGAGGCTACCCAACCTTCCCACTACAGTCATTGTCAGCTGAGAACTTCGCATTTCGAGACTGGTTGGCGTACTGCACCGCTGCAACAGACAGCCATTCCCAGTGCCGACCAGAAGCTGAATGTCTTTTTAAGGTGAGTACCACCGGTTTGCGAGGGATCCATATCGTGACCCATTTTGGGTTAATGTCGAGCACCAACAGAATTTCAACAGGAAGCTGAACCAGGGTCACTTAATCGATAGTAGTGAGTTGATGGTGTTGAAGCTGGATAGAGGAGGATGAGAGGTGGAAAGATATGACCTTGTATAAGAAGAGTGGCAGATCGCCGTGCCATGAATACACTTAGAAGCTCGAGCCTAGCTCTTAGTGGGAATCCGATCCGGACAAGCAGCTGGGGGAACAATCCTCTGTCATTCTCCAGGACCCGTAGGCTTACCCCAGACCCCAAAATTGACCTCCCGCCCTCGTGTATCAGCTGGTCAGCGACGCTACAGGATTATCTCGTACGAAGTAGCTTTACATTCAGTGCTTGACTCGTCTTAGCTTTGACAACCTCGAATGTCTAGTAATCCGTGACTGCGAGTCAACCGACCCGAGTGGTAGTCAAGTACAATGGTCTCTCCACCTCTGATGTTGAATTCGTATTAGTCAGAAGTAGAGTTCCGCCACCATTTTCACACCAGACAAAGCCGGATTGGTTGAAGACACAGATCTGGGCTTCTTGTGATAGAGCTTTACCCAATCGAGTTGAAGTTGTGACAAAAGATCAACGTTGAACAGGGATCGAGACTGTCGGATGGGCCAACGTAGCACCAAGCTATGGATGTGGGAGTGCGGCACTCTCCAGAGCCGATGGAAACTTCGCTTGAGATAGCCCTCGATAAAGTTATTCCGTGATATTAATCCTTTGGAATGATATAGGAAGAACTTATGATTGGTCCATCTACCCGTTGCTGCTCGCTTAGCGCTGGTGCGTAAAGTAGTCGCGTGGCCCATTCTGCAAGATATTCCAGAGATAAGCAAGGACGTCAATGAGCCACTCTGTACTAGAAATCGCGAACAGATGTCCCGCAGTACTGTATTTGTTTCCGCCAACTTGGTTCGACTGAAGTCGACACCTAGCGCGTGCCATTACTAGACTTCAACTCTTTCCTATCGTACTTTTGATACGGGGAACCAAATCAGCGGTACCACTATGCTACACTATGTGCGCAACCAGCGTAACGTGTTCGCCACTTTGACTGGATCAATCATCTGCACTCCCTGCTTACGGGGTGCTATCAGTAGCCTATGATGACTGCTCCATAGAGTGCACTCGAACCTACCGTATCCTAGCAGCCTACGACGTCCGGGTCCGTAGAGAACTACATGGGTGATGTGATAGTGGTAGGTTGGATCAGTACAGCTCCTTTGGATTTTGTCTTGTACCTTGATAGCTATCGTACGCCACTTGGTTCAAGCTGTACCCAAGGTGGCCCGGCTTGATGAAGCTGCGAAGGATTAATCCAAACATCTAGTCAATTCTTGCTTGTGACTGAGCTGATCCAATCTGTCAGCGACAGTGGTCTGAAGTCGATCAGTGGCAACAATTTAAGACTTACGAGGTTTCGCCACATTCCTCAATATACCAAAAGCAATTTGCTCGCATTGGCATGGTACTTTTGATCTCTATTCAGTACTGTGTGGTCAGCACGACCTGACTAGTTGGGTTTCTCCGCGGGTGTTGCAACCAGTTTCGTTATTCCAGTCGGTATCGCAACGAGCTAAGAAGATCTCGCACTACTGCACGATGAACCGACTCAACATGACATAAGACTGGTTGAGGCACGTTAAAGAGATAAAGGTTTCGAAGTAGTCCTATGCTGGCCGGTATGGGATACTTGTGTTCTCGCATTGAACTGCCCTGTGATTCGAGTCACGATCTCGTCCTCACAGCGAACGGGTACCGATGCCGAACTGCCTAGGAAAGCTCTTTCAGAAGGAAAGGGAATATGCATGTTTGGTCGGTGAGAAAGCGATCGCCATGATCAGCGAACAGGTTACGTCAAACGTGAATTCTTATGCATTCGTAGGCTCAATCGTCGATGTGGGTGGGGATGCTGTTTACGAGGAAGAGCCTCCCTGATGGGATATAAGTGTCCACAAAGCTCCAGCTTCATTCAGTTGCATTTTGCAGCTTCGATCGAACATGCGCATCCGTATCCTTGGTTTAATGCAAATGTATCATGTGCCTGCAAGCGACTGGGTTGGTATGTAGAGAGTCTACTGATATTTCCGTATATTACAACTCTACTCCAAGCACACAGGACCGGCAAATCAAACCTAGGCCATCCAGAATCCTCAATCTTAGTGAACGTATCGTCAATAACTCTACAGTATTGCAAAGCGCCTGTCTCAGCAATCTGTGTCCTTGAGAACCTGCACAAACTCCAGTTTTTCCAGAGGGAGCCAATCGTGACTGCCAGAAAAAAGAACGGATAGTGTCCTATGAAAAAGCCTCCACGGAACAACTCATGACATGTGCAAAGCCTGTTGAACAATGCCACGCGGCTGGTTCATCCGACTGTGAGGGCCTCAAGGCTGGTAAACATAGTGGCTTGTGACCTGGTTGGGAGCGTCCGATTCAACGTCCATAAACGGACTCCATCTCAAGTTCGAGGACGCTTTTGACGCCTTGCTTTTTGTAGAACGCTACTGAAAACTCACAAGATATATCTAGAGATTCTGAGTAGGTTGTTGCTCTGTTGCAATAAAGCTCTTGATAAGTGCTTGAACTTCAGACTTGGTCATTTGTGGAATCCCCAACAATTCGTTATCCAGCTTTGTGAACGCGGGTTTGGCCTCTCTGCTAAATATGGCACGACAAAGCTGATTGATGGCTGCAGAACCCATGTCAGGCTTTGGGCTCTGAAGCGTTGCGAGAGCTTTTCGTTTGGCATCCGCTGTATCAGATGCTGTAATAGTCCATTCTTGTGCGTCAAGGCGTTTCGCCATGTCAAGTAGCTGATTTTGAGTTATCGCGATATCTTGTACATAGACGTCTTTGTTCTTTGTGCTTTCAAAATGCTGTATTGACTTCACTACAGCTTTGCCAACAGTGTCAAGGTTTGTAGTTGAGATCGGCACATCACCGCCATCCCATATCGTCGCTGTATGATGCTTTAGGTCCAAGAAAAAGCCGACTTTGATCGACCAATCCAGGAAAGGTCCATTATGAAGAAGTGTGTAGGAGAATCCTGGATTCGTCTTGGCCGCCTCCTTGACGTATTCCTGGCAGGCCAATTTGTTACTGTAGAATGGCAGGTTTCGTAATTCTGACTCGGACGGATCGGAGCCAAATTCACTTGGAAAAAACCGCTTAACACCAACAGCAACCGATGCATCAATCAACAGTTTCTGCGCTGCTAGAGCTGACGCTGGCAATGCAGACACCACCACATCTGACCCTTGTATAGCCGTGCGCAAGCTCGTTTCATCTGCGTAGTCAACTTTGGCAACGCTGTGCCTGGAAGTGGGTGGGAGATGGTTGAGTTCTACACCGTTGCCTCGAGTCAGCACAGTGACTTCGTAATTAGCATCCTGGAGAGCTTTCAAGATCGCAGGCCCGACGTTGCCAGTGGCACCGGCTAAGGTGACTTTCCGTATTTCCACCCCTTGATCTGAATTGATAGCCATCTTCAATGGTCGTTGGTTTGATCCGGTCGTTGGCCTTGAGATGATGATCGACGCAAATCAAGTCGTGAAGGAAGTCGCTGTGACGGTCAAGGTGCAAATTGATGAATAATATTACCACAGACTGGGCGCTTTATCTTCTAGTACACGCAAACTTTGTACTAGTCTTCACGAATGATGCAAAGATTCCACGAGCTCACTCCAAAATGGCCGGTTTTATAAAAGAATGGCGTTTGACGTTGCAACCGGATTGAGGAAGTCGCAATGATGCAGCGGAAAATCTGCCGTTCTGGACGTGATGTCGTCTCGTGGTCCCGAGGATTAAAACACGACCTTGTACACGATAACATAATTGCGTGCTATAGCAAACACCGTATGTAAAACTAAAGCCACCGGAGAGACATTTTTAGAAATCTCGGATGCGTACTTGATATACACCTGCTCAATGCGCTTTGAAAAGCACTGTGATGTCTCCGAGTCAAAACTAGGCACATGAAGGAAGACAGTGAAACATGGAGAGGACCTAATGAAAGCCCAGCTAATGATGGTTTTCGACTACTAGTACTCAGCCATTAATTCGCCGTGCTATACACCTTCACACGTTCATCAAGTGGCTTGAATTTTTTCTCTGCTGAAGCTTTCTCTGGCGAACCAAATACAAGTTGTCCTTTCAATTGCCAGCTGAGTGGAATATGATACTTGTCTGCGAGCTTCCGATCTATCAATGGGTTATAATGTTGTAAGTTTGCCGCAAATCCCTCCTGGTCCAAGGCTGTCCAAACTGTGAATTGTTAGCTAAATAACTTACTCATAAGAAACGAGGTACTCTTAACTTACCGATATATGTGAGCATGCCATTTGAGTGCTCTGACCATTGAGGGAAATAATCTGTATACAGAGGCCACGATTGTTGCAAACTGTTCACGAGATCGTTGTCTTCGTACATTAAGACCTGCCCAGTGTGAGTTCTCAGGTGTAATCATCAGAAGAGACACCATGGACGTACTGTGCCATAAGCAGCTTTGAAGCCATCAAGCTTCTGCGACGTGTTCGGCCATGCCTCAGCGGGAGCTACAGCCTTGACGGCTGGCTTAACAATATCCTCCCATAGATCTTTATGATCTTGGTTGAGTAGTAGGACTATGCGGGAACCTTGAGCATTGAAGGCGGTTGGACAATGCTTCACAGCGGTGTGTACAATCTTTGAAATTTCCTCGTCTGAAATGATTCGAGCATCGCCCAGGGCATAATTCGTACGCCTCTTCTCACAGGCTGCAAGGAATTCAGCACTTTTAGCACTCATCATGTAATACTGAAAACCAACGATCAAAAGGACGTATTGCAGCGAACAAGAACTGTGATTGAGCTGCTCAAGCTGCTATAGCATAAACGAATAACATTATATTATTTGACATTAGAATGTCTCGGCGAATCTTCATCGGAAAATCATTCTGTTAGCTTAGTAATGCACGACACTAACGATGTGTTTTCGCACTGGACAGGTGTCTAGTTGGTACTCTGTTCTTCAACAGCTGTACAGTAGGTACTCACGTGAAGCTGGCACAGTTATGGTTACCAATGTGCAGCTTGGAGCCTCGCAGATGGAAGACTTTTTCCAAGGCACGGAGTACTGTCCAACCACAATTTGTTCCGCTCGCGTCCACTTCTTCGGTGGAAATTCGGTTGCCCTCCGTTCTTTGTGCCCGTCGGCTCTTGATGTTGAATACGAGTGGCGGTAGGGACGGTGTTCAGTCACAATATCCGCCACTCTTAGCCGTGATTACCTGAGGTTTTAGTTGGACTTGAAACCAGGTGCAAGTGTCATGTGATTGCCCTACATCTAAAGTAGCCAAAAAGTGCCGTGCAACTCGTGCCTACATTTGACATTAAGAGCCTTGGGACCACTGTAGGTGCACGATCAATACTGTAATCGGGAACTCCTTTATATATAAAAGTCTAACGCGCCCCGGCATAATAATCGCTTATCGAAGCAGAAGTGAATGAGTTCTGACTGAAGTCGAGCATTGTACAAAATCAGCTGTACTAGATAGGTCTGATGGGCATGATGAACAGCCTTGCTTCCTCTATGAAGAACATCGTTGTGGTGGGTGGTTCGTATGTTGGATGGGTAAGTTCCAATGTCGTTGGCATGATCGCATCTCTAATTTACAATAGGAAGCAGCACGGAACATTGCTAAGATCCTGCCACCAACGCATAGGGTATGTGAATCCTTGAGCATATCGTACAATTTGGTTGACATGCTGCAGGTTATTTTGATTGAACCACACACCCATTTTCATCACCTGTTTGCTTTTGTAAGTATCTCTGCATCGCCGATGTCGTGACATGTGCTACCAGTCTTCAGCACCTTGAGTATTCGCTAATGCTGGTATAGCCACGATTTGCTGTTGCCCCTGGCCACGAACACAAAGCTTTCGTTCCTTATGACACGACTTTCTCACCCTCTCCCAGGCCTGAAGTGCATCAGATTGTCCAGGCATACGTCCTCTCAGTCCAGCCAGATCACGTAAAGCTAGATAGAAAATGGCAATCATCGGATGTGTTGCCATTCGAATATCTGGCGATCGCAACAGGCACCAAACTTGCACAACCTGCTAGCATTGAGCACGATGAAAAGTCACTATCCGTAGAATATCTGCAGAATCACCAGAATACAGTCAAGGCGGCAAAGTCCATCGTGATTGCTGGAGGAGGAGCTGTAGGCGTTCAAATGGCACTTGACCTAAAGGAATTATATCCAGACAAGAAGATCACCCTGGTGCATTCACGCACGCGAGTAATGCATCAGTTCATTGGAGAACTTCATCGCATCGTCGAAGCTCGGTGTGACAAGCTAGGCGTCGACCTTATCACGAATAGTCGTGTAGTCATCCCTCCACTAGGTTTTCCGAAGGACAAAGCTCCGTTTGATGTCGAATTGACCACCGGTCAGATACTCAAAGCCGACCTGGTTATTCGAGCAACCGGCCAGACTCCTAATAACAGCTTGATGAGGGACCTAGATGCCTTAGATCCTGCGACAATTATAAATCCTATGAACGGCTATGTCAGGGTCAAGCCAACATTGCAGCTTGCTAATGCCAAGTACCCAAACATACTAGCACTTGGCGATATCGCCGATACAGGCGCTCACAAAGCCGCTCGACCAGGTTGTGCTCAAGCAGAAGTACTCGCAGAGAACATACAGTCACTTCTGGAAGGAGGTCAGAAACCATTGAAAGAGATCCAAGTTGACCCACCTGCTATTCATTTGACGCTTGGAATAAAGGAGAACGTCATCTTTTGCGATCCTGACAAATTGAAAGGTCAGACAGAACCGGAGATCTGGATGCAAGAGGACGGTCAAGAGGATCTGGATGTAAAAAGCCAATGGGACTACATGGGAAAGACGGTTGACAACCCCAGAGAATATCATCTCTGAGTTTGACTGGAGTGGTACAGCATATCTTCGTACCTTCACCTGGCTCAACCATCTCTTCCTTCTTTCAGCCCTGCTGTCCACTCCTGCCGCGGTAGATCGAGCAGTTGATGCTCTCGCGTCAAACGAGAATGTATGCATATGCAAGGCTGAGGGCCGGGATCTGCCAAGTGAAGTTGGTGACATAAGAGAGATGGGAAGTCGACTATCACCCGGCATGAGCATGTGTTCAGAATGAACACATTCTTAAACAAGGACTGTGTCGTGAGCCTCGGGTAGAACAACAAAGTTCATACACATGTGTCGCTGGTGCATGGCCAGATCAGCTGCTCCATAGGATATTCGTGTTGGCTAAAATTATCCCAGATGGCTTGCAGCGAGACGCTTGCTTCAAGCTCGGTGAAAGGGGTGGCGATAGTATCAGCGTTGGCTTCATAACTTGGCGGAGGGCGTTTAGGAAACCTGGAGTAACAATCAAGGAGTGAGGTAAATCAATGAGAATGTTTCGATAGATAATTGTTTGTCATGCAACACAAATACCACGCGATCTCTTACAGCTGCCTCCAGGTGCCATCGACCTTTACAGTATGCTCAGGCACGCCCAAAGCAACCAACTAAATGTATAACCATACCCACCAATCTCTTGTCATGTCATAGCTTAATAGGAGGTTGGTGCTTTCTCTAGAAAGATTTGTTTCACTCTTGCGCAATACGTGGATACAGGGCAGGGCAGGGCAGGGCAGGGCAGGTGATTTCAAGTCACAAAGTAGTGTTGACGATCAACCATCTTACTCACCTAATCGTAGTGAGTTTGCGGTGAGCAGGAGGTACAGTATGTAGCAGGTAGCAGATAGCGTGGATGAGATCACTTTGACAGCGACGGTACAGTATATTCAAAGGGTTTAATTGTATAAGAGTATGTCGGCTTGTTTAGTCATGGCTGGCTTGGCAACACTTCCATGCTCCGAGATGCCGCTATCAGATGCCACTCCAGGCTCGTGTCAGGCAACCATCATTGAGAAGAGCCACCTTTATTATGAACAACACCATACCGCTCTGGTCGCTGGTACAAGCACCATACCCGCATCGAACAGATATGCTGCAGAACGCTGTTTTGAGCGCAGCAACTAGATCATGGCCAGCTGAGATATCGAATCCGTATGCCCACAGATTGAACTGAACAAGATGCAACAGTTTGACTTGGGTAATAACGCCTTTTCTGTTCCATACCCGATCGATAATGCGTATTGCATTGGGCTGTGTGAAGTGCCTCTCAACCTTCTGGCCTTCATCATTTCCTACGTAAGGTGAACCTACCTCAAGAATACGAATTCGAGCGCAGTTGACACCATTTCAAGATTGAAGATGTCGGCGACCTTGCTCGTCTGTGTCGAACGTCACGGCTTCTGCTGTATATGGCTCAACCACAATTATACAGAAAGATCACCTTGACATCCTATAACACCATTCGGTACCGCAATGACACACCAGAGGGATTTGGGAGTGCCAGCCCATTCACCATGGGGTTGAATGCGCTAGTCACGAGAAACATTGCTGGATTGGTCCGATCGCTGAATCTACAAGGTGAATGGCGCGACCATGATCTGGAGGAGTATGCACAAGCCGGACGAGTATCGGATGGCTCAATGATGTTGAATATCGCTGTGAGAGCAGCCATTGACCGCTGCATAAACCTCACATCCTTCAGGTTAGCAAGGAGTAGCAGGGTAAGCAGCCTAAGCTGACAAGACATAGCTGGAAGCTCAATATTAAGCTCACTTCTACGGTATATACGGCCTTAGCATCCCTTAATCATCTGGAGTCATTTCATCTACGATTTCCTTCGACGAGAACACCACAACCGCAAATGATAGTCCCAGCCCTACCCAATCTGCGAGAGTTTACTATGACTGATTACGACCCTCTATGCCATCCTGATGATTTGGCAACTATGTTTTTTCATGCTACAAACCTCGAATCAATCAAGCTACATTTCTCGCCAAGAATGAGGAATATAGCTGAGCCGTCCGTTCAAATCCAGAGCTTCTTCCGCCACAATATAGCCGCTCACAGACAAGTCAGAGTGAAACGTCTAGAAGTGTACAACTGCTTCGCTGTTGCGAATCCAGAGCTCCTTCGCGTCTTCCTTCCAGATAAACTGGAAGAAGTAAGCACAATTAACTCTTTTGGTTTTGGTCATGGTTCAGAGCTTGGATCGTCCCCAGGAACACATTTCGTTGATCAAACTTGGGCATTTGACCATATGACAGAAAAAACCCATCCGATGGTGAAGAGCGTACGAAGCGACAAGATCAATTATCTTTCTTGCAGGGAACTGGGACTGATGCCACCTCTGGAAAGGCTATACGTGATCAATGCTAATTCCAAGAAACCGTGCGACAACCATAACCAGTCGCCACTCGTTTCGCAGAACTCGGGCTCTGATACAGCCACTCCAATTGGACCACCATTGGAAATCAAGAGACAAGTCCCACGCATACCACCGTTCACCACGACACCTGCAGAAGCTCTACGAGATAACCTACTTGACGTCCTCTGCAAACGACATGGTGCATCGCTCAAGCATCTCATAATACCAAGCAAGCTACCCCTCAGCAGCTATTCGATATCTCAATTAATAAGGTCCTGTCCAAACCTAACGCAATTATCCTTTGCTCCCGAAGAAGTCAACCCAGAAGTCTTTAGACACGTGCTGCCATTTGCTAGTAAGCTAAAAGCGGTACGATTAACCGCCCCTGATGCACCAGGCAATGAAGGAGCCCAGATGCGCAAGGCGTTCCTAAATTTCGAAGCCAGGGAAGATCACGAATACTACCTCAACCTCGAACTATCCGGAGCGTTTGGAAGTTCCACAGGCATGGCCCATTTGAGGTATATCGGATTCGGACTCAAGGCTTGGGGAGTGACTAGCCTGCAGCAAGAGACGAGAACAGTCCACGATGAGGATGGGAACGCGATGGAGCAACAGGTATTTACGAGGAACGTTCACCCACTCAGCTGGGATAATGTTGCTGATATTGAGATATGGAAGCTGGATACCACAGATCTGGTGTGAGCGGAACAAGGAAGCATAACTTCGCCTCCTTTACACAATTGAACAATTCTTCCTTTCATTCAGACCATGTGTTTAACCAGGCAATTATGTCGCTGGTGCCATGTGTAATCGGATCTCGAAAGGCAACATATTTTGAGAGAATCTACGTACATACGTAGTCAATAGCCACTTGGTCAACCATTTGTCAACGGCACAATGCTCAATACTATGTTACGTACACCATGTCTTGTATGGTGTGGTATGAAGCAGAGTCCGTCGCGGTTGAAGACAAGTACGTACGTGGACAATCAAAGGCTTTTGTCGAACCGTGTGCCCCCTAGCAAAGACCTGCGTTATGAATGCTGTACATCCGACATTGAGTGCTCGTTGTTCGAGGATTGCCACGATGAATACGTATTGCCTTGCCTGACGGTTGACAAACTCTCGCTCCGGACAGCCTCCAGCACATTGATGAATGTAGGACGAAAAATCACAGACTTATAGCACATTCGCCGCCCAGGACTTCGAGTACGTATGTAGTATCCTCTGCGAAAGTGCATGCTTCTTGAGAACGACGACGATTGCCAGCACTTAAGTGCCTTAGGGTCAAAAGCTCGTGTCAAACGTGATTCCCTGATGCCTATCAATGCTTCATGAGTGAGGACGAAGGGTGGTGGTGGCATCTGCCTACGTAATATCTTGTTTTCGTGGCTACTCTACGTGGTTCGACAAATTGATCGACTACAGTACGTACGAAGGTTCCACTGTATTCTTTCTTCATCTAATTACGTGGATACCAAAAACACACACAGAACACATATACATACGTACGTACGTACTCAATCATGGTCGTTGTCGTCTAGACATGTTCTATAAGGATCCAAAGCCTTATTACTCGTACGTATGCAAAACGAGCACGAAAGGAGCCCAGGCCAGGACGGAGAAGAACGCTCTCGTATTTTGGGCAGATGACCACTGATTGCCTTACAACAACAACAACACCAGGCAGGAACGCACTTGGTGCGTTGCACTTACCTCTGTAATCTTGTGTTCGAACAGGAAGCAACGCTGTTCTCCGGGCGTCGGCAGGCACATTGCGCTTCGAGCTAAAAAGTGGAAATTGGAATTATCGTTTACGACCTTGCGACTCTTCACTTCCATTATATATTGGACTTTCATTGGTTGTACGTATGTTGCTCACATTTTGTAATGCTACTACGTAGGTACGTTGTCAAACGACGAGAATACTATCTGTAACGTTTGAAGCAGAGAGTGTTTGGTCCTTATTAACACGAGCTATGCATAATCCAGTCTCCGTCTGTCTGCGTTGTACATTCCACGTCTATCTTGATATCTGGTATGCACAACTCCTTGTGTTGCTGCCCCTGCATATATCACTACGTACGTGTTACGGTCAGGCCTGATGTTCTTGCCCTGCCACTATTTTGTTATTCTCGATAAGTCACGCGTGTTTTTCGGACGTCGTTGCTCGTAAGGATCCTGTGTTCGTGCCAGCTATACCATGTATATGATATTAAAAGAACGTTAGAGGAGGACTACGCACGCACGTAGTTATGGTGGATGGTAATATAAACAAATGAGCACATGACGAGGGAAGGAACACTTGAGAAGCCTGCCTTCTTAAGTACGTATGTACCTACATCTATGTTGTTCCTGTTCAACTACTTATATTCTTGCTTCCGTAGAAGGTCATCTGCTCTTTAACGTACCTACGTACGTATCTATGTATATTTAAGGGTGAGGAAGTCTCGAACTGGTACAGGATTTACTCATTCAAGTCTCGTCGTGGTTTATGTTATTTTGTTACGGGGTTACTTATACAGTACGTACATCCACATCATGAACGAGTTGACGAGGTTTTTATCCGTTTCGTTGGCATCTGTTTAGAGCAGGTCAAGTTAGATAAATACGTACTAGTACGTACGCTGCCAACGCCTCTCGAGACCTCACGACTTCCCTTGCTTCTTCTAGAAGATAGTGGTTAAGATACGGACGTGAATTTCCTCATCTGAGTGACTCGTATTGACAGCACCACTTTCAAACTTTCAATCAACTCACGCTACGTCCATGCGTACATATATTACTCGTGTCATATCTGAAAGGAAGATGCGAACTCGCAAACGATCTAGCTAATTCGTAGTGACCCATCCACAATGAATTACACTCGCTCCAGTATTCAAGTCCGGACACGAGTGAAGTGGCACGTACTGACACTCGTCGTGGCCTCGAGAGCTCTTTCATCAAATCATGACTTCATTTCGGTCGATGAGTCGTCTTCCGGTAAGAAGGTCCGGTGAGTCTTGATTTCAATTTATTCGGTATGTAATATTAATAGCCCAAGATTGAGATTAAGAGTCTCGAGACCTGCTGTCATCTTCACCTTCGGATAGAAGCAACGGAACAGGACTCGGATCCCTGCTTCTTCGCGACCCATCCCGCTCCTCGTCATATTCTTCGATTACAATTGCTGGTCCTGGTTCCCCAACATCCGTATCCTCCTCATCTGTCTGTTCACCGACTACATCCTCGTCCTTCTCTTCATGGTCGACAAACACAAAACTACCCACTACAATTCCGGCACCGACCCAGTACACCCAACTTTCGAACCTTTCTTGGATAACCATCTGTCCTACTAGACTTAGTGGAATTGTTAAGCTCAATCCAACCGTGACGACAAGTGGACTTGTAAAGACCATAGCGTAGGCCCAGCAGATATCGCTGAGTAGACTGCTGATGGAGTTAACAAGTAGAATCATCCAGATATATGAGGTTGGTGGAAAACTGAAGGGCTCCATGCCTGTGTAGTGTAGTATTGGGAAGAGAGGCACCAGGAGGATGATGTTGAATATGCCTACGAAGCCAAAGAAAGTAGGCATGTGAATCGACTTCGGGTGTACAGACATGGTAGTTTTCTTCAGAGTGATGGTGTAGAAGCCATAGATAACAGCTGATAGTAACGCCAGTGCATCGCCCAATGCAAGTTGGTAGGGTGGTTTGTCCGGGAACACGTCGAGTGCTCGCTTTGACTTTCCAGCCTCCTCATCTTGAGCTGAAAGGTCGACCTGGGAAATAAGGATGATACCGGCCAGGGATGCAAGCACACCACATAACTTCTTCCACGTGAACTTCTCCGCCCCTGTGAGCGCTCCAATCAGCAACGTCCAGACACTCGCTGTCGATGTCAAGACTGTAGCGCTTGCGACAGTCGTATACTGCAAACAAGAAATGGCAAAATAGTTTGCTGTGAACCAGAGAATGCAAAACGCCAACGAGAGGCGTGCGGTAGGTATGAGTCCAAGTACTTCTCCCGAACCAGCAGAAGTTGTCGAAGCTATCGCATCGTCTGGCTTCAAAAATGATTCTTCCTCATCAACAGGCATGTACGGTTTAGATTCATCGTTCCTCCAAAATGTCCGGACTGCCCGCAAAGAAAATGCTGATCGTATTGTGTCTCCCAGAAGTCCTTGCTTCTGTTTCTTATATGCGACCTGCGCTAGTCGAGGTATTATACATAATGTAAACGCGGAGGTGTTAATATACGTCAGGAAAAATGGTTTGGCAAAGCTGGCGTCGGCGAAAATGCTCTACTCCCGTGTTAGCATCTGTCGCTTGCAGGAGTATATCGACCGGCACGCACACTGCCCAAAAAGTTCGATGTCGTCCATAAAAACACCACAAGTAACAATAGTATCAAACCCAAAGTATGCCTCGCAACACCTGGCAGCCCACTCTTCTTCTCCTGGATCGCTGTTGTGGCACGCCCATCATCACTGTACGCCGCGAGTGTTGACGAATCTGACGAGTCGTCCATTTCAAAGGTCTGTTCAGCAGGAGGGCAGGAAGGTCCATGATGGTGGGAGCTTTCTATCTTCCTCGGGTTTGGCATGTCCACGATCTGGGAAGCCGTGTCATTTGCTGGAAGATTTGCGGATTAACCCCGGTGGGTTTCCAACTTTGAAGTTAATGACGAGGTCACGCGGAGACGGGCCGCCAGCAAAATCTCGTCTGGTGATGTCTGTGGTCGAGCGCCTTTCTGGGCGTGATATTCGATGACTGTACGTGTGATATAAAGTAAATGACCGTCACAGACCTTGATACAGCGTGAGTTAACGAGAAGAGCACACGACATGTTGTACGCACGCCAGGTCTGTAGTCAGTTTATGCCATGTGCAGGTGATTTCTAAATTTGGCATAGTTCGTGTAACAGAGTTGCATTTGCCGTCTTTGATGGTTTCGGAAGTATGACAGAGGAGCCCCTGAACTTTCATTCAAGTCGGTCAAAATCCATCGTAGATTTGAGGTTACGACCATAGAGAACTCGCTGTCAATGCTGACAATACAGCGAAGTTACGTCGTAGGTAATGCCGCCTCTCACGGATTAGGACAAAAGAAATGAATCAATTAACAGCAGGAAGACATCGAGTTCAAGCAAGCCAAAGCAATCGTATTGTATTGCTATACCTTGTACAGTGCGTACATAGGTAAGTACGTATATAAGCAATCATCCGAGTTCAAGTCTAGACGTGAAACTAAATTGTCCTCATAAAGCCACCAAGGGCGTCTACCTCAGAAGAGGTGTTCATGCATGTCGGGCTGTTCCGCAACACCATACTGCAAAGCATATCAAAAAGCACATTGCAATCTATAAAAAAGCTGCTGGTCTCCTAGCCCGTTGTCATAAAATCACATAAATCACATCACATAGCTCAAATTGCTCACTCCACCTCTCAGAAACGCGTTCTTCGGCCTTCTCGAGCTGGCTCTAAAACCCATTGCCAAAATTGGAAAAGTTCTGTGGCATGCTTGGATTGCCTTGGTTCCGATCGAGATGCGTCCCAGTGATGAGAGAAAGCATGTCTCTATCTCCAAACGTAGGCCCAATCCCACCATAACCTTGATTGACCGTAGCAGTGTTCGAGTCAAGATTGAATAGATTGTCGATTGGCAGACTGATCCAGTCGTCGTTCGTAGTGTACAGGGCAGGATCCATGTTCGTGTCAAAGTCCATAGCTGTATCAAAGGTAGCCAAGGGGTCAAAATTGGGGGGTGGCATGAAAGTTTGTGTGGTAAAATCAACCATTGGGATGGTGCCGAGGATATCGGGAGAGTCTGAATCAAACACGGCGTAGTCGGAGGAATTCGTGCCTTGGGCCTGCTGAGCAGGGTTAGGCTGAGGTGTCATTTGACGGGACTGTGCTCGGCTGCCAGGCTTCGGAACACGAATCATCTTGCGTTGAACATCGTCCATGATGTGTTGGAGAAGGCGAGCCATGTGGGGACCTAGATGCACATCGTCGACATTCTGATCATTCATTCGATGGGTCATTTCTCGCAACAGCTTGTACTCTGCCCGGACGACCTTCTCTTCGGCACCGAGACTAAAGAGCTAGGATTCATGTTAGCATTTCATATCGTTCAGTGTTCGGGTACCATACCTTGAGGATGAACATCATGCCTGACAGAGATCGAAGGAAGGTTCGGACTGGAGCATTCCCCAAAGCCTTCATGTCACCAAGACCATGAGCAGATGACTTCAGAATCTGCTCTGCAGCAGCTCGGACTTCGTCGATGTAGTGCTGGTTTTCCTGCATGACCAAAGCAAGTTCTCTCGATGTCCCACGACGTGTACTGTCTCGGTTTTGCATAGCCATCTGGCTTACCACTCTCTGCAACCCCAGAGAATTGATGTAGAGTCTCGCATACTCAAATTCCGTTCTGAGCACATGACGCATGTGTGGCACCAAGTGTTGCTCAACTGACGTATACAGGTCAAACCAATCGTTGAGTCGAGGAACGAATTTTGCAATCTCCTTCTTGTACTGCCCACTGTCGATGAGCTTTGTGCTGTATTCTCGAGATGGAAATATGTCGCGGTTCGCATCAAACATCAAACTAGCAATCTCAAACCAGAGCTTTTGCATCTTGTCTATCGGTAAATTCGATTCGGGTCCATTCCTATCGTAATCCTGCTCTGGTGACAGGGAAGATTGGATGCCAATTCGACCACTGATCTGTGAGACATAGGTGATAACCAACCGACGGGTTCGACGTCGCGTGAGACATGCAGAGTTCGGACCGTGCTTCCCACCACAAGAAGTATGGCGTGTATCGAAGACACCCAGCTCGAAGGAAAGTGACTGCGCGAGTCCTAGCAACATCCATGACATTCGATCAGATCGCCAGCCTGGCTCGAGCCAAGCCGAGTAGGGCAGACTCTCAGAGTCGTCGTTCTGCACTGAAGCGCCGTCGTTTAGCAGAGAGAAGTTGGTACCAAGAAGCTTGTCCTCGTCATCACCAGCAGGAAAATGCAAGGCTCGAGGCTGCCAATCGGTGAGTAGCAGACAAGCCTCGATTGTGCCAAGTGTTCGTAAGCTGCCTTTCCAGGTAAATTGTCCAGTGACTGATTCTAGAGTACGTGCCATGCCAGCACCACAAAAGCCACCACAGAATTGTTCCTGGCCCCATAGCAGTCGCTGAACAATCTTGCGAAGGGCATCCCAGAGCTTCTCGTGGATATAATAGCCCCGTGTGACGGCCGCCTGCGATTCCAACCTACAATAGCGAGACGTAATGGAGAGGATAGCAAGAGCAAGAACAGGTTCCTCAGTCAGAAGTGTATGATGAGTGGCCGGGTCTCTAAAGTCGTGAATGATTACTGGCGTCATGGGTGCGAGGTGAGTGTAGAAGTATTCGATGTACTGAAGAGCTTCGTCCGCTGTGAACCATCCTGCTCGAACGAATCGCATCTGTGACCAGTGCTTAAGGGCTGTCTCACGAGCTTCTTGTGCACGGGATGGGAGTGGTCCACGAATCTCACGGGTGGCTCCTGTAAGGGCTCTTTGCCGTTGGCGCACTTGCTCGGGATCACCGTTAACTTCCGTTGATGTAGCGGCTCGAACCAAGACACTCAAGTTGTCGGTAGTGTTGTTAAACGACTCAGCTAAGCTCTTGTCCTGTGGGATTACCACATGATCATCACCATCTGCAGTTCTTGACGAGGTGCTATTGCCATAAGATTTTCCCATACCACTTTGTTGAACCGGAAACGAATGGTTAACAGGTAAAGCAAATGGTGTCGGCGTAGGTCGTGCAGGGTGAGAGGTGTAGTTTGCTTGTGGACGCTGTACACTTAGCGGAATTGGCGGCGACTCTGCTGAGAAGACACTGCGAGTGGGTGAGATCGGATTGGAACTGTAACGAAAGCTGTGTGTATCCCCTGAAGCGCGAGATGGAGCTGACCGAGCATCTTTTGAGTCCGTTGAGTCGATACGAGGTCTCTTGACTGCGCGTTCAACCTCCCCAGCATTCGAGTCTTTCTTCCGCTTGTCTTGGAACCAGCAATGTTTCTTCTCGCGTGAACATTTTGCACACGGTCCTGAAGTCGGATTGTCAACATCCCCTAGGTCACACTTGACCTTTCGTTCACGGCATGGTTCGCATGCTTGGTAGTTCCGTCGATGCTTGGTGGGCGCTCGCTCTGCATTGTTCCTGCCATTGTCTTCGGGAGGTGTCTCTTCCTTGCGCGTAATACTTTGTTGAGTAATTTGCTCATTGAAGGGCAGCGACGACTGCTGCACGTTCGTGTAGGACATGCTGGCAGTTGTGTCAGGTATGAATAGTGTAGGACAAATGTGTGTCGTGCCGTTGATAAGCGTGTGGAGAGACGGGCGAAATACACGTTGGCGGGACTCGACGCACGATTAACGCAGCTGTGGCCTGCTGCCCGCAGGCAACTCTTAGTTGTGGCTAATAGTGGCTGATAATGACCGATGAGTAAGCAGATCTGCTCTTTGCCGAAACCCCGCAGCTGACGCTCGAAGCTTCGGCAGTAGCTTGACCGAGAAAGGAGTGGTACCCCTGAGTGGTTGAACGTGCTTGAATATGGCAGATGCTCATAAGTCTCTACCCAGGATTGTACTGTACTCTATGAACGACCGGAAAGGATAGTGGTGGAAGTATGGAACGAGGAGGCTATTGCAGGGCTGGAAAGTCGCTCCTTTTATGTGCTAGCAGATGATTGGTCGTTCGTTCGCGGTTAGCCTCGCGAGGCAGTGCAAGGCAATATTTGTTCTCGAAACAGCTAGTGTTGACATTACAGTACGTTCCGTTTGTGAAGCCACGAACTCGACAGTGAGCTCACCATTGACAAGATCCACTTTCAGATTGTCATGCAGTAAGCTCAATATCTGTGGTGACATCCTATGTGGTGAAACAGTCGTTGACCTCTTTAGCAGCGATAATAGGCAAACCCTCATGGTGTCGGAAGACTCAATTCAGAGTATCACTGTGTTTAATGAGAACGAACTCCTTGTGAACAATTTTCAAGAGGACGGACTGCTCCGCTTAAACACAATGCTGCTTCAACCAGTGTCTCGTAGCATGCTCTTGCGGTAAGGCAAGCCTCGCGCCATGACAGATCCATGAAACACATCTTCCCCACCAGTCTTTTCATTCTGATAGATACTACCAGCCTTGCTTTCAACACTTGCATTGTTTGTTGAACTCGTTACGCTTTCCTCGCTGTTCTGTCGAGAAAGATCGGGTGTGCCCCGCAGTAACCCCCGAACACCACCTGCTTTTCTGCCAGGAAGTTCCTCATTGCCAGCCGTCAGTACAAAAATCAGATACTTCAGATTCGGCAAAGTATGTCGAATATCCATCACACGCAGGCCAGACCTATTCATGAGGAACTCGACGTCCTTGTTGAGGAGGAAAACTCCGTATTCAAACTTGTACGCTGCTCCTACTGGTTGCAAGGGAAAATGCCTTTGAGCAATGGACGCAGATATGTCGTCTCGGATAATGTAGTCTGAAGCAGTAACCTCAATCGGATATGGTAAATGTACGGACAGATACAGTGAGAGTTGATGTACCAGCTGCGCGGTAAAACCTAGAGCAGCTGCAATCTCGTCTCGATTGGTGTCGTGGAATATTGAATTGGGAAGATGAATATTGCGAATTGAAAATTGCAAAGCCTTGTTCTTGACTGGTTCAATAGGGAAGATCTGCAACAAACTGGTGCAAATACGTCGGATCTGACCATTGGACCTCTGTACCAAGCCATCCAAATCCTGGTGCACCCTTCCTGTCGTCGCCTGCACCTGCTTGTGCTTTTCTTCGCCTTCAGTCTGGGCGGAGGACAAGCGCTTCACGGTTTCCCTCCTTCTCCTCAGGGATGTTGTAAGCTCAGCTTTGGTTTTGGTAGCCTGGTCGAGACTCTTTTGCTCAGTCTCCAGCGTGCGCTTGGTATTGCGAATCTCTTCGTGTCGAGAGGAAAGCTCAGACAAATCATGCTCAGCATGTGGCATTTCTGTAAGCAGTTTGTTGATGTCAGCCTCCAATCTAGCACGTGTACGAAGAGCATCTTGAATCACATCATCCAAGTTGGCAAGCTTGATCAATGCATCAAACGATGCTGTTTGACCAGGCGCTATTGACTTCATTGCCGCAGTCAAGGGTGGTCGCTGTTGACCTTCAGCCGGTAGATCCGTGAAGCTGGTATAAAACCCATCAGATAGATGCAATAGTACACAATTCTCTGGCAGAGGATGATGAAATGTTTCTAGCGATCTTCCGACAAACTGTAGCGAGCGCAAGTTGACCTGAAGCTCAACAAGAACTCGATAATCAGTCATCAGCTCATTCTTTGACCATACCCGCAAGACAAACTCATCACTTCTGACGACACTGCCAATTGAAGGATCTAAATCGAAGAAGCCGAAAGTTGGATTCATCGAGTTCTCCATTACCTCGCTGATGTAGACAGGCTGCTCGAGTTCTTCATGGTGAATAGAGAACCACGAGGTGACCAACCTGTTTACTTCTACTGCTTCCAGTTTGGACTGTCGCGCTCGCGGGTCAGATGTTGCCCAGTGTAACGTGCTTCTCCTTCTCAGGGTGCGTCTCGCTGGCTTAGGTGGACTACTACCAGCTTCTTCATGTGTTCTCGAGGTACGAGGGGAGGTTTGATGTGGACTTGCGAAGGGCTTGGACAACTGGTCGAAGGACTTTGCATGCTGAATGGTGCGAGAGTCATCTTGAATCAGAGTCTTTGCTGCAGTTTTGAGATTGTACTCATCGTCTGTAATGGTCTTGCCCTGTGATCGTGGTGCAGGCGGACTCACGTTGAGGTTCCGCAGAGAGATACCATGAAGGTGACGGAGGCGTCGGTTCTATAACATGTGAGCCTTCTGCATTCGGGTTCTCGGTAACGACTTACCCATGTGTAGAGAAACGGTTGCTCACGTCTTTCTGCGGTCGACGTGAGCGCACCGCGAAGTTCTGACATCCGGGCGATGTTGTGAGCACATCTCTGTACGTTGGAGAGCCCTACAATAAATGTCGGTAGTGACGGCACTCGTACGCAACTTATTCAACGTCCGAGCTGGCGTTGTTCCGCAGTGTCGTACAAAATCAATGTTATAATGGGAAGAATAAAAATCTGCCTCAACTCCAACCTGATGAGCAGTCAAGACATACAGATTGAAGTTGAGGACCAACAAATATTGTGTGGATGGATTTGAACCAAAGTAAAGTGTGTTGTTATTTACATCGTGGCCGTACAAACGACTACACAGTACTATGTGCACTATGCAGCAAGATCAGAATGCGCAACTAACCTAATCGCAAGTTGTGACAATCTGCCAAAGAAGAATCTGTGAAACTTGTCTACGAATTGTTCTTCATTTCCCGCAGAGCTCCCATTACCTCTGATGGGTCTTGCTTGCCCGTGGCCTTACGCATCTCATCTGTATCGACCCGCATGAACAAGTTGTGCTTCTTTTCATCGCCGATGGTGCTGAGCCCTTGCGTCTCCTTGTTGTCCTCAGCCAGCTTCTGCAACTGTTGTATTGCAGAGCTATTGGGCGCGACCTTAATCAAGAACTTGACGTTCGCCTTGGTATATTCATGGCCGGGAAACACTCGAGTATCATCAGGCAGGCTAGCCAAGGTCTTGTTCAACGCAACATGCATCTCCTCTGGTGTACCCTCAAAGAATCTTCCGCACCCACCAATAAACAGTGTATCACCGGTGAACACAACTCGTTCATTCTTGCTCTTGTCTTCCATGAACCAACATATGCTGTCTTGGGTGTGACATGGTGTGTAAAATGCAGTCACTTCTACGTTCTTGCCGATCGTGAATTTTGAGCGGTCGGCAGGCGTTTCGGACACAGCTTGACAGTCCTTTCCGCCAACAACCGGTACCTTTTCTGAAAGTCGAGAGAGAATCTTTGAGTTGCCACCAGAGTGATCCCAGTGGTGATGTGTATTGACGATAGATTTGAGCTTAAGCCCTTTGGATTTAATGGCGTCTTGCAGCGGTGGTCCAGCTCTGTCCAGCGTAAGTCTTAGTTGTATACATACAGGTTTCCACTGACTCATCAGGATTCGCCGGGTCTATGATGACTCCTTCCTTTGTCTCTTCGTCGCTGACAATATAGGCATAGTTGTTGGACGAACCAACCCCTTGTAGTTGTTAGCATTCTTATTGGAATTAAGGTAGTGGGAGGCATACACATGGGTATTGATTGGATATGCATGGCTCTGACAGTCGATGGTCGGACTATTAGAGACGGGATCAATGTTCTCACGAGGTTTCTGAAGAGCATTGGTAGTGGAGGTCAACTAAAATGCTTGCTGAGAAAGCGAACAGTAGTCATGTTGCGTGCGGAGAGCTGACAACGTTCTTCTTCCCCGATATTGAACTGAGACTGCGCTGACGTCACTCATTTCGAGTCTTCTGTACTAGCTTCGTCCTGCCTTTCTGTGCTGTTCGTGTTTGTAGGACAAGAACACATATCAATTTGCTCTGATGCTTCAAGTTCGCCCAGGATATCCTGTTCGATCAGCTCGTAGAAGAGCAAGAAAACGTTTCCTCGTTCGAGAACCTGTTCCTCCGATGTCTTTGTAACGACCTCATCGTTGAAAGAATACCACTCTTTCCCACGCTTCCCATAAGCAATGTAATGACCATTATCGTGTCGCCCTGAATGTGTCACTGTGCACCTAAGCTCGTATGATCCATGCCGGCCAGAAGGAGATCCTCCTATTGATGCGACCCAGTCATCCACAATTTCGAGAGCAGGAGGGAAGTTGACCAGCGATGTATTCTTTCGCTGGTTACCCCAATCATCGAAAATGCTACGATTGATATGAACGACCAGGTCTCGAGGTAGTCGTCCGAAAAGAATTTGCTTAGCTTTGGTACTGAGGACTTTCGACTTCCTCTCACCCTCCACTTGATTAACCGAAGGTTGCTCTGAGGTCGTTGCTTCCTGGTCTATAATCCGTGTACACTCATCACATTCGACACCCTCAATCAGTTCTGGGTCGGTATAAGCGTTGAGGAGATCCTCTAAGTAGCAATCTCCTCCAAGACCAAGATTAAGGGTCAGACAATTGAAAGACATTAAAGACAGTCCTTCCGAGAAGCCACACTTCTCGCACTTGAGAATTTGTGAAAGTGCGCCGTCTAATGGATTTCGTGGAAGTAACATCTCGCTGGTCCGGTGCAATGTTTCGTCCTTGTTGTGTTGCGACATCGCTCCTTCAATCTGCTGTTGTCGTGAATCCGGAAACCGTAGCGCTGCAAGTCCAGGTGCAAGGCGTCTGCTCATTGTCCGCTGGTATCGAGCGGACTCCTTATCCACCGCGTCTAAAATCTTCGAAAAATATTCCTGAGCATCCTGCTGCTGCCAAGTGCTCATAGACTTCAGTGTGGACGGTGGCCATATTGTTCTCCTTGCATCAACCTCTTCCTGTAATTGACCCAAAAAGGTCTCCAAAGCTTCGTGCGTAGCTGCTTCGATTCCCGCTCTCTCAAACATCAAGCAACTCCTCTCCACGAATGCTTTGAATGCTGGAAGAGACGCCAGGCCTTGAAGAACGCTGTTTTGATAGCAGGAGTTGTCCCAATTCCCTAGTCCCGAGAAGGATGTCTCTACCGTCTTGGTTACGAACTTATCGAATCCTGACAGACTCCTTGCTTTTGAAACGATGGATGAGACGCCCGATTCCTCCTGAGTATGCGGTGTTGCTGCGTTATTGTTCTGAGAGTTGACTGCTCCATGTCCAACAATAGCCCTCGATCGTCCTGCGGTATTGGCTGCCAATCTCTGTAGTGTATTCATAAACCGCACAGGTATTAGAGAAGTGCTATACTCATACACCGTTCTCTTGATTGTGGTCTCGTATGCAAGATAAGGGAAGCCATAGAATGCGATTGCAGCTAGGACAATAGTGATTATTGCTGCTTGCAATCGTTGCGATATTTCTGTTTGCGGATGCAGGACATCTGATCCAGGGAATTCAAGGCGGTTCATTCTTCCACGATACACGATGGTGTTGTTCGCGCTTGCGGTAATGCATATGGTAAAGTGGAAAGACAGAGCAACCACGGGTCTGCTTGTTTGTGTGCAAGATCGTTGGACTGTTTAGTCGCCGGAAGTGAGACTGATTGCAGTCCGTGAAGCGAAGATATCAGATATTGAGGTGCTCCGCGTTCAAACGTCTGAAGCCAATAGTAGTCTGGGCACGAAAGATGCATCGAACTCTGAGTAGCTCGAGTCCGAACTTATTACAGAGTACAAGATCTCGTCTTTTCGAAAAGCAGTCTACAGTGAGTCCGCAGTTCGATAGATGTTGGAGGAGGATGCGTCATCCTCGAGCAATTTGAGAATTAGATGAGTACTAGAATTTGTAGCAGTGAGCTTCTACAACACGGCCGCCGACCACTCCATGGTCTGCTCAATTCTGCAAGTTTACTGCAGTTGGAGCAGCGTCTGCTTGCTCCCCATGCTGCATCTGCTCTCTTTGCTGTCTGTTCGCTCTGAACCGTCTCAATGCGAGCGCCGCATCGCCCGTAACATTCCCCTTCCACCACCTGTCCCACAACCATGCCATCGCGTCCTCGGCGGCTTTCTTCAGCACGTGGACTTCTGGTAGTTCACCATGGCTCACCTGATGTCGCAAGTCCACAAAACGAGAAGGCATAGCAATAGCTGCTGCATGTGCATACATAGATGATTCGCCTGCCACCTTAACATTTCTCTCTTCCTCAATATCATCTTCACTTGTAGCCAACGATGCAGTAGCAGCTCGATTGGCATCTCTGTCAACAAAGCCATTGACAAACCGCATGAAGGCAAACGCGAACATGAACTGCACGGCACGATAAGAGTTCGGGTCAGCGGTTTGTGCCATCTGTTCGTACTTTAGAATCGAATCAGTCAAGTCTGCTGTAGACAGTACAGCTGGTGGTACTTTGTGCGATTTGAAGGTCCAGACATTAACTTTTGCGATTGCTTCTGATCGCATATCTTCGATGTGTTCCGAGCCATACGGATCTTTGGTAGTCCGGTTTGGAAAGAACCAATCCCTTACCATTGCGAGTTCAGACTCGTCTCGCCATGGAGATGAACTTATTTCTGGCATTCTTTGAAGTGCGACCTAGCCTGAAGGTGCGGCTGGAGTACATACACTGCTGCTGCTGGTATGCTATCTGCACAAGCTAGTATTAGGAGTACTTATCGCACTTTGAGTGCTATAACTCATTTTAGATAGGAGATGAATGGTAGAAGGTAAAGTGGTCGTCTAACAAATGAAATGTGTTGACAGACAAATATAATGCAACAGACTTGCGGTACGCATTCACGAAATCCGAAAACTGGTATCCCAGCTCTGCTCCAAGCCAAACACTAATCTCTTTTTAAAAGCCACACCTTGTCTCGGAAGACACGTAGAATCTGACCAAGTGATCATAATCTGAACCATAGAACCAGCATCTACAGTATTGGCAAGAATACTTACTGAAATAAGCAAGTACGCTACTGGTGAATCTCACGCTGCGATATATTGGGAAACATCAATTGCAATTCTTGGGTATCTTTAATGTCAACCAATTCAACAACGCCATCTCCTCGCTAAAACGCTAGAACAAATAACGTGATAAAGCAAGGTATAACCATAAGTCTTAATCAGAACCAGCTGTACATCATACCATTGTTCATCAATTGTTGTCCTCTGTATGCTGCGCCATAGTCGTAAACACCTGCAATATTGGATTCCAATGCGCTATACGATATGTCGTTATTGTTGTGAAAACCGAAGGTTGTATTGGGTTGCTGGACTCCGTGCAAGTCTATTGGCTGCTCAAGAATTGCATGAGATGTCGAGTCATCCTCCAGCTGGGTGTGATCTGTCTCCCCATCCCCGTCTTCATCTTCGTCCTCACATTCGCCGTCTTCTGGCGAAGGAGGTTCGAACGACTCTTCCAGCTTCAAGCTTTTTTTCCGAATTGCCATCGACCCACCAAACAAGAGACTAGCCGACTGTACTTGAGCTGGGGAGTCATAAAGACCCATGCCAACTAACTCGTGTGTGTCAATGTCGTTTTCTGTGAGCGAAACCTCAAAAGCGTGGCCCATATCAGGCATAGGTAGGAAGTCTGGAGAAGCGGGGGCTGTGGCGATATCATAGGTATTCGACAATGGCACTGATGGCCATGGGTAGTTGCCATAATCGTTCCCATCAATATGTCCGGTAGACATCGGAGTATAGGCTGTTGAGTTGTTGTCCCATGCGTACTGATGCATCCCTGAAGGAAAGAATTCCTTCTGCACGAAATCGTAGTTCGGCCCAGCAAGTGGGTTAAGAGATAGGTCAGGACAATTGATATAAGGTTCACTAATGGTTGGACAAGTAGTTGGTGTGACCAATCCGTAGGCGAAAGTCGTGTTTATAGGACACTCGTATGGCTCGTGTATGAGCTGCTGGTCTGCAACTGGATATTGCTGGAAGTCGCTGATGAAAGATGGGTGCCAGCTCATTGGCCGTGCATTTGCAGTAGCATTGCGAGTTAGTGTTTGAGCATCAATGCCCATTCTATGCGAGTCTCCCATGGACTTCGTCCTTATGGGCACATGGGTTGTCATCCTCCTCCGACTGCTGGTGCGTGGACTCTGGTTTCGACTGCTAGATTTCGTGACCTTGGTAGGCCGCTTGAAATAGGCGGAAAGATTCTGAGGAAATGCCATAGATTTGTTGAAAACGTTTCGCGAGGCTGTGGTTCTTGATGCATCATGGTGCCCACCAGCTGCCATTTCGATCGACCTTCTGGCAATGTCTCACAATAGTGGTAAAGGGCAAAATCGAAGGTCAAGGAGAGAAGGAGCGACACAAGATTGGTGACATGAAATCAATCCGAAACACGAGAGAGGCAAACATGGTGTTGAAGCAAGTGGACTTGGTCACGGTTTGATTACCATACTTAGCGGCGGTGAGAGCTATGGTCGAATCAAGACTTGTGATTCATCGTGAATCGAAAGGCTATATGCCTTGACTCGGGACATAGCGATGGCGTACAATCAGAAGCAAATTTGCACGAAAGCTGAAGCTTGATGGTTCCTGCAAGGCCGGGAAATGGGTCGGACAGGTAAAGAGACACCGTCGAACGGTTAGCGCATGGTCAAGTTTACCTTTGAACCATCCAGTGGTTTCATTGCATGGTCCTTGCACTTCAAAAGGAGCTAGCGCCTGTCAATCATCCGCATGAGATAGAGCGAACCTCCACGAGCAGACTTGTAAGTACGGTAGAAGGGATGACGCGGACGATAGTGTCAAATCTGGGTGTCTCAACCGTCGGCTGCCGAAGCTTGCCAAAGCAAATAGCGAGGACGTCCAGGGGCGCTTACCTTGACACGAGTGCCGACGCACGGGCAGAAAGTCTAGCCAGGCCACGACCCAGGCAGGGTTGTGGCAGCAGATGGCGTGTCATCAAACAAGCTCAGTGGAAAGCGAAAGGACGCAGATGTGCATGGAGATATGCATGGAAATCGTATGTATGGCTTTAGAGCGATGAGCCCTATGCGGAATAAGATTGGTCAGCGCAGAACATGATGTTTCCACATTTCGTGCTCACACACAGGACTTGCCAGTGTGTCCAGCCAGGGGGCCTTGGCTCAAATCGCTGGCTTGGGTGGCTTGCACCCTTTGCAACCCCACTGACACGGATACAGTATTTTGTTGTGATGTTGCTTGCATGAATCTGTGGAGCGAGCCATGTCACACTCCTAGACAGATATCCACACACGGGTCTTGTAGTGATGGAGTCTACTGTACATGTATTGTGCACGACTTAAGCCAGATTGGTGAGTGCAAGGCGGCAGAGCGGTGGCGGGCCGGGTTGACAAGTACAAGTTGTACAGTACAGTACGAAAAGCCTCCGGCACACATCGGTGCTACCATAGAGTACAGTACTGTAAGCCTTGAAAGCATTCCACCTGGAGCATCCCAACCTTCAGCTGTACAGTACTGCACAATACATGAGCCTCTCTACAGTACTAAGTATGTCTCGGTCGTTGGAGCATGTGTACAAATCATTTCCAGTAAGCTGCTTCTTGTGGCTATTGTCAAGCGCTTGTTTGGTTTTTGTGGGATTCCTTGTCAAGCACCGACCGAGTGTGTAACCTGCATGGGGAAATGATGCTAAAACTTGCGAACGCCCTTGTCCCCTCTCTTGAGCGCCGGTCTAGCGTTTCCTTAGCTCATTTTGTTGCTCACCGACATGCGTCTGCACAGAGTTTGAGCCTCAGTAGTGGAGTAACCTACAATGACCTTTTTTCAGCATCAAACAGTTCGTCATCCTTACCCGTGCCACAAAGTTGTGAAAAGAGAACAGATATTTCTGGGCTACAGCCGTTACGGAGAGACAGAATTGCTTACGTCCTAATATCGGTTAGCAATATCCATGAATACTCCTGTCTCGAAGCTTGAAAAGCCATCAGGAGCCAGAATGTTGGTGAACCCAGATGATTCTCGATCGTTTGTAGCAGACTAACTCTTGTGATACAAATATATCATGCGGAGCTGCGATCTGACCACGATGCACAAACTTACGAAGTCCACTGGCAGTTTGCACTAGTCGATCGGTTTTCTGAAGAGCGAATGGCGTACGAGGAAACCCTCGAATCCGTTAAACCTTGTCATTTGTCGTATTACATACCAGGGTTACTGTCATCACTCCTTTCCAAAAGTTAGTGGGTCGGCATGTCAATAAGAAATCCCTGTCCGCCGTCCTACAGGGCGTTTTCCTCTAACCGCTGAATTAGACCGAACTGCTTTCTCAGCACCTCGTGATTGATTTCCGGTGCTTCAAGTTGTTCATGAAGGTAAGTCAGCGATGGTATTGTTGAGCAGGTTATGTGCGGCAATTCTGTGGACGCCATAAGCCACAGTTGACAAGGCCAAGCCGGAAACGATATATTGCCTCAGGAACAAATCGAGGCGAATTGTACATCAAAGGTAGACCCAAGAAGCTCGATGGGCTTTGGGGCCACATGCATTATCAGCCGAAACATGCATTGTCGCTCCTGTTGCAGGACTGTAACGAGGTGTGTGTGTGTCCACAAATGGAATCGCAGTCTTTACCATTCCAACACGACTGCCGTCGGGTCCGATTACCGATGCGGCGCTCAACGGTATTGATGCTTGCCTGCTTGTGATTGTTCGGGAAGGATTGCAGAGGACGTGACAACAAAATATGGGGAATCAATAGTGGTACCAAGCAGGCAGAGCTTTAATGACCGCACGATCGACCTTGGCCTCGTTTGTAGACTTCGACCTTTTCATAGTCATGCAGCTAGTGGAGTGAACCGCATTTGTGCAAGAATGTGGGACCTTGATCATCTGCTCTTTGCATACCATGTTCCAAGTCGATGTTAATGAGAACGTGGGTGATCGAGGGTTTAGCGATATGCTGCTCGCATTCCGAAGCCCAACTCGGCTCCGGAATCGTGGCAGTGGGGGAAGCTTTGTGGCTTGTCAGTATTTCTGAACGCCTGTCTTGCCAAGTTTAGGGAAAGAAGGCGATTCGGCAACCAGAGATCCCAGTTAGGAGAACTGAGCATGCCGTGTCAGATGAAACGTAAAGTTCACCACGAGCCACACCATGGTATCGGGACTGTGCTAAGACGCTGATTAAGCGCTATTGATACGCCGGGACAAGGCTAGGTAATGGTGGGTAGACTTGCTCGAAACAGCAGCCCCGCCGTCTCGGAAAAGCCAGAACATCTTGCGCTCTCCTTGCCCTGTGCTGCAACAACTGCGAATACCAGTATGTCAGCTGTGGAGACCAGAAAGTACATGCATTGTTAGCTCGCTTGCTCCCTCTACAGTACAATACAATATTGTGTATGCTGGCACTCGTGGTCTGGCTCGCAGTCCATGCACGCAACTCCTGTCACCATAGCCATATTACCCACTCGCATTGACCTACTGTACCAAATATCAACGGCTAATTTTTCCCTGGAAGCTGACCATTGTTCCGCGACTGCATCGGGATCTAGTCGGTCTTGAGAATGCAGCGCTATAGTGTTGGTAAAATTGTGTACAGTGCATGTCGGCATTCTCCATCTCTTTACTGTACCATACAAGTACTCCTTGTCATGCGCCTTACAAGATCAGTACAGTGTCACTGAGCCCTAGCCTACAAGAAATCATATTGTAAATGCAACGAATCTCAATTCGCATACAGATGATGAACAGAATGGACTCACGGCCGATGGAGGATACAGTGGAGCCCGGATTCTGCCATACCGTGGTAGACCGTCAATCTTGTAGTCTACTGTCAGGCTCGTACTGGGTGCTGTTGGACAACCTTGGAAGGGCTCGGTTTTGACTGTGGAGAGAGAAGCATACATGTATGGACGCAATTCGGGGTGCTGCTTTCCCAGCCACACGGCAAGAAGGCTAGACCACTTAAAACCTGCTGCCGAATATCCTTACGCGATGGGATTCTGGACACAAAGGAAAAAGAGGAAAATACGTATGTACCTAGGTAGGTATGGCTGTTCCAAAGCAGTTTTACCACCATTTCTCGACGAACAGTGACTCCAATCGTTCCGTCCAACTGGCTTGCGTATTGCTGCAATCGTTGAAACCACTTTGTTGCATAGGTACTGTGCCTACCTAGGTACTTAGGTGGGGGCTAATCGACATGAGATTGAGCAGCGGCGATTGGCACCATTGTTTAAGCAACTTGAGTGATTTGGCATGTACCTGCACTTGTAAGTACGCCTCGATGCCGGCCTGAAAGCAGTGTTTGCACCAGATTAACATGATGTTTTTGCTGCTCTGAATGCGCTACAATGATTTGTCGTTATTCAATACCGACATCCCTGTGTAATGCTGCCCCGCATCTACAGTAAATGCGACTACCGGAAGACTTGGCTTACATAAGCAACACCTGCCGCGCCGGATGTGCTCGTATGGCTAAAAACGATGATCGAATCAGGTCATTACCTGACGTTGGCGGATAATCATCCCGTCAAGGCAATTTATTGATATTGTTTTGTGCAGCGGGTAGTTCACCAAATCCTAATAGTTACCTAGGATCAAGTGTACTGCACCCCGCTCAGAAGACATTCTCGCGGAATAGCAACTCGCGATGAGCTTACCGAAGGCTTCGTTGCATTCCGCGCCACACCTCAACAGGACTATTAGTGAGTATCTGAATGTTCAAGACGATCACCGCTCCGTAGGCTGAATCTTCATCGGACTGAGATTCCGACACTAAGCAATGCACAGGGTCATAGTGGTGAGTCCACGGACGATGAGGAAGCCAAAACATTTGAGGTGACGTGCTGTGAGCATCATTCTTGTTCTGGTGACAACTAACCGGTATAGGTCGAATTTGGTGAAGATGCATCTCGACGAAGGAAAGCATCAATGAAATCATCAGAGAGGCCGGAGGTCTTGATGCGAGGGGTTGGGCAAAGGTTTGGCTCCCAGTGCTTCGTGCACAAACTTGTTGGGAAGACCTCCATGGGCGAGCAGCCAAGAGTTGAGGATAAATCAGAAGGCACCCTCGAGTCAATCGATGAGGCCGCGGACACTACGGCAGATAATCGCAATGGCGCTTCACCGTCAGAAGAGCCAAGGGCGACACACTCGAGGTTGCTCACCAAGAAGCAACTCTCAGAGATGGCGCTAAATGTTAGGAACATGGCCAAGAAATTGAGCAGCGTCAAAGTCAAGCTGAACATCAGAAACATTTTTCTGCTCACCAAGGCGCACGACAATACCTTGGTCGCCAAGACAAGGGAGCTCACGGACTGGCTTCTCTCCGACGAGCGAGGCATTGAATACACAGTCTACGTTGAAGATACCATGAAGGACAATAAGGTTTTCGATGCCGCTGGTCTTCTGAAAGGAAATCGAAATCTGGAGAAGCGCCTCAAATACTGGAACAACGAGCTTGCAAAGAAGCGGCCACACACATTTGACTTTTGCATATTGCTTGGCGGAGACGGCACAGTATTGTATTCAAGCTGGATCTTCCAGAGGGTGGTACCACCTGTCCTTTCTTTTGCTATGGGATCGCTTGGTTTCTTGACAAAGTTCGACTTCAACGACTACAAACCCACAATGGAGAAGGTTTTTGCTGATGGTGTGACCATCAGCTTGCGCCTCAGATTCGAAGGTACCGTCATGAGGTCCATGAAAGAATATGCTGAAGGAGAGAATCGAGATGTCGTCGAAGAACTCATTGGTGAGGAGCCAGGTGACACCAGGACACATAAGCCCGATGTAACCTTTGAAATACTCAACGACATAGTGGTTGACCGTGGCCCGAGCCCAACAATGTCAACTATTGAGTTGTTCGGCGACAGCGATCATTTGACCACTGTTCAGGCAGATGGTATCTGTGTGGCAACACCTACTGGTTCTACAGCCTATAACTTGGCTGCTGGTGGATCGCTATGTCATCCCGAGAATCCTGTAATACTTGTTACCGCGATCTGTGCTCATACTCTGTCTTTCCGACCTATCGTATTACCAGATACCATGGTTCTTCGGCTTGCAGTTCCTTACGATGCGAGGTCTAACTCGTGGGCGAGTTTTGACGGGAGAGAAAGGTAGGCTGTCTCAGCCCAATCAGAAGCTTGCAGTTGCTAACAATAACAGAGTCGAGCTCAAACCCGGCGACTACGTTACGATCTCAGCATCGAGGTACCCTTTTGCACA
>Ga0068631_100049_pt1 | contig 34781 bp, 40 predicted proteins | sample InSIn5gowninarea_2_FD_77434 | JGI IMG/M metagenome (GOLD analysis project Ga0068631, IMG submission 77434) | Clean room microbial communities from NASA Spacecraft Assembly Facility at Jet Propulsion Laboratory, Pasadena, California, USA -... ...
CATCTTTAACCTTCCACACTTCACTTAATATGCCTACTCCACGTCGTCCTTTAGGTGTAATCGATGTCAATATCAAGAAGAGGAAGGAGTTAACTCCTTATAAAAGAGGCCAAATCGCCGGCGCTCGTCTTGCGGGTGCGCTGCTCGAAGATATCGCAGATGGTCTTTAAGTACCTCAAAGCACCGTCAAAACCACCCTTCGCCGTGACTCAGTACGTACAGACGGCGCGTCGCTCGCTCGCACCGGTGCTCCTAAGTCTTATACTGATCGAGACGAACGGAAAGTCCTTCGATTCGTACGATTAAACCCACAGACTAAGTACGCAGAGATTAAGAAAGGTTCAGGTCTTAATATTTCGCACTCTACGATTAAGCGGATCCTTCGAGCGAACGGTATCACGACATGGCGCGCAAAGAAGCGGCCAGCTCTTACACCTGAAGTGGCAGCAAAAAGGCTTGCGTGGGCGCTCGAACGGAAGGATTGGCCTGCAGAGCGGTTCTATAATATCATGTGGAGTGATGAGTGTTCTGCAGAGAGAGGAGGTAGAAAAGAGCGACGATGGTGCTTCGGCGTACCGGCGAATAAGTGGCATAAGGAGTTCGTACAGACGTACTTAAAATCGCGCGAGATATCAGTGATGGTGTGGGCGTGTTTCTGGAAAGAGAGTGGTCAAATAAAGCGATCAAATCTATGGATACTTGAGCGCGACTTCGAGTCAAAGAAGCATGGCTATTCTGCGCGCTCTTATATCGACGTACTCGACAACAACCTCCCTTCTTGCTGGCAACCTGGCCTTATATTCATGCAAGACAACGCGTCGATACACACTGCACACGCCGTACGAAAATGGTTTGAAGATATGGCTATACCGTTAGTTGTATCACCTCCGTACTCGCCAGACATGAATCCGATCGAGCACATCTGGTGGCACCTTAAAAATATGGTTTTGAAGCTACACCCTGAGCTTGAAGGAATGGGCAAAGGAGAGGAGGCTATTAGAGCTCTTGAAAGAGCTTTAATTGAAGCCTGGGAGGCTATTCCGGATCGCATATTCGAGAGTGTTATAGAGAGTATGCCAACGAGGGTACAGGCGTTGATTGAGGCGAAAGGGTGGCACACAAAGTACTAGGCGATTCCAGGATTTTTTGGGTTATTTATATAGGTCTATTATATAGCCAGTTTTAATTTAATTGATAATATTAAGTGGTTGTGGAGTTATAATTAATTAAAAGTGGTTGATTTTATGGCTGTTTACGAGGGTTTCAAACTTGTGACCTAGTACTGTAGCTCTTTGGGGGCTGGCGGGCCCCTTTCGCAACTTCCTCTGTTCTTATGTCTCCTTACAAGGATATTCGTTTCTGCGTGGCCACCGCCCACGACGAAGGAGGAGTTCCCGCAAAATACCGCCATACCTATCTCCACCAGTACGAGCTGTTCTTGGGCATGCGCGTACAGTACAGCACCTTCCACCTTGGAAGGTTGTAAGTAAGGGTAGTCAAATATGTTGCAGGGCTTCGAAGAACGTACAATATAAGACCTTGCAAGAACATGTGCCAGGAGGTAACTATCGCTTTAGATCAATGTACATATGTTTTCAGGGGCAGGATCTGTGCATCGTTAACAGGGTTCGGCGGCCTCCCAAGCCCTGTGTCTACTATCAAACTCTCAAGTTCTCATGCACTAGTCAGACCATGTGAGACAAGCGCCTTGTAGTTTCCCAAAGAGACATCGTCTACCGGTAGATGCGTCTCGCCGCCCATGTACCGAGACTAACGACTGTGATATTGATTGCGGTCCGGGGATGCTGCGCCTTTCAAGTTTCGACGATGTCGACGCTATCGAAACCTGCAAGCTTCGTATCTTCAAGCCTATCAATGACGAAAAACGACCTGATAATATCTGGGGTAGCGTTCCTGATTTGAAGCACACGCAAGCGTCGTACACCTTTCCCCCTCCGCACCTCCTGCATACATTCAAACCAAACGCCGCAAATCCGCAATCCGCACTTCGCACAGACCTCCTCTCTCTCTTTGCCGGGTTGCCCACAGCGACGACAGTGTTCCCAGCCTGTAGTCCATGAAACAATCCCCATCCCCTCTCCGCGTCCCAAGTGGAAGGGTCCCAGGTGAGATCCCCGCACTACGGAGCACCTACCCCCATCAGGATACTCGGTCAACTAGCCCACGGCTGTTCAACCTTCATCGAGACTAAGGTGGCACAGTGTAATTTTGCGACTTGCAACAAAACCCCTTTCTCGTTGCAATGATGCAACACTATTGGAAGGCGGGAGAATGGGAACAATATGCAGGTCATGAGGACTGTGATACACTGATACAGTACCGTGGAAACGTGTCGAGGTGCGGTTGGGCGGAAAGGTGGGCGCTGCTGATGGTGTGTGGTGGAAATAAGCTGTGATGGGCTTCTGGAATGGGGCTCTGTGATTCCGTGGACGCCGCTGGGGAGCGCTGTGACGCGGGTTAGTGGATGCTGGAGTTGCTGTGCCGCGTTGGTGAGTTTGTCTGGGGTGGGAATATTGCGGGTGGTGGGTGAATGCCAATTAGTCAGGGGGACTACGGGTGGGGAATATCAAGGGGGGACTTCAATTCGAACCTAATCATATAAGACGGAATGCATTATGGAAAAGATGGCAGTGACATAGTGCCATAGAGATCCGTCTTGGAACTGATGAAAAAAGCCTCGCACGCTACAATAACTTGGTTAAGATGAATCGAACTCAATCGAACTCCAATTCTCGCCGGAGCGACGTGAAAACTGCCGGCCTGTCATTGTAAATGCAGTCTGATTCTGAAGGGCTGTTCTTTCACAACCCTCTGATCTCATGACAGGGGATGCTCACGCCATACTAGTGCTTGTGTAGTCAAGTACGGGACTCAGAGCAGGAAACCTCTCATCGTAAGCAGTGCATTCCGGTTGCATTCTGGATGCAAGTACTTCATTTGTAAATTGAAGGCACCGCCATAACCGGTGCATATTGCTGAGTCCGAGTTGAAATCGGATCTCAAGTACCCAACATGTGAGGAAGGTTGTATATCGTTGGCGATACGCCATACCGTATAATCTCTGATAATTCATCATACGCTAGCAGTTTAGACTGGATTTAACCCTCGCAGAGTAGTGGTTCGACAGGTACGTTGCAAGGTCAGTGATAGGCCAGATTGTGTTTAACTAAATCAGTCAACCAGTCAGAAATGGCATAGAAATCTGAGCTCCGTCACTGGCTGACTGATTCCAGCTACTGCACACTCATCCTGCAACTCTTAAGGCCCCCCCTACGATTATATGGGACCCCCCCTACTCTCCACCAGTAGGAAACCAGTCTAAACTGCTAGCGTATGATGAATCTACAGAGATTATACGGTATGTGGAGGCCGATAAACATGTCCCACAGGCAATTGTAGGCGATTATATGCCTGCCGCTGAAACTCTGATAAGTGCTAAGACCAGATATGGCATGGATTCGGTATCTCCACACCCGCAAAGGGGTTTTCCTAGCCCTCGTCGCGTGCCTGGTATGGATTTATGCTGTCAGAGCCAATCTTCAGGTGTGCAGGCTTCGTAGCTCTCCTCAGATGTTCATTCTGGAACATAGCGGCTCGGGTCCAAATAAGTATCTTTAGTGCATTGGAGTATAATACTCGGCACCTGCAACAAGATCGACCTCGTGAATAGAGGATGATTACTCGCTGTCATTGGTCTATCTCTCCAAAATCCAATAACTGCCTCACGTGGTTTATCGCGTTGAAAAAGCGTGGTCTACCTATTCATCGCCAGTGATGGTTCTTCTTTGGCGAAAGCAGAATTTACATACCGCACCGTTGTATCCGATTCGGGCCGTGCAAGTTTATCTCTTAAAAACAGTGCCAAATGCGTCATACCATGTTGTATGTACAGCGAGTACAGCTGTTGTCGACCGAGTGTTTGTAGGCGTTGAGAGACAAGACTTTAGCTGAGCGAGATGGTGGCTTTCAATGGGGTCTGTATCTTCATGGCTTTCGTCGAAGTCTGGCCCAGGGACTGGTCGCACATGCTCAATGTCGATGAGCTTCAGCTCGACAGATAATTGACTGCACGACTTTCTGCGGTAGATGCTCTGGGCCACGAGTGTAAGATGAAGGCTCGTAATTGATAATTCATAGAGTTGTCGATGTCGTCCATCGCACCTGCCAGGACAATATGCGCTGCCTCGCTTAAAGCGGATGACTAAGCGCATGCCCCTTTTCACCTTGTTTACATTGACCTATGATGTGGGTAAGACTGGACGCAAGTCTTGACAGTCCTTTAAGATACTCATTGCCATTTCGCAGAAGAGACGTCAACGATATGTGAGATGATAATCACAGATAGACAGCAGATATTGAAACAAGCTCAGATATAGGTAAGGATGAGCGCTACACTGGATCTAGCGAGACCAGACGAGGAGGGAGGCCTCTAAATTTCCATCTATCAAGAGATTCAAGCCAAATCGGATGCTTAACTGATTACCTCCTTGCATCAAATTCCTCTCCACAGGTATTGATTCATCGGTTGGGTTGGTTGGTTGTATCCAAGTTTTGGTCGTCTGAACAATATGTCGCTGGTTGGATAATTAACGCTGTTGGTGGTAACCAAAAGATACCCATAGGGCTCGCGGAGCACTCATTTGGCTTGGATTTTCTGTGCGGGATGCTCGGAAAACCCGCGTTAGACTATGCCATGTACATTTGTACTTGGCAATCGCCCCATCGAATTATTGTACTTCTCTCAGTATCAGTATGGCAATGACTTCTTCGGATCTAACACCCTCGTTGCATTTCAATCATGCCCTGTCAAGAACAGAAATGCAGGAGCAGCAATAGCTGAATAGAAGCCTAGTGGTATCATGACGTCGGCAGTCGTGTTCTGGTAGAGCTACAGTAATACCACTCCACTATCACTGTGGGTTCTCTGTGTTCAATGCATTCTCCTTCCACCAAGTGGCTAGGTCATTGTGTGCATGTGGTGATGTTGCAGGTAGTCTAGAGTGCTATAGCGATGTTATATTTTCAGCAGGACTCTACACGATGATTCTTCTGTATTTCATCTTGTGAGAGTTTTGATCCTGTTCATACAAGATATGCTCTTGGCTTCCAAATGGGGTATCAAGCAAAACCTCGGACAAAAGCAGGGGAGACCAGGAGTGCGGAACATACTAGTTCTATCTTCTACCTGTAGATCGGTGATAGAGGAATGCCTCAAAGCGAGCAACTCACAATAGCAATTTTTTACTCCAGAGAATATTCTTCGGACAATAGATAGTACTACTAGCGCCATGCTCTCACAGGTAGCATATAAAAGCCTCCTCTCCTTCGATCATTTTTTTCATCTTACACCACAACACAACTTGAACATCATCCATCAACAACAACGATCTCCATCCATTCCGCACCCTACCCGCACAGTTCACAGTTCATGAACGCTTGGCATCCCATCAGTAAGTATCAGCCCGTGCTGCTGCAACTTACTTCATGATATCACTGACGATCTATCCTATTGCAGATCCTCCCCCAATAACACCAAAGACCAAAGTCAAACCTCGCAAGATGTCTGATACCAAGGAAGTCAAGACGAGGGAGAAGAGCAGCGAAGGTGGCTTGTCTGAAGCGGACACTACCTTCCTGGTGACCTGCCTTCAGCACGCAACTGGTGGTAGCATCTCTGTAAGTCATGTTTTCATCTACCTCGCAGATCGTTGCCTCCTCATCCTCGAAGAACACCATTCTCCGTTCAGCTGCGTTTCCTCCACCATTAAACATGGCACATCAGATTTATTTTGGCTACCCCGGAGTAGTTAGTTGCTCATCTCTGTGCTCTACTACCAGGTTTCGATCTATTATAGGATCTTCATCCGACATGATCAAAGCTGACCAAAAAACCTAGATCGACACCGAGGCTGTTGCTGCTATCTTAAATTACTCTAACCCTCGTTCTGTCGGCAACAAGATCGGCACTCTCAAGAAGCGTCTCAATCTTCCAATCGGCACCAGCAAGGCTTCTGATGGTGGCAGCTCCCCTGCTGTTCCCAAGACTCCCTCCAGTGATCGCGTCAGCAAGCCCAAGTCAACTCCACGCAAAAAGGCTACTCCTAAGAAGAAGGATAGCAGTGAAGATGGTGAAGGTGAAGCTGCTGAAGATGGCGCTACTACTCCAACTGCTGCTGCTAAGCGTGGACGTCCCAAGAAGGCGAAGAAAGAGCCCGTCAAGGAGGAGAGTGCTGATGAGGCTGAGGTCCAAGAGCCAAACGAAGAGGAGTTCGAGGGCAAGGTCGAGGAAGATGAGTTTGAAGAGGTTGACGAGGCTTGATTGCTTTTTACTGGGCTGCTCACATACACAGTACTTGCTGAGGCTCAGGTGCTTTGAGTGCTTTCTCATCATCGGGGTCTTGTCATCGGGTATTGCGATGCGTCAATGCTTAGCTTGCATGCTTCTGCGGGACTGCTACAATTATGGGCGGGTACTTGCTTTCTATTCCTTCTAGGGTAGTAGGGTTGTGGTGGGCATCATGGACAAGCTATGCGCTGGTAATAGCAAGAAAGTCATTCAGATCTGGGGAGATTGAGCAGTATTAAATGACACCTTTCTGAAAGGATTCCTGTGAGAGTCTCATTGCTCGTGTGATACTAGTTTTCAGTGTCATAAACGTTCGTAGAATTCCAAAGATTGCTATTTGAATAGACGTTTCATGTCAACATATCGCCTCTCGAAGGAGAGGTTGTGCACATTGCTTATTTACCTGGAAATGAGTATCGCGGCCGCTTGACCTCGCTGACAAGGTTCTACTCACTCAAATCTCTGATTTTCCATAAGTGCAGTATGAAGCAAACTTCCACCAGCTTCCATATCCAGTTGTTTGAGATCAAAAGTGATTCCAGCTGAATAGAGGCGAGGCCGAGCTTTCGCACCAGAACAACAGACCATATCACTTCACCATCAGTCAATTTCCTTAGCATTCCATGAGATCGAGCTAGCGCCGTGGTTGTAGGGCTCAAATATTGCTGCGGCCTGCTGGCTGTATTTAAAAACTTAGTCCTCCCTCTCAACTTCCACCTTCTCCCCTTTCCAACAACAACAACAACAACAACAACATCTGACGACGATCTCCATCTTCCCACACTTTCCATACATACACGGCTTACGTTTCGCAATAGCTCATTCTTAAAAGCTTCGTTCCAGTAAGTAGCATCATCTTAAATCCCATCTTGCCAAGTTGCGAAGTTCATGTTCTGACGTTCTTCTATCCCTAGCCAACAAACAACGTCTTTCCAAACAAAATTTCATCATGCCTCCGAAAGCTGTCGCCGCGGGTGCCCATGGTCTCAGTGCCAATGACATCAACATGCTGAAGTGTGCTGCTAAATGTGGTGCAAACTTCACCGACGTAAGTACAAGTCTTCCGGGTTGCTCATCCTTCACACTACTTCTCGCTCGCCTTTGCAGCATCCGCACCCAACTCCCCTTCTCATCTTCAGCCTCAAATCCATCTCCTTCGTCATTCGCAAGCTTAGCTGGTCTAGAGCTTTAGACGTAATGATCAAAACCATTGGCCACAACCATCAGTTCTCCGATTGGTTCCTTGCACATATTCTCCATCTTGCACCAACATATAGTTTTCCCACACTCCTACTATTTATCATGTTATGGTCATCTCAGGGCCTATGACAAGTACCTGGCTCAATATTCCGAACCCCCAGCACATTCAATACTACGATCACACTCATCTACTCATAATAGAGCTAACACAAACCTCTAGAGTATCGACTGGGACAAGTTCGGTGAGCTTGCGCACCAGAAGTACACACGCAATGCAAAGGCCGCTCTGAAGAAAGTCGTGGACAAGCTGGTAAGTGCAGAACTCATACCAACTACCGCACGATCTGACCGACCAAAACAGAAAAGCCTCGGGGAAGGTGAAGATGACAATGGTGGCGGGGATGATGCTGATGGCGGAGCGGAGGCACCTGCTGCTAAGGGCAAGAAAGTTGCTGCTGGCAAGACTGGATCCCCAGAAAAGAAGGCAACTGCGACCAAGAAGGCTGTCGGTGCACGAAAGGCCCCGGTCAAGGCTAGCAATGGTATGGAGCCAGCAAAAACTGGTGGGAAGGGAGGCAGGAAGAAGACTGAGCCAAAGACGGAGGAAGTCAAGCAGGAGGATGCTGAAGCATCTGACGAGGAGAAATATGGCAAGTCCACCACAAATCATGCATCCGGTATTGAAGATGACAACAATGCTCCTCACTGGGCTGATGTCGAGAATGCTCATGCTCGCAATATGGAGTATGAGGAGTACATGAGAGCCACGGAGGCTCATGGTGGCTGGATGACTCCTCCCACTCCGTGTCGTGGCAATGTCAGCGAGGAGGATGCTTAGACTTGTGTCTCAAGCTACTCTTTAACAGCTGATAACACACAAGCTCGACGTTTCCACACAACAACTGCTTTGCTCGACTTGATTCTTGCTGACCAGAGCTTCGGTATACTAGGGGAAGCAGAATATGAATCTACCAACGAGGTATGATTGGTCATCGACCACACACGTACTTGACAGGTAAGACTCTGGCTGAGTATCCATGATGCATTGATGCTGATCAAGCAGCAGAAGCAAGTAGTTAGACACCTCATTGTCAACATGCTCCTTGAGCTCTTCGCAATTCCTTTGGAATCAATTTGAGCAGTACATCGCTGATATTATTCTGCCTTTTTCCAGGGAGAGGAACTGCCTATACGATTGGATGCTTTGAAATCCGGGTGCTTTGTGGTGGAAATGGATAGATGCAGCAGCAGTAGTTTCGTGCAATGCAGACCTCAGCAATGACAACCAAATTCCTTTGTGATGAATATAGGCTTCGTATGCTTCCCAAATCAAACAACGCTATAAGCAAAGAAAGGCACCTTTTCCCAACAGCTGAAGCCTCTGCCTTTCCTTATGCTCCTTTCACCAACTTGACAATGTGTCCAGTAAAACTTCTACTTAGACTGTCCAAGGGGGGATATCAGACTTCTTTTCTTCGATCTACCCTCAACCCTTTTCAACTTAAAAAACTGACATCCTCTCCAGTCTAGCATCTAGACTGTCAAGGACTGGATTTTCTAAACAGCAATTCTATCTCTGCAGACCACACTTTGAATCCAGAATTCCAGAATTCCAAGCAACAAATCCAATCCGTCAGACAAACGAAAACCTTCGACTTATCACTTGCATCCGTTGTGGGATCCCAATACCAATAGTCTGAAGTAGCATAACAGTGAGTTGAGAATTCACCATCAGATCTACGCACTTGTCCTTCTCAACTTCAGTCTCAATCAGAGCAACTGTCCCCACAACGAAAGAACACTCTTTGCTTGCCAACAATCTCAGAATCATCTGATCTTCAACATAACCATCTAACAGCAAAAGACCAACAACATAACAATCATGGCTCCAACCAGTCTTGAGGATCATATCAAGTTCCTGGTCAGCTGTGTCAAGCATAGCAACTTGGGTCGTGTAAAAGTACCCTGGTCCCATCTCATTACAGCACGGAAGCTGACTAGCAATCAAGGTGGACTTCGGGCAGGTTGCTCTCGAAAGCAATGTCGTCTCGAAGGGTGCTGCGTAAGTTTTCCCTCCCTAGTTCAGTTTATGTTACGAACTTTGAGAGGAGAGCAATGGAAAGTGTGTAACTGAACCATATTCAATCATTTTCGAAGTTCTAACCAGCTCTTCAAGGCGACAGAAGCTGACTGGAATCAATAGAGCCAAGCGTTATGAGCGTCTCGTCCGACAGTTTGGATCAACAAGCGTAGCAGCCACTTCGACCCAAAGATCCAATGCCACTGCTTCATCGTCATCTGTTCGAGCTCCCAAAAACCTTTCCCGCTCTGGCAACTCATACAATGCATCTGCTCCAGCCTCTACATCTTACGGAAGCACATCAAAGTCACAGAAACGCAAGCAAGATGCCTATGCCGATGAGATAGACGCAGCAGCGGATGATGATGAGGAATACACCACTCAGTCTTCTCGAGCTATGCCATCAACTTCCATGAGCCAGCACCACATTGGTAATGACTCCCCACACAATCACGAGTCTGGCGACAGTAGCACTGGAACCAGTGCTTTGAGCTATGATATGACTTCCAGCGGGAGCTTGATGGAGAAGAACAAGAGCATGGCTCGATACCTCAACGACCGCAAGGCAGTTTCATCCGACTATCTCGCAGCAGAGAAGAATGGTGGATACGGGGGCTCAGCTGGACGTTCGGGCACTCCAGATACCTACAGTGGTGGTATCCTTGGGCCAAGATTCCCTGATAGTGACGGACTCGAACGTGATGGTCACCACAGCATGGGTTATCGCGGTGCGAGTATGCCGTATGGGTCATATGGAAGCCCGGGTGGAATGCAGCAGTACTACCGTGCTCAAGCTTCTATGATGGGCTCTCCTACGCCGCCTCCAAGCAGATTTTATGGTGGTGCGTTCGGAAGTGGACAACATCAACAGCAGCAATTGACTCATGGGGTTCCGAAGAGACAGAAGACTGCACATGGAGCTTCCACGAATAGTACTTAATCAGACATCGTTGAGTAATGGACGAGGATTCTGGTGGAGGGCTGTTCTTGAGCGGTATACCTCGCTAAGCCTGAGGAAAAGAGACTGGGTGTGTATAGTAGCTTGCAGTTATGCTGGCGGTCGTATTGCTTGGGCTATTCCCTTCCATGGGAAAATCGCAGGTCTGGAGTTGTCGAGGCCATGGAGTAGTACATCACAGGATATGTGCTCTTCATGGAGGTCTGAAAATCCAACCCTGCTCAAAGTCTATAGAATCAAATCGGATCTTGCGTTGTCTTCTACCGTAGTTCTTCTGGAATATAACTCAGTACTTTTAAGAGCTGCTTGCTCGTTGATGCGAGGCTAACAAGAGGCTGAAAAGTCTGTGAAGACCAAAGAAGGACTTGCGCTGTGGACTGTCGAAGAAGAGCATTCCAAGGAAACTCGTGACTTGTGAAATCGTGACTGCGCTTTAGGCTGGTTCCGGCAGACTGAATCACACAGAAATGAATCTTTGGTTTAAATTCATATATTGAAAACCTGTCGATGCCAAGCACAACGTTTTCTTGTCATCTACAAAGAGGCAGCAGCATGAAGTAGAAGGTGAGGTCTCCTCCCTGACTGCTTGCTGTGACCCTGAGCATACAAGTCTTTCCTTCTGTTGAGATCTAGCACATGTGAAAACGATCTGCTCGATCAGGTCCTCTTCCAGTCGCAGCACCAACAAACTCTCCAGAGCTGACTAGCAGCAGGCTAATCGCAGAATATTGCAGCATAAGCATATGACTACTGGCAGAATCAACCAGATAACTATCTTGAGGCAAGTCCTCACAACGCGGCTGCGGTAGCGAGAGTCTTCTGGGGTCCAAAGGTGCACCCCAGAGACTCTGAGAACACTCGGAAGAGGCGTCGCTTTGATGCTCTCGGCTTCGGAAACAACGCCTTCGGTGGTCCCCGCTCGACTCCGGCGCCATTTGTTCCTGCTCGTGATTCAACATATCGAGTGGCTACCCCGACCTTGCCTCAGAAGCCATTGAGGAATCCGGAATGTCTACTTGCAATGGGTCTAGTCTAAACTCTCTATCCTTGAATTACACGAACGACAAGCTGATGCTCCATCATCGTAGCACCAGATCAGGCTTGAAAGTCTATGTCCCAGACACAAGCCTTTGACACTGAACACATCAGAGTGGAGTTGCGTCTGGTAAGTAATCTGATCATGGCAATCTTGAAGTGCCAACGTACGCTGACTTTATCCTAGTCGCCAATTTTGCCGTAGAGCGTTAAGTCTCCAGATGTTTGAACTCCGTCGTCAAGCATGCGTCTGCTCAGCATGACACCTGAGCTGGTTTTGAGTCCTGGGCTGAAAAGCTCTACTCCAGCTGCAAGATCTGGCTTAGGACATAAACTATACGAAGGACTAATACACGCTAGCCATTGATAGTCTAGGGGCTGAATCGAGATGTTCAACGAGAGCGCTGGTAAAGCTAGCAACATATGCGATGCTTGGATGACGATATGTCTGGTAAGCCCTTCCTATATATCCTCCCACACACATTCGGGCTAATACAACCCTCAATCCAGTCCTCAAGCTCGGCTTTGGAGCACATGTCATGCCGGAGTAACACATATGCTGCAAATGGTTGTCTTGTCCGCCTGTGATGCTATCGGCCTGCCTCTCGGTACCAGGACACATTCAGCAAGTCATCGCTCAGCATATCCTCGCAGCTGAGAGTAGCAAGATCGACAAGACACACACTCCGGGCGCCAATACCCTTCTGACACTGTAAGCTACTCAGACCAAGATCAGGAACCAAGATGCTGCCGAAGCGGAATGGAGAGGGACACACAGGATTTGGGGGACTCCGGTACATTCGCCAGATCATGTGAGGTGGATGGTTAGATGCCTGTATAACGAATGGCTATAGACCTAAATAGAGCTCGAATTGAACATGATTCAGTGTTCTAACTGTCGTAGGCTCCAGAATGAAACAGATACTGTGTCCCACCTCGATATCACCAAGGATAAATAATCTACTGCAATCCAGAGTCTCCATGGCTTGAATGGCCTGTTGGAAGCATTTTCCCACGGGTTGATCTGAACCTCCAAACTCGCCGATGGAAAAAAAATTTAGTGGGCTCAGGAGGAGCTCTGTTTCGTGATTGTTTTGAAGAAGATATCCCAGTTCCATGGCAAGCGACGACGTAAATAAAAAGGGGTTTAAGCGAACATGTGACTTGGATCCGCAAGTCGAACGACTGCTCCACATCCACTGGTCTGACTTCGACCACAACTACTCCTAACCCACGAACATCCAAAGATCTTTGCCCAGACTCCACACTGCCACCAAAATGACACCATACCATGAGCGGAGTGCATGACTGTGAATGCTCTCACAGTCAACCACAGTCAGGCTTGCTTCATAGCAGACACCACCACCTCCAAATCTGTATTGTTCAAGGCGCAATGTTCAGTTTGCCTTGTTTCCTCCTACTCGTGGAAATAAGCCTCATGCTTGATGGGTTCTGTGGCTTCTGTTTGAGAGGATGGCTAACAATACTGTAATCTAGGGCCATTCTTGGTTGATTAAGCATTTCCAGGACCCTTGAAGGAGCTGTTACAAGTAGATATATCCAGCATTCAGTAGATCCATGTCTCCGTCTGGCATTGGGTCGAAGGCTGGATGGAGATGATGTTGTTGGAAGGGTAGCCATGGAAGTAAAGGGTGGCTGAAGCCATGTACGAGCAGGTGGTAATGAATGCCGGGAGAGTGCGAATAGCTTAGCAAAGCAGGTAACTAGTCTGGAGGATGATCTGGTGAATGTATGTCTGTTGTCGCAGAACGAATGTTTCCTGTGCAAGACTTTGAACAAGCCTCTTGAAGACTGTTCATCCAAATCTGCATATGCCATCTTCTATGACCAGGACCCAATCGCCCAGATAGCATCCCCTTTCATCGCCGTAAGGACAACCATTGTTGGGACCAATACAATAATAGGCTTAGTCTTCCACAGCCTTTTGTCCATCGCCGCGGCGACAACACTTGTGCAAATCAACACAACAAGCATATTCTTCCTGAAGCCGTCTCCCATACTCCTAGCTCTCCAACTTTCCAACACTTCAACAGTAATCACCAAAACCTTCACACAATTTGACTCCTATCTCAAGCCTGGTAAAACCCCTTCGACATAACTGATCCTAACCTTCCCAACCCCATACAGCAAGCGGTCACCTCGTTGTCGCCTAAGGGTAAACAAAACAAACCCGGCGATAGTAATATCCGACAAAACCAGAATATACAAAGGTACGTCCTCTTCTTTTCATCTTCCACTATTGTCCTTTCAATTCACGTTCAACCTTGAACACACCAAGGTCTTGCTATTGATGAGCATATGTAGTCCATCTATCGCTGCTGTATCGATCTCCACAGGTACGTATCCAAGTTTCCTTCCATCACATATCGCAACGGCGAGGTTGATTTCAACGCATGTTGAGGTCATCTGAAGTCGCGACTCCAAGATCTAAGGGTGCAGGTGGGTGTCGTCCGTCTTTGCGGCGAAAGCTTTCCAAGATTCAAATCATGGAAGCTGAACTCCAAGTCTGTATTATCCACTGCACTCCATGAGGCAGTGTCGAAAGCTTGGTCATTGTTTACTTCGATATGCCCCCTTTTGTTTTGTCACCTTCACCTTCTCAATTCACCAAACCAATATAGAGCTTCCCGCAGTCTCCAAGCTGCTAGACTGGAACTTCCAAGTACTGTCAGCAGCGAGGAGCTCAGGAGTTAGAGCATCAGAGGACTGCAGCTTTCATCTGCAACTTCCTCGATCTGAAGACTCTCCAGACTTCACCAGAAGCCAGTTCTGCAGAGGATTTGCCAAACCAGGCTAGATATAAGCAGCCACCATTGCATCCATTGTATGTCCCATCAGATATGGAGCACTAATGCTTTTCAGCGCATTTGCTATCCAGCTACCTATGTAGCTGCTAGCAACCCATTCACCTTCTTGACTTCCCTCCCATCTAAGAGAATTCATACACCGAGATTTGGGATTCATGGTCCCATGCATTGCCGTCGGATCACCAGCGAGCACCATATCGCGTTGCCGTGGTTTCTTCGTCCTAGCTTCTTCGTCCTATCTTCATCGCAGTTTCTTCCGAAGAAACTTTACTGACAAGACAGGACCAACATAGGACTACTCCTTCAAACAACATCTCGCATGAACGAATCCAAATCAACAAACATGGCAGACGACACCATGACTGATGCGCGTGAGGCCAGCTCCGGTGCTTCTCCGGTCGTAGTTCCGACTCCCAAGTCCAAGGGCAAGAAATCCACCAAGGCAGTTTCTCGACCTCTCCCTTCTTCGAGTCTCGAACATTCCGGCACGCCTAACGCAATTCCACCGACCACGCCCAACAAGATCCGCAAGCCGGCTAGCAAAAATGGTTCTGCGACTCCGGGGACAGTCAGAAAGCTTAATGCTTCGTCGAAGGCTTCCAATTCGAATGGCAGCGACACCCCGTCCAAGAAGGGATCAACCTCTGCTGCGAAGAATGATCCAGCTACACCGACGAGTAAGGGTGCTAGCAAGGACATGGCCACTCCGCCTGCTTCTATTGCGAAGTTAGGTAAGAGTCGCGCTATGACCCTTCCTGGCTACACCGTCCCCACTTTCCGCCACAGATGGGAGTTGAATAAGAAGATCCCGCAATATGTTCGAGAAGGCCGGCATACATCTCACAGTATTGATTATGATGTTTTTGAAGAGATTGTGCTGACTTGCAACAGTAAATCGTGAATCTGGGGAGGTAGATGATGACGAGGCCGAGCGAGAAGAATATGAGAACGCTGTCTTGGAGGCCGTGAAGTATCGTGAGCAGGATGAAGATGGAGAGTACGAGGGCGATGCTACCATCAACGGCGAAGAGACGCAGGCTTTGGGCAGAGATCGTATGGTGCTTAGCGAAGATGGTGAGTTTAAGTATAAGACGAAGCCCTATACCTTCAATCCGAAGAATGAGACACATCCAAATGGCCGAGTCAAGGGTCGTCGTCTTGTCATGTGGCATCGTAAGTTTCCCATCCAACAACTTCACTACGAAGATTGATGCTGACTCCCAGCCCAGGTCCTCGCATGCTCGAAAAGCTTTTGCTCCACCTTGTCTACGAATGTCATCGCAACGATGTCAAACTCCCATGGGACAAAGTCATGGCTCGCCTGGCACCTGGCTCATCCGTCGACTCCGCACTGCAGCAGATGAACAAGACTCGCGAGATCATGATCACAGAAGGTCACATGGTCCCACCACTAAAGTCGAAGCGTTGTGTTCCCGCTGATCCAGATGTTCGTGGAATTATCCGTGATATGAGCTCTGAGAATCCAAGTGCTACGCGGACTGTCAATTGGACCGAAGATATCGAAGATCTAAAGCGCAGTCTAGAGATTCCTGGAATCATTCGTGGCTCTGGTAGATATCCTCGCACTCCAAGAAAGCCAAAGGAGAATGGAGAGCCTGCTGCTGATGCAACAACCCCTTCCACAAACAACCCTTCCACTTTGAAGAAGAGAACCAGGAAGGTCAAAGAAGGAGAAACAAGCTCAGCTGAGGCGACACCAACTAAGAAACCGAAGAAGTCGACTGCGAAGAAGTCTGCTGTCAAGGCTGAGGAGTCAGCCTCAGAGAATGAGGTCCTCCCTGAAGAGTTGGTTTCAGACGAAGACTATAAGCCAAACGCTACGGTCAAGAAGAACAGGCACGGAAAACGGATTGTCAAGAAGACAATATCGCAACGTGAGCTGTCACCTCTTTCCCACGAAGAATTCGAGGATTCCGATACAAGCGGTGAATATGAGCACGTCGAAGGTAAATCACATCCTATCACCTTCCGTCTATCGCCAGAAAAACTGAAGAGGTTTCCAGCCGGGGTGTCCGGAGCTCAAGACAACGAGAATGGTCTTCAAGACTATCAACAGCTTAATGCCGAAGACTTGCAGAGCCCTCCCTACGCGCATGAAGCGTTGTCAGGTGCCGACAATAGCATGCACTCTCCCGATCAGCCATATACCCAGATCTATGAGGAGAACCAAGGGGACGATGCTGATAGTGCTAAGATGGACGAGTACGACTTCGACGATAGTCATCAATACGATGATATTGCGGGTGTTGGGTATCAGCCTGGTCCGACAAACCCTTCCAATTACATGACCGGATATGAGGACTCCAGTCAGCCAAGGTATTATGCTGGCAATGGTGGTTATATGAACATGCCGCAGTACCCAGCCAGTCGCAGCTCGTTCTCTTCGACTCCTTCGTCTTTTGGCAGTACCGGCTTTGCAACACTCGATGCTTATGGCTTTTCGGACATGTTTCGAGACTTGATTCCAGCTCCGGTGAGTCGCCTGAGTAGAGCTCAAGGTGTGAAAGACTGATGAGTTTGCAGCTGAACCCGACTCACATGTCCAATCCATTTGGTCAAAATCAGACCATTGGAACTTCGAGCACCAGCTCTCCAATTGCAACCGGTGGTATGGCTAGATACGCATATGCTCCCAGCACACCAAGCATGTCCAGAGTCTCGAGTACACCCCGACTCTCCACCAACGCTACCTATGATGGCGCATACTCCTCATATGGCACATACACCCCTTCTCGTAGCAATAGCTCCAGCCGTGACCGCACGTCCTCCATGTATCGTCAGCCTTCAATTGTACCTCATACGACTCCCAGCTTTGCTAATATGGAGGATGCACCCAATAGTAACACGAGTCAGGACCTCACAGCTTCTATCGAAACTGATGAGAATGCTGCACCAGTTCCGGAAACTGCTACTCCTTCTTTTGAAAATGAGTTTGAGCCAGCATTCACTTGATCGTAGGCTCTTCTGAGCTCATCATTGAGACATTTGGAGACATTTGATGGTGAGGACCATGCATCAACGAGTTCAAGGGTGTGCTTGTCATCTTGTTGATAGGCCACCTATACTTCATCTTCGAATCGTAGCATATCGATTCTCTTTCGAAGCTTGTGACTTACTTCGTCAAACTCCGCTTCACTTCAACTCTGTTGACTTGGAGACTTTTGATTGATGGAGATGCAAGGACTCTTTGAGATGATATGCTCTGGGTTCACTCGAGGCTTCTTTCTTGCTTTGGATTTTCGTGCTGGGGTTTTCAAGGCTTCGCGGGGTATGCACCCGGTCATGGTGGCGAACATATGCATTAGAGGCCCTTGAAAAGGACACGCAAGAGATGATGGTGAGGCATTGGATTTTTCCTTTCCGATGCAGCAAGAGAGTCAATAGAGGGGGTTGATTGCGAGATGTAAGATAGGTGTATGATAGTGCAGGACAGGAGAGTCATTGGCGACGACTCGTGCGTACCTAGATAAGGGAGTCCTTCCAAAGACAATGCACCTTGGTAATGGCAACTGTGATTTTTTCAAGACCCTTTCATAGTTCGATTGGTGTTTTACTAAAGCATATGTAAGTAGGAATCCTCGCCATAAGACAGTTTGTTACCTTCTATGTGCCGGAGCTGTTCCCCGTGCCCCACCAGCTGGCCAAAGAATCATCAGCGTCAATTCACCTTGTGTCAAGGCAGAGGCAGGGCAGTTTTTATTTGACTTGAATGGAGTAAGAAGGTAGTGTTGTATAAGGTGGGTTCAGGATGACATGATGACCTGTGTATATACGTCATGGGGGCTGTTGACAAGAATGTAGGCGAGTATGATCGGCCAGTAAGCTTGCACGATGGACTGCTTAGGGCGAATATATGGGTTCTCTTTGCCAGGAGGGCTCGAGTGAGGGATGGTGGGTTCCAGACATAAAGCCCATACCAGCATTTCCAGGCACCAGGTTGCAAGAGCACGAAAGATGAAGAAGTGTGCTGGTTTCTTCCCTAAGAGAACTTTCCACATGCTCAGAATCTATGGCCTGAGTTCTGGGCATTCGGATTGTATTAATTTGAGTCCATGCAATACCATGATTTCGTTATAGGAAGCTTGAAGCGGGGAAGATGCTTGAAGAACTATTTTGACTAAGATCTGTGTACGCAACATATATGAAAGGAAGCTATTAGCAGCATATAGGGAGAGGGGTACAGCACAGAGTGCAGAGATGGATTCAAGGAAAGAAGAAGGAGACGACTTGTGCCATTGGTCTTGCGGTATGATGAGGTTCTTGCGTAGTAACGAGGCCGCGATCATCGCATATAAAAGCATCGATTGAAAGTCTTGCGAGAAAGACAGCGCAGAAATGATTTTCTCAACGATACGTCGTCGGCATTATGATTTAGCCTACGCCGGAGGAGGCTAACGCTATCTGGCTTAGATCCAGCATCTGGACTCTCGAATGGAAGCCCGCAGAAAATAAATATTTCTGGGGGCTTCGAGTGTTGATTCTCTTTCCCACCTCCAAGCACAAAGCCTCCCTCAATCAAGCTGTAGTCGGGTCCTACATTGTTCTCACAGATATACCTATCATTTGTTCACTTTGATCCGCCTTTTCTTGAGTGTCCACAATGCAACGAGCTCTGAGTTCAAGGAGCAGGACTTCGGTCCTTTCCTCTAAACTTCGCCCTCTCACTTCTACAGGGTTCAATGCCCAGCAGTTGAGGTTTGCGCACAAGGTGGGTTCATCCAAGAGTCGACCAAGCTTGAGCAAGCTTCACCTTGTCGCAAGAGAATGTGTACTGACGAGATTTGTTGCAAATAGGAGCTCAAATTTGGTGTCGAAGGCCGAGCAAGCCTTTTAGCTGGTGTCGAGACTCTGGCGAAGGCTGTGGCTACAACTCTGGGACCAAAGGGACGAAACGTCCTGATAGAGTCAAGCTATGGGTCACCTAAGATCACCAAGGGTTTGTAAACGTCGCCATATAAGACTGAGCTCTGCTGATTATCATAGATGGTGTGACTGTTGCGAAGGCCATCACATTGAAAGACAAGTACGAGAATCTAGGTGCCCGACTTATTCAAGATGTAGCCTCAAAGACGAACGAGACAGCTGGCGATGGAACTACAACTGCTACCGTTCTTGCACGTGCCATTTTCTCCGAAACTGTGAAGAACGTAGCTGCTGGCTGCAACCCCATGGATCTACGACGTGGCACCCAGGCTGCTGTCGAAGCTGTGGTTCAATATCTTCAAAAGAATAAGCGGGACATAACCACAAGTGCCGAAATTGCCCAAGTCGCTACTATCAGTGCCAACGGTGATACTCATATCGGCAAGTTGATTGCGAACGCCATGGAGAAGGTAGGAAAGGAAGGTGTCATCACGGTCAAGGAGGGAAAGACAATGGAAGACGAGCTCGAAGTCACTGAGGGTATGCGATTCGATCGTGGATTTGTCTCACCATACTTCATCACCGATGCCAAGTCACAAAAGATCGAGTTCGAGAAGCCATTAATCCTGCTCTCCGAGAAGAAGATATCTGCTGTCCAAGACATCCTCCCTGCTCTTGAAGCCTCAACCCAAATGCGCCGTCCGTTGGTTATCATCGCTGAGGATTTCGACGGCGAGGCTTTGGCCGTCTGCATCCTGAACAAGCTACGAGGTCAACTACAAGTCGCCGCTGTGAAGGCTCCAGGCTTCGGTGACAACCGCAAGTCTATTCTGGGTGATCTAGGTATTCTGACCAAAGCAACCGTCTTCAGTGACGATTTCGACATGAAGCTTGAGAAGCTTATTCCTGAGCAACTTGGATCAACTGGCTCTATTACCATTACCAAGGAAGACACTATCATCTTGAATGGCGAGGGCAGCAAGGACGAAATTGCAGGCCGATGTGAGCAGATTCGCGGCCTCATGAACGACCCTTCGACATCTGAGTATGAGAAGGAGAAGCTTCAAGAGCGACTTGCCAAGCTCTCTGGCGGTGTTGCTGTCATCAAGGTCGGTGGGTCATCAGAAGTCGAGGTGGGAGAAAAGAAGGATCGATTTGTCGACGCTCTGAATGCTACTCGAGCGGCCGTTGAGGAAGGCATCTTGCCTGGTGGTGGTACTGCTCTACTCAAGGCAGCCAGCCAAGCCTTAGGTAACACGAAGCCTGCCAACTTTGATCAACAACTTGGTGTCAGCATCATCAAAAGTGCCATTACCAAGCCCGCACGTACCATTGTGGAAAATGCTGGTACTGAAGGCTCGGTTGTTGTTGGCAAGTTGATGGATGAGTTCGGAACCGACTTCAACAAGGGCTTTGACAGTGCCAAGGGCGAATACACCGATATGATCGCCGCTGGTATTGTCGATCCATTCAAGGTAGTCCGTACAGCTCTGGTGGATGCCAGTGGTGTTGCTTCATTGCTTGGTACGACTGAGGTGGCTATTACCGAAGCACCGGAGGAGAAGAGTGCAGGTGGTATGGGAGGTGGTGGTATGGGAGGCATGGGTGGAATGGGTGGTATGGGTGGTAAGTAGCCTATCATCTGTCCGCTGAGCTATGCTGACATCTTTCAGGGATGATGTAAGTGATTTGATCGCAGAAGCCGCATAAGGCTGTATCGTCACCAAAAGCTTTAAGTCAAAGCTCTATATCAGCATTCCCAGTTGCTTTGATATATTGTATAACACCCCACTCATCCCTCTTCACTGATCTGTCTTATATTGGGCAACTTAGAGCGATTTGGTGTCTTACAGGAGCATGAGCATGTAGAATAATGAAGATAAGAGTTCACATCCAACGTCTTTGGTGCTAGTGAGAGTAACCGTAAACTCATATGGCCTGTTGCCTGTGTTCTCGAATGCCCCATTCCTGTCCTCAACATGGTGGAGCCGGAAGTTCCACTCATGGCCGGCCCGTCCTCGCCAAAATTACTCTAGTGCTGGCGGGGTCTTCTTCCAAGACCTCGACTGCGTTCGCAAAGCAACCAGAAGGCAACAAAGTCGACCCAAACATAATCACTTCGACTTGCTGCCTCCGACTGTGACCAATACTCTGTTGCCCAACCTTCTTGCATCTGCGCGTCTACCTTGTACGTTTAAACATAACTGTGGCGACGCTTCCCACCATTATCTCGAAATCAGCTAATCTGTTTTGACCACCAGCACACGACCCCTCGATTGTCGCACTACTTCTTCTGGCATCATGGTATACACTCCCTTCAGTTCTAAGACTTCAAGATCCTCTGCTGATCAATGTCCCTTGATAGTCTCAATCCGGGTCCGTCCCAGACGTCCTCTCCCTCGCATCAACAATGCTTCTGCCCTCGAAACCCACTTTCCACTTAACGACGGCACACATGCTAACATTGGATGTCTAGAGTGACCGTCACGCAGGAATGCATCGAGGCCTTCAACGACCTGAAGCTCGGAAAAAAGACCAAGTATATCATTTACAAGCTTTCCGACGATCTCAAGGAGATTATGGTCGAAGATAGGGGTGATAATGGCGACTGGGAGTATTTCCGTGAGAAGGTTGTGAAGTCCCAGTCAAAGGGCAAGAATGTATGAAACCTGCATTCGTGACAGGACTGCGATATCGATGCTAATACCCTGGCAGGGTAAGGTCGGCAAGGGACCTAGATATGCCATCTATGATTTCGGCTATGACCTACCCGGAGGTGAGGGATCGAGGTATGTCTTCCTGTCATCGAGAATGTACGAAGCTGAATAGTATATAGAAGCAAGATTACATTCATCGCCTGGTCACCCGACGATGCGCATGTTCAAGTAAGGCCTCCCTTGCCTTATCCCCGAAATCACCCTAACAGATCCACAGACCAAGATGCTATACGCCTCCTCCAAAGAAGCTCTCAAGCGCTCCCTACCAGGTATCGCCGTCGAACTGCAAGCCAATGATGAAGATGACATTGAATATCAGTCGATTTACCACAAAGTCAGCAAGGGTGGAACTGCATAAAGGTGGTGATGGGATAAGGATTGATCCATGATTGGCCTTAGTCTTGAAAAAGCATATACGGTAGAGAGGCTTCAACTTTTCCGCGGGCCCGAGCTAGAGAAAAGGATTCATTTGGTGAATTTCCAAACTCCATGACGTACAGAGAGGATCGGGGATGGAAATGAGGGATGTCAAGTATGGAATTCAGTTGACATCTTATATATGGCCGGATTGCTGTATGTTTATCTGCCCATGTGCCACTGGTCATCCGTCCCATCTGCTTCCAAAGTCAGCAGCACATTGTACTTTATTCGACCCAAGCTACCGCTTCTGCCAAGCGCCCCTAAAAACACTAAATACCTCCTCTCCCACCTCCTCATCCCTCAACCTCTGCGTCAAAAACCCCTTCAGATCTCCCCAAAACTCCTCTCCATTCAACACCTCCATTCCACTGCCCCTCCCCTCCCCCTCGACACCCTCCGTACTCATCCCCTCCTCCACCTGCCCCTTCCCCCCTTTGTCCTCACTCCCTGCTTTCTCTGCTCCTACCGCAGCTCCAGCTCCAGCTACAGCTCCAGCCCCAGCCCCACCACCCAATATCATTACCCCCAACTCCAACTCCCCTGCTCCCTCTCCTTGCGCAGCCTCATCACCAGCTATCAACTCCCTCAAAACCTTACTATCCCCCACAGGCCTCTTCCTCCACAACAACCTCACGCCCTCCCTCCCCACACCTAGCCGTTCCGCAACGACTGTTTTCAAATCCAGGATCGAGGTATTCGGATCTTGTTCTTGCAGCGTTATGGAGATGGTGGTGGGGGCACGTGTGGATTTTAGGTGCACAGTTAGGGATTGAGGGACGCTGTTGCGGGTTGTGGATTTGAGTGAGGGTCGGAGGTTGTGCGTGGAGGGGAGGCGGGGGAGGATGTACTGGGAAATTTGTTATTTTTAGATTGAGAAGTGGAGTGGAGTGGAAGCAGGGGATAGAGGATAAGAAAGAAAAGGCAAAAGAAGGGGAAGAAGAAGAAGAGGAAGAGACATACGGCCGAACGTGAAGGGTAGCTTCGTGGATCTTCGACGTGGGTGGAGGAGAGTTTGGTGGGCTTTGCTTCGCAGAGGGCGATGAAGGTTCGTGCGAAGGCTGTTTCTGTCATCTTGTCCAGGTCTCCTTTTATATTCGTCCTTCGAGAATAGAATTATTTGAGGTTAATTGGGGTTGATATTGCGGCTCGTCGCATAGTGGGTACATTGCTCGAGTCTATGGATGCTAAAGGAACGTCAGAGTCTGGAGTCCCGAGGATTAACCGGTCGCACTGACGGAAAGGGCGATCAAAAGATCTAGGGAATGAACAAGATTCAGGCCCAGTCTCATTAGACCCTGATCTATAGAGAGTGTGATTCCTATGATTCTTGTCTGAGTATTATCTATACATTGTTGATGCCGATTTGAAACAACGGATTGAAATACAGACATGAGGTTTTCCGCTCAGTATCGTTTCCTGAATTGCAACATTCACGTCCTGGATGCCGCGAATATCTCCTTCGGGATCATTTGAATTGGGGAAGGCAACAACCCCGTTTCAATGGATTCCATCTCACTCCCCTTCATCGTTTTCTATTGAACCATATCCTATATCACCCCCATATGGCACGGGAACAATGCTGCAACTTATACTTCGCAACCCCAACTTGCGGTCAAGATGGAGTCTCGACATTAACCCAGACGCCGTTCTGAGTAGACAAATCCAGACGCGTTTTTGAGTAGACCAATCCCATACAAGAATTTCAAGCAGCAAGACGCAACGGCAGTAGCCTAGCGGAATCATGTTGCATCTTGATGGAAGTTACAAAAAAGGAAGCAACGGCGCTTACTGTATTCACAGCCCTTTCTTGGAGGCCGAATAAGCACAGCTTCCTTCGAAGAGGAATTTTCTTTAGCCGAACATGGAATCAGAAAGCTGGCTGAATCCTTGCTATTCTATCATGGTACATCTCATGCTTGACAATAGTCTCGCAACCGGCCAAAAGTTTCCAAGGAGAAGACTTTCTCGTCGCCTACTGGGCGAAGTTGGAGAGACGATATGGTACAGCAGGACGGTCTGATAGGCTTGGTGGCAGAAGCTTGTGCTATAGCGCTCGCTATAGGCTCTCTTGTTCATATCAAGCTTCAAAACGGGACTACAAAGAGGACGCTGTATCAAGTCAGGGCGACGCCTTCTGGGCATGTCAGGTGGAAAGGAGCTTCGTGGACTGATGTGGAACCACTAGAAGGTATTGTCATCTCACACTACATGCACGAGATAATCGGACTCCAACATACGCCTATTACTACATGAGCCTTCGTTGCCCTGACTGGTAGCATTTTAAGTATGAGTGTGGTAATGCTTGCCTAACGTCAATTCCTCGCCTTTGCTGCTGACGATAAGTGAAGACAGTCTCGCAACCTAATGCAGCTTATCCTGTTGCAACCTTCATCACTCAAGAATACGCAGCATAGACAAGTCTATGCCAGAAAGCACTACTGACTCCAATCCATTTAGGTTCCCGGTTGCTCTTGGCTATTTTGAATCAATTAGGTCTTACAAGCCTTGTTGCTGTGACTATTGCAAACCAGCTGCAAGGTGACAATTCGGAGCAATGGAGTATATCCATAAGTAAGTCTTTACTCCTACCATGTTCGATCCTGAACCAATCAATCCATAGCAATCGAGGTGGCTATTGCTATACTACTTCTGGCAGTCTGGACGTTGCGCTTCATTCCCTGTCCTCATCGCAATACACTCTACTTGCTGGCGTTGTTTCTGGATACCGTCATCGCCATTGTACACTTTCCAACCGGCCTGTTCTATATGGATGCAGATATCGGCGATATTCTATCTAGGCGCCTGCAACTTGCCCAATCCATCATTCCATGGATAGTACTAGTCATGATCTCCTTGACACCACGAGTATACGTGCCCATAGATCCATACGATTCCGATTCTCGCCCTTCATTTGAACAAGAAGCTTCCTTCGCCAGCTATGTGATCACGTTCTCTTGGCTAAATAAACTTATCATACGAGCGTGGAAGACGGAGCTTGAAGCAGAAGATCTGCCAATAGTGCCGGACAGAGATACAGTGGAGACCTGGACGAAAAAGTTACCAGCACATGAGGATGGATCTGGCTATAGTGTATCCAGGCTTCTAGTCGCCTTCAACCAAAGTCTCATCTCGATGTGGGTCTGCGAGGTGATCAATGCAGCTTCCTTCCTGATCAAACCTATTGTTTTGAGATCGCTGCTGGAATTTTTGGAAGACAGCAATGACCGGAAGGAGCCAATGTTCGCACCATGGGTCTATGTGTCAGTCTTTGGATTATCAATATACACGGAGTGTATCTCCAAGAACGGATTGTTCTTTTGGGCAAATAGGTGTATTGACACGACATAGGGTGTCTGGCTGCTAATTCCCCGCAGAGTCTCTTGTCAGTTGCAGGGAGCGACTATTCAGGCTTTGTTTTCGAAGACTTTGGCACTTCGATTGTCTGGCTCTGGCAAGGAATCGGAGGTGACTTCGAGAGAAGCAGAGAAAAATGTTTCATCATCCTCGGCAAGAATAGGACAGATAAACAACCTCATGTCTTCGGATATACGAGCATTTCAATCAGCCCGGTGAGAGGTCCTTGAACGTCCAGAGTAGCAATATTGGTATGACGCGCTGAAACGCTGACGATACGCAGAAATTGCTGGCAGCTTTTTGGTAGCCTGCCCTTAATCATCATCGGTGCTCTTATACTCCTTCATAATGTAATAGGCTGGATCGCTTACGTCGGCGCGGCCATGATATTCGCTCTGTGCATCTTAGTGCAACAACTCATCAAGATTTCCGTCTCCTATCAGAAAGACCTTCGAGCTGCGGCAGATACTCGAGTAGGAGCTACTTCTGAAATTCTAAACTCAGTCCGAATGATCAAGTACTTCGGTTGGGAAGAACTGGCTGCGGAAAAGCTGATAGCACCGAAACGGGAAGCTGAACTTCAAGCAGCTTTCAAACGAAATTTCATCGAGGTCTGGATCAGAGCTTGCTATACGATTTTGCCCTTGACGAATCTTCTCGTGGCCTTTACTCTGTATACAAATATCATGAAGAAGCCAATTACCCCGAGCGTGGCATATTCCGTGATAGTCTACTTCAAGGTAATTCAAACACAGTTCGGTATGTAGTCTGGTTGGTTTGGCGGTAGAGTGTTAACAAGACATAGACAAGTTCATTGACCATAGTACATATGCTGCAAACTTCTATGTGTCATGGCGCCGTGTACTGAACTTTTTGGCGGATGAAGACACGGTCAACAGCACTGAACAAGATACGGATTCCGAAGTCTTGGCCTATAGAGATGCTCAACTATCATGGAATGTCAGGTCTGGGGGAGAGGAAGATAAGACCTGCCTCAATCATGATGACGGTGTTGAGACGGATGTCCTAGTTTCCCACAATGGAGATGGATATGGTACGACCAAAGATGGAGGTCCTCTTCTGAAAGATATAGATATTGAATTTCCGCCGGGCACTTTGACGGTCATCACTGGCGCTCTTGCTAGTGGCAAGACATCGTTGTTACTAGGTCTGCTTGGCGAGTTGATACTGCATAAAGGCACTGTTCTACTTCCACGTCATTCAGGGGTATCCTATGTCCCGCAAGTAGCCTGGCTCCTCAATGCGACCATCAAGGACAATATCCTATTTGGATGTAACAAGCCATACGATGACAAGAGATATAAAGAGGCCTTGTTCGCATGTGGTCTTGAGCCAGATCTCGCTAATTTCGCAGCAGGAGACTTGACGGAGGTGGGCGAGAAAGGGTAAGGCCCCCGGTTCATCACCTAGAAGTTTGTCTAACTCACTTAGTCTCACACTTTCTGGGGGACAGAGACAACGAGTCTCCCTTGCGAGAGCTATATACGCATTCAGCCAGATCGTGCTCCTTGATGATACTTTCAGTGCTTTAGACGCTACGACCGCCAAGCATGTCTACGAGAATGTCATTTGTGGCTCTCTCTTGGCAGGCCGAACTGTATTGCTTGTTACCCATCAAGTCTCCCTGGTCGCAAAATCAGCGGATCGGATTATACGAATGTCTCATGGCCGTATAGAGTCCGTCACGAGTGGCAGTAACGCAGCGAAACAGTCATTGACTAGTCTCACAAGTAATGGAATAAATGAGCGGGGTGCGTTCGCCGTAGCCTCAACCAAATCCAATCTAATCGACGACATCAATGATGACAACAAAGAGATTGAGACGCAGCATGATCAACAGAAGCAGTCTGAAACAGTCATTAACAATGGAAAGTTAATTATGGCTGAGGAGAGGGCTCATGGCAGAGTCTCGAAAAGGCACCTCTTTGGATATTTATCCTATATGGGAGCTCCCGTGCTATCATTAATAGCACTATTTTCCATTATCGCCGTCGCATTCCGAGTCTTTGGACCACTCTCCATTGGTCTCATTGATGTGAGTCTTCTACAGATTTCTTCGTCAGATATTACACTTGGGCTGATGTTGTCTCTCTAGGATTCACCTCACACAGCCAGCCACAAATCATTGGATATGACATATTTCGTGACCTTCTACCTTGGCGTCCTGATCGCAACAATAACCAGTAGCATTCTTTACGATGGCCTCACCATGTACGGACGACAAATCGTATCGCGTAAGATACACGATACCATGTTGCATGCCGTCCTAAATGCTCCTCTCCGATTCTTTGACACCACACCGATCGGACGTGTTCTGAATCGTTTCTCCAATGATCTTATTATAGTCGACCAATCACTTCCCGATCTGTTGAGATCCTTGTGGGAGTATATAATAGATATTGGGCTCAGCATAACAGCTGTCATAACACTACTTCCATCCATGCTCGCCGTAAGTCTAGTGGTAGTCGGATTAATGACCATTATTGCAGAGATGTACATACGAGCACAGGTCAGTGTCAGACGTATCATGTCCATCGCTGCCTCCTTTATGATGACAAGCTTCAACGATGGGCTCTCAGGCAGCGTGATTATACGAGCTTTCGGGAATCAGCCCTTCTTTCTCCGTGATAATATGCAGAAAGTTAACCAATACATTCGAGCAGCCAAGACGAACGCAAATCTCAATCGGTGGCTAGGACATTGGCTCGGAGTTTGCCAGACAATCATGCCTTTGGCTGCCGGTTTCTTGGCTTTGGCCTCAGACCTTACCCCTCGATTCATAGGGTTCTGTCTTACTGCTATGTTGAGCTTTGGTGCAATCTTGATCGAACTTGTACGGACGTTTAATAATGTCGAGGTTGATCTTAATGCAGTTGAGAGAATCAATTATTACATCGACAACATTGACCAGGAGGAAGAGGCGACTGATGCGTTTGAACCCCCTGCATCATGGCCGGCGACAGGAAGGCTCGAAGTATGTCATCTGTCTGTACGCTATTCGCCTACAGGTCCTAAAGTACTGGATGATTTGAGCTTTGATATTCTTCCGGGCGAGCGAGTTGGAGTTGTCGGAGTTACTGGTAGTGGGAAATCAAGTCTTGCGCTCTCCTTATTGCGATTAACAAATATTTCTGGGGGAAGTATTTATCTCGACGGACGTGATATTATGCGAACGAATCTACACACCCTACGTCGACGAGTAACATTCATCCCTCAAGACCCAGCATGTCTTCACGGTACTGTAAGATCCAACCTTGATCCATTCGACGAGCTTGAAGACGCAGATCTCAACGCCGCGCTCATCGCAAGCGGCATAACAGATTGCGACACTGACATCGGCTCATCCCACGCCAGCATCACTCTCGATACACGGGTCTCACACGGCGGCGGTAATCTCTCTCAAGGACAACGCCAACTCCTCGCCTTTGCCCGTGCCCTGGTACGCAGAAGCAAGCTCATCATCCTCGACGAAGCTACCAGCTACACGGATGCAGTGACGGATGCGAAGATCCAGGAGACGATAGGGACGAGCTTTCAACAGTGCTCGATTCTGACGATTGCGCATCGCTTGAGAACTATCGTCTCGTTCGATCGCATTATGGTGTTGGGAAATCCCGAGGGGAAAGGGGGAAGGGTTATAGAGTTCGATACTCCGCTGGCTTTGTTAGAGAGGAAGCATGGGGCCTTGGCTACGTTCGCGGTGGATTCGGGAGAATTCGAGGAGTTGGTGGGGTTGGCGAAGGGCATGGAGTGATAGGATTGGAAGTTGTGTTGAATAAATGAAGAAGACAGCTAAAAGCATTGGTCGACACGCTCTCAAGGGAAAAGTTCTGGTGTGCAATATTGAAGTCGCACCCACGATACGTGGAGCAAGCTTCGATATTATCATATTATGGGGTATAATAGTATCAGTATAGATCCAGCCAAGTTTCAAATATTCACTTCCAATGACATCGACATTGACATCAACATCATCGCTGTCCGAATCAGTTGCCCTTCTCGAATCAAAGCCTTCTTCCGCAGGCATATTCCAAGCACCTTCACATCTACGAGTCTTTAAAGCGGCTAGCTGTCAGAACCGGCCACCTTCATAGAAAGGATCAAGCTTGCTGGAGAATTCTAGGATCCTACCGTAGCGGGTAGAAACCCCTTTTGAGGAATTTACATTTTTAATTCAAGAATATGTCTCAAAACCTCGAGGACATCCTGGGACTCAAGACCCAGCGCTTCATCAGGGCGATTAAGAGCGCGATCAACCCTTAAATCTCGCGATCTCATCGACTCCTCAACACAACTCTGCGTTTGATGATATATGGGCGAGTCATGCCTAGCCAAATCCTCACGTTCAAGTCCATCGAAGCGCTCCGTTACTTCCTTCGGCCATTCGATCGGATTCATAGGCGCAAATATCGCACCTGCGTTCTCACTCTCCAAGCGATATCGTTCCAGCTGTTCCGTCACTACCCATCTCCACTCGCATCTTCGTCTTCGAGCTTTTGATAGTACAGTCAAGGTCTCTTCTTCCTTCGCGCATGCTTCGCTCAAGCCTCGCACTTCGGACCACTGCTTTGCCACGAGCTCTTCGATCTCTTCCTTCTGCCTCGCGATCAGCTGCTCCATCTGCTTGGTCTGCTGATTCCGCCTGACATCGATTCGACTCTGATGTAGCCTCCCCATGTTATCGCGATCGGTATACTGCTGCGAAAGCTCTATTCGATCTCTCTCCGTCACATGCGTCGCTCCAGGCCTGGAGAAATAAGCCTCCATGTACTTCAGCCGAGTTTGTATTTTCTGCGCGTGCTGTGTCAGTGTTGCGCGTAACTCGATCTCCGACGCCACTTGGCGATTCTCGAGATCGGTAACATCTTGTCTTTGTCTGTCTAATATCTTTGGCTCCAGTTCCGTGTATTTCTGAATGATTGCTGCTTGCGCTTCCTTGTATCGAGTGTACATGGCTTGTCTTGTGTTACGCTCGAAAGCACAGAACCTATCACGTTCGAGGATCTGCTGTGCTCGTAGACTTTGCAACGGCCTGCTTTGCTTCGTGCGCTGCTGTGCGAGAAGCTCTTTAGCAACCGCTCCGTGCTCAGCCGTCCGTCGAGCGTCTCTTTCCACCGCCGATTTGGATACTTCATTCCCTCCACCAAGATCATACTGCTTCAGAGGATCTACATCTGCCTCGGACCACTCTCTACTTGCATACTTGTCGAATTCTTTCTGCGCGATCCATTGGTGCGCACTATCCAAGAAAGCCATTTGCTGTTTGAAGTTGAGTACAGCTTGGACAATATCTCCTGGAACAGCTTGGCCACAGCATTCGGGCGGCATCTTGGATTCGTCCAGAATTGTCTGGGCTATCAGGGTCTCTAAACAATATTTACAGTAGTTGTGCGAACAAGGTAGAGTATGGAATTTCAACTCCTCGTTGACTTCTTTGTGGCAAACAAAACATGATCTGATCTAGGTTAGCTTCGTTCCAGAGAGCTGTTTCCTCGACAAGCATGAGATTGTATCAGAAGTCATGCAGACATGGAACAGCTCGACTTTGTTTGTACTCGGCTGGAATCGCCTCAAGTGGCTGGAGCTTCAAGCAACTTTCTCGACGACAAGTCTGCAAAGGAGGTGTAGGAAGCAGACTACCTCGACAGATCCGACGTATCTCATTGGAAATTGATCTACTCACTTCACATCTTTTGACGGTCCCTCCCTAATGAGTCTCATCTGATTCCTGATGCCACGTTTGATGCGACTATGGGCACGAGTGGTCGATGGCGGTGACGACACCGGCTTCGACACCGGCTGCATCTGTGACGCATGTCTATCATATTCCGCGATGGAGTATGCTTGATCACTGCTTGCGCGCGACAGGGTCCGCAAGACTTGGGAAGCGGGCAAATCCGTTGTTGGCGCTAGAGAGGATGGATCTGTGAAAGTACTGATTCGCGAAAACATGGAGGTTGCTCTGCTGTCGCTATTTGACGTCGAGGTCAAGATGGACGTGGTCTCGGGAAACGAGCTGGAGGAGTCGGCATCAGGATGTCTCTCAACTTCGATACCCAGGTCCTGGGCCTTGCGTTCGAGACGTCCATCTAAGGTCTCTTCCGTGTCGCCTTCGCCCAACCGCAGCACCTCGAAACCATAGGTTTTGTCATCTGTGGAATGGCTAGCCATCTTGTGCGAGCCGCGGCATCAGTGTTTGAGGGTCCAATCGAGATCCTGCTTTGTAGCGATTCGTCTAAAATGTTTGAATAGCTGCTGCACTTCCAAGATTCCGGAAATCATCTATTAGACCATTAGCATCGTTTCTATTGCAGACTGTCTTAATTGATTCCTACTGCTGATAATCTAAGCTACATATGTATGTATTATCAGAGCGTGCGTGTACAATGATCATAGACATCGAGACACCAAACTCAACGTGAATATGAGGAGAAGGATGCTGTTGCTGCTGCTTCATTCCGATGGGTCTGAGCTCTAACCATGTATGATGTTTTCTACAGTAAGGAACTATCACGAGATCTTCAGGCATTATCCCTTCCTGGATATGTGCGGTTTATATTCAGACTACGCCGTCACTAGAGCGCGTCGATGTGGTGCGGCGAAGTACTCAACTCGTATACTGTATGTAGTCTGCAAATAATGGATTAACCACAGCAGGCAGGTGTTAAATTATTGCAGGCTAGCGCCGTGAGTGGCGCCGGTAGATAGCGGGCACTTACTTAGGGCCTTAGACGGATGCGTCGGTTGGTTTGATGAATCGAATCGTTCTCATGCCTTGTGTATATACACAGACAATTTCTTCAAGCAATTCTAAAATATGAACTCATTATTCATTCACTGCTACATACTCAGGCATCTGCACATCATGCGTCGCTTATCACCCTGTTCTGATCTAGATGTGTGATATAGCCGCAGATTTGGGATTCCCCCCACATTTTCACATTTTTCCCAATATTGGGGTCCCCAATTTGGGGTCCTCCGTACGAGTCATTTGACACCGTGAGCTGAAGTTCCCGTCAAAGAAAGCCAATAATCGTCGGCACGTGCACCCGGCCTCTACTCGTTTGCGCGAGAAGCGAAGCTATCCATCCCGGATTTTCGGTAGTGGTCACCTCGGCCTCTTCATCTATGTTATATGGGTTGGCAAGCGTTTAAGCGAATATCGATGTTCCCACTCTTCAGACCGCCCCAAGATAATAGGCAGGTCTATAGTGGGAAGAGTTTTGTAGCGAGTCAGAGAGGAAAGATCACTTCTGGCTCTTGGTGCGTTCAAACTTCAAAGCGTAGCGGTGAATCTAGGCTTTGTGTGCCACGCCCAATAAACGAGCATATATCCTGACACTGACAGAGACATCACATGTGACCTAGAATATGGGCTAGCAAAACCGTCCCGTGTATTGAACAAGTTAACTTCAAGTATAACCTGAAGCCATACTTTGAAAGTAGGTTTCGCAGTTCGTAAGGCCCTATGCAGGCTGTCTTCTTCGAAGTGGAAGTCAGGGGTGAAATTTCCCAAGCATACGGTACATAACGTAGTCGGCCTCCAGGCCTTAAATCAAAAAATATCATCTCCATTAGCTTACAAAGGGTCTAAGAGGTATCTGGCTCGACGAGGAGACAGAAGTCACAGAATGTACTCTGCCCATATGTGACTTATCCTTGACAACACGATTCGTGACCAACGCTGCGATTCGATCAGCTAGAAGACCCAGGTTCTCCTCTAGCCTGTTGAACTGCGTGAGGTCCGAGTTCGCAGACTCGACAAATTCGGAGATAATCTCGCCCATCTGAGCCTTGTCGATACCGGTAGAGGAGTCTTCGTGCTTCGCTTCGATGCGCAGGTGTAGTCCGGGGATCTTGCCGATGATGAATAATAGGATGAGGGTCCCAAAGAAGGAGTACAAGGCGCCTACAGTGCTGTCTGCGAGCTGATAGCCGATTTGTATCCAATGTCCGTTGATTGCTCCACCATTGATGGTTGTGTAGCCGTCTAAATGCGCGATGTAATCTGCGGCAAAGAATCCTAGTCATTTAAGTAAGTACGCGGACAGTTCGAGCAATGTCTTAGACAAGCTGCCTGTTATCTCTCCAAAGGGACCAAGACAATAATATGGAATGTCAAGGCCTGAATCGATATGTCTCGACTGTAGGCATGTCCCGACTGAAGGCTTTGACTTACCAGTGCAGATATTACCAACGAATCCTCCGACAGCATGAACCGCGAAAACATCCATCGCATCATCAATCGGAAGAATGTGTTTGAGTTGAGTCGCCAGACTCGAGCATATCCCAGCGAAGAGGCCAAAGATTACAGCAGACCAAATAGGAACATATCCAGCTCCAGGTGTGATGGCGACGAGACCTGCCACAACGCCCATACAGAAACTAACACAAGACCATGTTCGATGATCTGATCAAACGTAAGTATCTTTTTGATATACGACACACATACATACTGAAATAATCCACAAAGCACCACGTCAGACCACTAACACAAGCGGCGAGATTTGTATTCGTAATGGCAATAACTGCCCGTAAGTTGGCACCCAAGGCAGAGCCTCCGTTGAAGCCGAACCATCCGAACCATAGAAAGACAGTGCCCATAACGATCATAGACACGTTGTGAGGACGGCTACTTGGACCTCTGCGCTTGCCAAGCATAAGAGAGTATGCAAGGGCAGCACACCCGGACAAGATATGGACGGGTGTACCACCAGCAAAGTCGAGGCCGCCCATCTTATTTGCCCATCCGGAGGGGTTCCATGTAGAGCAGGCAACGGGGTCGTAAATCAAGGTTGGCCTTTGATGAGATGTTAGCTTCTAAGTGGGGAAATGATTCTGTTTGCTGGAACGGTGCAGCTGTTAATCTGAGAACGAGATTCGATGCATCCCATGATATAAGGACAATGACTTACCA
>Ga0068631_100053_pt1 | contig 34047 bp, 34 predicted proteins | sample InSIn5gowninarea_2_FD_77434 | JGI IMG/M metagenome (GOLD analysis project Ga0068631, IMG submission 77434) | Clean room microbial communities from NASA Spacecraft Assembly Facility at Jet Propulsion Laboratory, Pasadena, California, USA -... ...
CAACTTCAGCTCTATCCGCCGCGCCGTCTGCGGTAAAATGTGCGATGCCGCGAACGACGGGATCCTAGGCAGCACGGACAGCGAACACATCGCTGCTTTATACATGACGTACTTAACCAAGAACGGCGACAAAGCATCCTGGGAAAAAGAGTACCCAATAAACGAAATGGCGCACGCCCTGCACGAAGCAGTGACGACAGTAATAACGACACAAATCGACGTCCTCGGCAGCAAACGCACACCCAATAGTTTGAATCTATGCGTCACAGACGGCATAAAACTAGTCGCATACCGCTTCCGCAACCACGCAACCCAAGACCCACCATCGCTATACTACAGCGAAAAAGCAGGCGTAACACTGAACAGGAAGTACGAAGACCACCCCGATGGCGCGCACGTAGTGCAAAGCGATGCGAGGCGCAAACCGAGATCCGAGCACGGCGGTGGTTTTGTAGCAGGCTGGGCGGAGGCCGTCTTTGGGAGTGTCGTCATCGGATTTGCCGGACGAGCCTTGTTCGAAGTCGGCGTTGGAGCTTGTGTACCAGGCTACGCCTGTGCCGTCGATGTTATAGACGCTGTTGCGTGCGCGGAGGAGCGCATCGTCGTCTAGGTTGGGACTGCTGTGCGTTAGGCCGGGGAGGTAGTGATCGTGTACTTGTTTGACGAGACCGTGTTTGGGAGTGATCTTTATGGGTTGTGTTAGATATACTGGGTGGTGCAATGGAGAGTGGAGATACAGACCAGTACATCTTCCAAGAGGCAGGGCTCGGTAGAGGAGATGTAAGCGAACCAACGACACATCTTGATCTTTTGCAGAAAGTGTATGACTCAGTTTAAGGGGCCTCTGGATGGTTAAAGTCGCTGCTTTCGGAATAGCGATTGCGTGATCCTCTGTGCATGAAAGCAGGGGTGGGGTGGGAGAGCGGGCAATCGACGTGGAACGCTTGGCGATGATCAAATACTGCCCCACTTACATACTGTATGTATGGATGTTTGACACCCCGGTTTACTTGACCAGCAAGAGAGTGATACTGTATATGGCCTACAAAGACAGGAGACTTTGTAACATTCAACCTACAAACACTGATCAATTGTGTGGCAGTTTAACATTACTACTTCGTCAATACTAAGAACAGCGTACCTGAAAAGTTACGCCAGGCTTTCGTCGAATCTATCAGGCCTGAATCACAATGCACAAACGCCGATCATGGTAATGCATCAAGATTGACTCGGCCGAATGCTCGTCTATGTAATTGTTATGTCGTCTTCTCCTCATATGCTAATCTAACTGTATCAAAAGTAGCAACAAAGCCTTCGTGCTCCTTTTTGCTGCCACAACGCCGCAACACGAACAGAAACCATGAAATCACCTGCCAAGCACCATTCTATAATGCCGCATGCAAACATATACATAGACGTGCGATCTCTGGCAAGAAACAGGGATGGAAGCCCCCTCAGTACGTGTCTGACTTCTCACGGTTCGTCGTCATCCTGTAGTGTTCGATCAGGTATTAGCTCATACCCACCCTCACTCGGCAAGTATAATGCTGCCAATGTAATTGCCACTGCCACAAACAACTGCAGCGACCAACTTGCTGTACACAGATCCCAGCTCTTATCTACATGCCATCCTGGCACGGCAAATTTATCATCGTTATCCTGCAGATATGTCTGTTGCATGTTAGCCCACTCGACCCTGTATTTGTTGTTTACTGTCAACATACCACAATGATCATGGCGATAGCTTGCACGACCGCTGACAGTGCTGCCATGGTAGCCATGAAACCCCAACCTTGCTCTCGTTTCTGCTTTCCACCCGCCAACAGCACCGCAAATGCCGCAATTGTCATACCCTCCAGCACAACGGCGAAGGACATGAGGAACCCAACACTTCGCCACATAGAGCAGAAATACCTATTTTCGCCAAGGCAGTCTTGATAGCGGGGGTAGGCTGTACATTGGACTTCGTGGCCGTAAGTTGTCGCACTGGCAGAGTGAGATACTGTTAGGGGTGTGTTCGTGCATTGTTTGTGCAGGCCGAGCCGCTTATGAATATGTCCACCATGGCCCTGTAACTCGTCAGCACTGCAGTGAATTGTCTCGGTAGCTAATATGCAAACGTACATGGTAGCTGTCGTAAGAGAGCCAATTCGGTATTATTATGGCGGCTATAGTCATGCCTGTAGCCGCGAGAAATATGAATAGAACACTGGTGAAGACAATACTGCGTGTGAGCATGCCAGTGTAGTTTGTTCCGTGCCCCGAAGGCTCGAACGAAAGTGACACCATCTCGAATCTCCAGCTCTTATCATGCGCTACCTAACGAACAAAACGGGCTTCGAAGTGACCTCAAGCTTTCTAAGATATGATTTTGCGGCAATAGCCTCTCGAGGATTTGCTGATTGAGGATCTCGCAGGTTAGGAAACTTCGCGTAGCTGGGATCGAGAATGTGATAAGATCGAAAAGTCGTCGACGGGTCTGATATTGGACTTGACTGCTCTTTTGACCTGCTGTGTGGTGCTCGGTCTCGGCGAGCTGTCGTAGTATGAGAGATGTATTTGAGACTGCTCTTGAACTTGACCGACTACAATTGCTGGCAGAGTAGCAGCTTTCGAGATTGCCTGCGGCGGGCGATAACCGCATCCCGCTTGGACCCACTTTTGAAGTGTCCTCGTGAGCGTAGGGTTCCGACCAATGGGAAATCAAGACTTCAATTCTTGAGATCATGGGGTCATTAACTATTATTCACTAAGCCTATTCTATGCTACAAAGGTACAGTCTATTTCGCTAAAAGCCACGTACACACCATTGTCCGTCCTCCTAGCTCAAGTACGAGATCTGTTTGTCAAAACCTTTTTGAGGTCTAGACCAGCGACTGAGGCGTGGGTATTCACCCGATCAATATCGTATGGACTTGCTTCGTATGCTGCTGCCTCACCCAGACTCTCTGCCCTACTGGTTGTTCGAAGTAGTCGTTGCGGATCGGTCGCCCTGCTCGTAGCTCGTTGGCGGGTTCTTGCTGTTTTGATTGGCTCAAGTGTTCCTTGCAGCACTTCATCTTTCTCAGATTCCGTGGCCTGTGTATCCTCAGATGACCGTCTCAGGTTTTGCCCAGTGATCGGCGTAGTTTCCATAGCCTTAACTCGAAGTGAAGCCATAGCTCTTTCGGCTTCCGCAGCATACACACATTTCGACCTGATCCAGGCACCATACTTGTAAAGGATGAAAGGGGCTGGTATCATGGCTAGAGCAAGAAAACCAGGCACAGACGATGCCCATTGTGTACCTAAAATGATTAGCAAAGCCCAAAGTCTGACATTGAGATTGATGCTTACCCAAGTTTGCATACATATCCCGAGTGAACAACGGGAAAGCCGCACCAAACAGTGACCTAAGCACAGTATTGGCTGCCAGCACCGATGCAGCGAAAATCGTGTAAGCGTCGATAAGGTACACTGTGATTCCCAGGAAGACGAGGGTGAAGCCAAAACCGAATGGCACACCAGCTGCAATGGGTGACATGTAGTGAATCGAAGGATAACTCGTCCAGGCAAACCAGAACATAGAAATTGGGAAAGCAATTGACCCTATCATACATCCCAAAAGTCTAGCCTCTGGAGGTGCGAAGCCCCCATTGGCATTCACCACTTTCATGTACGGCTTTTGCAATAGTGGGCCGATAGCAATTGCTGCAACCATACCGACAGCGACTCCTAAGAAAGCAAGCCCACCTACACCCTCGGACCAGCCTCGCTCAAGTTGAAACACAACAGGGAAAGCACCGAATAGGAGGTACAGAGTTCCGTACACAATTGACATGTATATCGACAAGACGAGCACAATTGGCTCCATGAACAGCAAGAGCCATGGTCGAATAAGAGCGGTGCTAAGTGCTTTGCCTGGCGAGACATATCCTTTCTCGATGTCAACTCTTGTCTGGTACAACTTGCCAGTCCGCTTGGTCAACTCCTGAGCTCTCTTTCGCAGAAGTACAGGCGCATATGTTTCTGGAACGAAAAGAGTTCCAGCGATCCATAGCACACCAGCTAATATTGTCATCAAAGCCATTACCCACCTCCACCCGGCGCCAGCGCCTAGGAAGCCTCCGACAAGAGGGCCTAGAGTAGGACCCATGGAGGGTGCAAGACTGAAAACGCCCATAGCTGCACCACGCTCATGGGAGGCGAAAATGTCTGCTATCACCCCGCCGGCGTTGGTGAAGGGAGAGGATCCGAACGAGCCTGCCAGAAATCGGAGTACTAGCAAGGTCGCCACACCATGTCTTGCGGTTGTTCCGGCAGAAAAGATTGTGAAGAAGCCAAAAGTGATAGTGAAGATGTACTGTCTGCCATAAATCTCTGACAGAGGGGCCCAAAGCAGCGGACCCAGGGCAAATCCTAGAACGAACAGGGAGATACCTGCGATCAGGAGGGTAGTACTTGTGTGGAATTCAGTGACAAGTTCACGGAGGGTACCCGAGAAGGCGCTAGAGCTGAATGAGGTGACGAAGCATTCTGTCGCTGCGATGAGTGCAATTGTCCATTTGAGTCCTCGGTTCCAATTCATGGGATTACCAGCATCATCAGGAATCCAGGTGACCACAAACGGATCTTCAGTCGTACCTGAGCCTTCGTACTTGTAATTGAGTACATCATCGTCGATACGGGCTTGATCGGTGACGAGTTTGAAAAGCGAGTGCTGTTTTGGAATGGGACAGGCCACTGCAGCCTCGTATGACTTTTCTGCCATGGATAGAACCAGTGGTTCGTGTTTGTTAAGACAGGTTGATCCGAGGCTATCTCATTCAACTGGTGTGTGAGATTGAGTCTAAAGATATTGATCCAGGCTTGTGGAAGACTTAAGGAGGTGTTATTTGCTGACAGTCTCTGACCATATTTTGGGCGGTGTTCCAAATACGGAAGCGGAACGAAAGGCATACATCTTTTGCTGGCTGTCAAGCAAGCGTCAATGAACGATGATCTTGGCCTGAGCTGAAACCGTTTGACATTGTTGAGGATCACTGAAAATTTGGGTCCACATCACGTATAGTGGAAGCCACAAATGAGTGGATGCGAGGCCGATCCAATTCCCGAGACCAATCGGTGTTTTTCAGTTTACGGAACGGTACTTGGTAGCGGCAACATCAGTTCACCTTCTGCCATGCCATATGAAAACTGTTCCGCTCACGGGTGGAGCCACGCATCAGGTCAGCCCACAGTGCTCACGCGGTTGTTAGATAATCAAAAGAAAGGAGAGTGAAACACCACGGCTCCCCAAAAAACCTTGATCACTGCCTGTGGACATCACATCTCAGCGTTGAAGTGCCTCATACCATACTGATCGAAACCATCACGCTACGCCCGGCATTGAGTTCCCGTATTTGATCGCGAGCTAGCCTTGCAGCAGTTATTGCCCTGTCCTAATCGTCCTCGGTTTTCACAATCCCAAGTACTTACCGTCAAAGCTTGTCGCGACCTCGGTAGATTTGAGACTTGATGCTACAGTATGAATACCATCAACGCTGCTGTCCTTCTGTGCATAGCGTTCATATACTTGGTAACATGAGATCCTACTGTAGGTTGAAGCTGAAAATGTACCAGACTTTGTCTTTCGTACGTAAGTCGAGGTGGAGCTCTTGGCAACTCATTAATACCGCGCGTGTCGGGAATTGAACGCACGGATCAAGTAGATGTACCTTATAGGTACAGTATAGTAACAGCTAGATTCTCAAGAATCGCGCTATCTCCGTATGCACGACACATCTGTCGTTTTAAGTGGTAAGCTTGTGCATACGACATCTATTCAATGTGCTTTCCTGTCGAAGTATAGCAATTCTGCTCTTGATTAGGCAGAATGGACATAGTTTGCCGAGACTTTGCCGCGTAATACGCGGTACGAAGCAGGCGACCGACACCCCTTTTAACGGCTATCGGAGAGACACGTAGCCGAAACTCGAGGGTGCACCGAACTTCTTCTTCATAGCTGTTATACTGTACTTTATTGTCAATTACTAGGGGCCATCTCTACAAGATCCTCACTACGCCTAAAATGACAATTGACAATTTATCGTCGGCACCACATATCATGTGTATAGTCGATGTTTGCAATGGACAATAGCACTTCCGACAAGCTCACCCTCCACCACCACCAAAATGAGGTACTGTACTCATTATTGAGGGAGCCTTGAAGACTTCTTTAGACCTTGATATTCGACCACAACATTGGCTGACATGACCTTTACTGTGGTGATGCCTATGGCCGCTCTTGACAAAGCATGTCTGAAGTGACACCTGAGGAGATGATCATCACCAGGAACTCGAAGTCGACATATCAACAACTAAGCACTGTGGTAAGTACGAGATGCTGAATGTTGGTGCCTTCCATCTACTCTTCTTTGAAGTATCCGTTCTCTCTTGCGTTATCTCATCTATCACCAATCGTTCGATTACCTGAACGGTGTCGAGCGCCGTCCTCCTGTTAAACCCGAGTCTCTCGCTTTTCGTCCCTAATCTGTCCAAACACTAGGTCTAGCAGCTCGCCATGTGTAAAGTAAACGTCCCAAGCTGTCCAAGAGTTGGTGGAGCTGCGGATGAACTCGTATACTGTTGCAAGATTGTTGACAGGATCAACAGGTTGCCAATCTCGCCATTCTTTGACCTATCAACAGTGATACTTCCCTGTCCTGGTATGACGCGATCAGAGTTCAGAAGTCACAAGTCGTATTCTCAGGCACTGCTCTGGCATGGGCGCATGGAAATATTCCATCAGGAATGGACACACAGAGACCGCAAGGGCGTGTTGCAAGCCATGTGGGACATATGTGAAGACTGCAATGCCTTGTTTCGATCTCATCTTTTCTCCGAAGTTGCAAACAAATTTCAGCCTCATTGGATTATGTTTGAGGACTCGGACATTCTTTCCAAGTTGATGGATCGACCTCATACGGTCATATTGAAAACTAAACCGCAGACACAAGATCACATTCTAATTGAAAACGGACGAGGCGGCACCATCACTGGTGTTGCAGGATTTACGGTAGCTAGCTACAGTCACGGTGACGAAGTCAAAACCATGAATTCTGATTTTGACAAGTCTGATGATTTCACTTCCAATCCTAGTACGCATGTATCACCGAAGGCATCGGATAGAGACTCTGAGGAGGTCTCCAGCTTTCTGAGTCCAACTGGAATGCCGCCAGTCAATTGCACCACTACAAGCATCAATAGGAGGCTGCCAGAACTCCTTCCCTTGTATCTTCCTGAGCACGCAGCAGCTACTCAAGGTTCATCGTTTGGCTCATCCACGGTAGCGGATTCTCAGTCCCAAGTCAATGGCTCTTTGACCACCAACACAGTCAGAGGACGCCTTGACAGCATTGATGCTGATGTAAATGCCCTCCACCGATTAATCGAGTTGAAGCATACCGAGACTGCATGTTTCGACGCTCAAGTACAAGGACTACAACTTCAGGCAGACAACATTCAGAAGCATATCAACGAGCATGAAAGGAAAAAGAGAATATTGATAGATAGAAAAGCGGACTTTCATGCACAGATTAGCTCCAAGGAGGCAGAAAGGGCAACAGTCAACGAAGAGCTCAACAAGTCCAAAGAGAAGTGTGAGCAATGGACCAAAAAGCTCGACGCAATCCACAGATTACTGTTTGACGACATAGAAGAATGATGGTATTCTTGGTACAGCTACGAGAGACAAATCTCTGTGGACAGTCATGAACCGCATGCTAAGGTGCGTATTTTCTTTCATGCTGACAAGTAGGCCCAAATCCTCTCTTTGTGAGATTGTCAGCTCACACAGTCAAACAGACACTCGAATCTTGTCCTAGCGTTCACGTCACAGATTGTTTCAGCAGGTAAAATTACAGGTCCGTTACTAGGAAATCGAAACTGGTCAATCAAACGCTGCAATGCTGTTCAATGAGATGACCAGTTCAACAAATCAAGATCTACGAGAGGTCACTACTTCGCAACTACTTTTCTACCTTCACTTTCCACGCATTCAACAAATCACGTGCTTTCAGCCACAACTATCCAAATCGTGACTTTGACTCTTTATCCATCTTTCTACCTTGTATTGTCTACAAGACTTAGGCCATGCTCTAATTCGATCTTATTTAATGCTTGTTGCGTTTGCTAGAGGTTTACACCAGAAGCACACTATAGTCAACACCATGTGCGGGCCATATATCGCCATTTGTCCAGGTATTGGGTACTACCAAGACTCAATTAAATACTGTCACAATGTCATCTCCAAGTTCAATGACTTCGAAGTTCGCAAAAATAACAGAGATAACGCTTACTGGGAGGGGAACCATCAAGCTCCGCCACACGTCACAGTCTGCAACAACGTCGACCACAAGATTTCAGAATATCATGCACATGGGATTGCAAGAACAATTCGTAAATATAATACGCCGCCGTTCCACAACGGTACAGAGAAGGGTCGAGATGGAAAACCCAAGCAAACCTGGGAATTGTGCAAGAATTGCTTCAATTTGATACAGACGCCTCTGTTTGGCAAGGTGTTAGACAATTTTGATCCAGCTTGGTGTACAAAGAGTTCAAGTGAACTTGTATCAAGATTTGAAGGTAGGTTCCACCTCAATTAGAGCTCTAAACAGTCGACTAAGAGATCAGGCATCGAGGAAACGATTACAATAGCTCGTGATACCTCAGAAGATAGCAACTTTACAGACTCGGGTACTACACACGATACAGTAGCAGACACTACGAAAGTCGCAGTACCACGTCCCCTCTCCACGAGAAATAATCATCTCAAGCGACGTACGGACAGTATCGGATCCATATCAGACACGACCAGAACATGGCAGCCAAAACGTATTCGCGCGTCTACTCTCCCATACACGCATTCTGAACCGCCCACATCTCCACAGGACGTGAAAGCAGCGGAGGATGCAGCGGCAGTGCTCTTACAACAGTACTTGAAACCTACGCAGGACACTCCGGCTCAAAATTCACAAACTCTACTTCAACGAACAGCTCCACTGCCTCAATCGACGATTCCGATTCCTGACCCTGATCTCAGTACGACTCTAGCAAACCGCCTCACTGGGCTCCTGAATGTCTCCTCGACCTTACACAATCAGCTCACAACCCACAAACCCCAGCTTGTAAGCATCAGCCACGACCTCGAACAGACCTTGAAACCGCAGAGTGCAGTCCTAGAAAATGAGATCGCAGCCCTACAAGACCAACTTGACGGTAAGAAAGCCAAATATGCAGATATACAAAAACGAATCCAAGGAAGACGTCAGGAATTAAAGAACAAGGAAGAGACAGTGATGGGAGTGGAGCGTAAGTACTCGAGGACATTGGAGAAAATTTCAGGAATTCAGAGACTGTTAGAGGTCGTGGATGATGATGAGGACAACGAGAATATAGAGTAAAAGATCTCGTTGTGAAATGGAGATTTTCTGATAGGCTTCACTATTGAAGCATGCAAAAAGTTTGGAATAATGCTTCGTTCTTGGAGCAATACCTTGGCTGCGGACTGCAAAAGTTGAGGTCGAGAAAGCCCCCGTTGGGCAACTATCTGAACAATTTATGATTTTGGACCAACTAACAGTTTTTGTTTTTGAGGCCATCTGAATGTTAGAACTCAGATAAAAGGATAATTCGCAGACATTGATCTTGTACCACGAGATGAGGAAAGGACTTGATATCTGCCATTCTATGGTACAGATCGCCGTCAATTCCATTGCAGGCAGAAAAATGAAGGTGCCTTCCCGAAAACCGATGGTTAATCTACAGCGGCCATGGAAAGTGAAGGTATTCAATTCTACCACTTCCCACTTCCTCCCCCACCTCACGCTACTCACACTACATGTTGTTCACAACTCAACCGTTCGACCGATCTTCTATCGAAACATTGAGTAGTCAAACCAGAAATCACAGTACAAGTTGCGCGAGTACACTCTAACACCACTATCATCTAACATATCAGACCAACCACTGTCTCCTCCAGAACCATGTGTCAAGCATACACCAAAACCTGTCCACGCACCAAACACCCTAACCAGCCCATCCTACAATGTCATCAATTAATCAAAGCAATAAACCGACTCCCAGTTCTATCCGGCAGGCAAGCCTCAGCAGCGAGTAGAAAGACAACCGCAATAGCACACATCAACGTCTGCAAAAACATCACCCATCTCGACGTCAATTTCGTCAAAGACAAAATGAATACTCTGCTGGAATACGACGGTAGTATCGTACACGATGCACATGTGGAGGAGAGCAGATACCATGGTACAAGCCTAGTCTGGGAAGAATGTGATAGGTGTGATGTCTTGCTGCACTCGAAGCTTTGCGCTGCTATTCTTGATAACTACGATGTAGACTGGGCGTCGAAAGACCCAGATACTTTGTATGAGGAATTTAAAGGTCAGTTGCGGCCACAGAAGCTGCTCAAAACATGAATACTAACCACACACAAGACGTCATCGACAAATCTCTCAAGCCCCGAGCCTCGAAGAGGGAAGACACAATCGTCGTCAGACCTGTTACACCTTCACCTTCACCGATCAACCAACTCCCCACCCCACCAAAGACCCCTTCAAGTCCAACCCCCCTTCCGAAACGCAAAGCCGAGCACCTAAGCACAGACGAAGCTCATTCAACTCCAGTAGCCCAACAACACCGCCCCACCAAACGACCCAAACTCACCACCACCACACTCATACCCCAAATGCAACCCGCAATCCGCCCCACCGCTCCAAAACCACGCCCTCCACCCCACCCCACCAACACAGTCTCCCTCAGCCATCTCAGAGCCCCTCTTCCCCTCCGAAGTCCAACCCCAACCCCACCCCCAACCCCATCCCCCCTCCCCTCATTCCAAGCGCACTACGAAAAATCGTTCGAAACATCACGCAACAGATCAACCCTATTCCTCCAAGAAATGCGTCAGCGAGCATCAGACCTAGAGACCATGGAAGCTGATTTCAGAAACGGGATACGACGGCTTTTGGGAAAGGTGGCGAGATTCGAGGCTGAATTGGCTGTTCATGCGGCGAGACAAGGGGTTGTGATTGAGGCTATGCCAGCGGACTGAGGCTGAGGGGGGTGGGTGGTGGATAGGTGTGGCGATGAATGGTATGGTGTGGTATGGTTGAGGTATGAGGAGATAGGTATGGTACTTGACAGGGGAGTACGGAATATAGGTACAAACACAAACATGTACGGGCTTAACGCGTTGAATGGATATGCTGGGGCACAGCTAGCTAGTTCGGAGCGAGTATGTACAACAGCATGTGCAACTGGCCTCGATTGTCGTGGACCAGGTACAGTTAATCACCTTAATCAGGAAGACAACAAGCAAGCAGAAGTACTGTAATGAATTCTCTTGAGAAAGAGTGAGAAATGTTTAGCTGGATACAATGTACTGCGTACAGTGCAACAGGATCTACCTTATGAAGGCTCAAGTACTATTCCAGTTTCATTGCTATGATGAACTACTAGTAGAATTTGTTATGTGTTTGTAAGCACAGTCTCGTGGGCACTAGAATTCATTATTTCATGCACCTTCGCTTTAAGTACTTGCCTAGCTGAAGTACTTGAATCCTTTTTGAACAGCGCAGGACAGCGTGTCGTATTCTTACATATATGTACAAGCTGCCGTCTTACATACCGTACGACCCATGGCTTCTTATTAAACTCCTGTCTACACTATTCTGGTGATAGCCGTTCCTGCTTGGGCCAATATCGATCATACTCATCTCTGCAGCCAGTGGATCATCGTAACTTTGCTGTCGTGGATAACGTGCTTGTGGCTCGGTATGACCTGGAGAATTTTCATAGCCATAGTCGTACTGCTGCTCGTCGTATGGACTTTGCTCTTGGGATGGGGAATAAGCTTGATACGTATGTCGTTTAGTAGGCGTCGCCCTATACGCAGGCTCGATGACTGGCTGAGGTGAGTTTCGACTGTTAGAGGCTCCTCGTGGATGGTAGCTGTTTCCGGCTGGGACTTGGTATTCAGACAATGCTGGACGAGTTGATTGATCAGGTCCACGATTATCAAACGACAACCGTCGATGATCAGACAATCGTTGTGGGTATTGTGGAACCTCATTAAAGCGAACCTGTTGTGGATGGTCATCGATCACTGGTGATGATACAGTTGCTGGTGAAGCTCTGTTGAAATGCTGTGGTGAGTAATATGGCTGATTTGGTAGAGGTCGTACTGATGATGGTTCCTGCAAATTGATGCGCCTGCCAGCACTGTTTGGAGTGTGCGCTACTGGAGAACTTGCAGGTGTTGATACACCAGGCGTGCTTTGTGCAGACGCGGAGTGGTTGTGGCGAATCACTGCTGGAGAAGCTCTAGCACCTGCAGGTCTATTGACCCTTGAGCGAATATGAATGACATGCTCTGGTTTCTTGTTCTTGCGTTCCGGCTCAGGAGCCCAAGTATCAGACGGAAGATGGTCAGAAGGATCAATCTCTTTTCCGTCGTTGCCAATTATTGGGCCAAGCCCTCGCACTCTCTCAATCTCTCTCAATCTCCGGGCCTCTTTAGCTTGTTCAGCTGTTTGAAACATTGTATTTTCATTAGTGACTGGACTTTGAGCAGGATTGAGCACATCGTAAGAATCGGGTCCAAAAGGCAGAGCACTGAGCTTCTTCGGCTGATCACCGACGGCTTTTCGCGTTGGTGCAGGCTGAAGGCTAGGGCTCAGGCTAGGACTCGGAGGTGCATCTTGTACAGTTGGTTGGCGTGCTCGGTCGTAGAATGATTGATGGCTCTCGATAGGTAGTATTGGCTGAGGCTCTTCCGTCACTTGTTGTCCAAAGCTTGAATGCCGAATCTCGTATGACTGCCGCCGCCTCTGCGGTGTTGATCTTCGATTTTGTGGTTGTGGCTGGGGTGAATATGATTGGGTATTATACGACTGTCTTTGACTGTATAGATGTGGTGGTTGAAGAGCTACCTCGTGCTGTGACTGTAACGCTGCTTCATAGAAGCTTTGACTCGGGGGCGTTTGCTGATCTTCCCACTCTCCGGTCCTACGGGCATCGTAATGGTCTTCAATTGATTGCAGGGGACTGCGCTGGTTGATCGACGAACGTTTATGGTCGATCTGTAGAGGTTGCGGGATGTACATGGACGGTAAATTTTCCATGTTTTGTTTGCGTGTCGATCTGTCTTTATGCTTCGGGGGGAGTGGAGGAGGAGCAGCTCCATGTTGTGCAGGATATGGCTGAATATCATGGTGACTCATGGATTGTCGTAGAGGACTGTCTTGATATACTGGGGTATAAGTTCTTTCAGCGTCCACTCTTTGATGAGGGTGGTATTGCTGAAGTTGACTGTCGGAATTCATCGTAGGTGGGGCTGGCCGAGGAAGTGGTGAAGATTGTTGAGGGGTAGCAGGTTCTGAATGCATATGCACAGTTTGTGGTCTTCGGCCCTGCCAAACCTGCCTTGAATCAGGATAGAACGATTGAGCCGGCTGCGACTCGGGCTGAAAGCTATCTTGCTCATAATCTATCGCCCCATAAGTTCTATCGAAACCAGCCGATGCAGAATAATCGTCTTGTTGTCGTCGCCCGGTTGAGCGTTGCCAATGTTGTTGTGGTAGCTCTGGAGGCAGTGAATGTGTGCGCTGATGTTGTTCTTGTTGATAGTGACGATCCTGATATCTTGCATCGACTTGCTGTGGGTATTGGCTGTGTGGCTGCTCATACCCAAACTCGGGCTCAGGATCGACAGATGATTCGCGAAGTCGACGAGGTACTGGAGCGTGAAGATAAGATTGTACCTCCAGGGACTCCTTCGGTGGACGCTGAGGTCCAACAAAGTCTGGTTGTGGTATGCCTTGAAGTACTGGCGTATCTGCGGGACTTGTAGGCAAGGGCCGCCTCTTGATCTCTCTGGGTCCTGATAAACGTTGAGAAGATAGTGACAGGTCGGTAGATGAATCCGTGGGAGTGACTTGTTGTTTTTCTTTCGTCCTTCTCTTCTCCTGCGGGTTCTCTCGTGTGTCGTAGAATGTGAGCTCGGTTCTCACCTCACCAGCATATTTGCCTTTGAATGTAAGCTGTTGCCAAACATCAGCTTGGCCACCTCCGAGCTTGACTACATTTGTAAGGTCGATCCATGCTTCTCCAATCAGGTCGGTCTTTTTGTCGTCGTTGAACACAGACACTTTGAGCTTGTAATAGTCCGGCGAGTCATGCACCATGAAGCGCAGCTCTTGATCCCTTCGAAAAGTCAGTACTAGATCAGAGTCATGAAGCTGCATAGGCTTACCATTTTGGTGTTTGTCCGCCTCTTCGGTCTGTGTCTGTTTTCTTTGCTTCTTTGGCTAATCTCATAGCACAGTACGGGTCTTGTTTACCTATCGCCTTTCGATTTGGTAGGTTCTTCGCACGATCAACAACAACGACGAGTGTTCCAATCTCTGGGCCGTCAAGTGTCATGTCGGAGTAGATGCCAGCAGCATGGCCAACGTGAGCCTGTTTCGACTTGAGAATCGCCATTATGAAGGTCCTTGGTAGGTGCAGTGCTACTGGAGATCTTCGCGGCTTTGGGAGTAACTCGTAGTTCGAGGTCAAGTCACGGCAGCCTGCGAGGAGACTCGAGGGCCTCTCCGAGCACCGTGTCAAGGAACGATGGTTGGTGTAAGTCAATTGCGTTTGTTCATTATTGAAGCAGTATTTCACAGTCAGCACCGGACGAAAGACTGTACTACTTTAGAAAGCTAAGAAATAAGGTGCATGCAAGAAAAACGCAAAAGAAACATGAGTTAGAATGAGTTTGGATTGTATCGCATGCCGGTATGCGTACTCCGTAAATGCCAGCCATCCGCATTTAGACTTTCCAATCCCAGTGGAGAGGCTGGAAAACTGCAACGGCTATAAATGAACAGTGAAACATGCACAACACATCAGACCTGGGAGCAAGGATGAGCAGCGCCATTTCCATTGTCACATCCTCTTCATCGCAACGATCGATCAATGCAGTGGGAGCGTTTGTTGTCCCATTGAAATGCAGTGGTTGCTGTGTTTTGATGATGTCAAATCTTAGCTAAGCTCCATTCCTGCCAAGATTCTGACGCGTTACAACCCGCGTTCCTGGCGGACGCCTTTAACTTTAACTTTCACTACTAGTGGATGCCCTCCGAGCCTTGTCAGTGTCCGCCAAGACTGTCTTTTGGCCCTTGTTCCCAGACCTTGTGTGTACTCTTGATTATCAAGGTTACGCCGCTCTAAGGAAATTACGTTCCATCGATATCCAAGGTTCCGGATCAATACGACATGACAGAAGTCATAGAACGGGAAGGGCCCAACCTGGACATTGCGAAATCCCATCTCGAGCGAATTCTAGACAAGCGAGTCCATCCCAAAACCATGTGTCCATCTGAAGCCGCAAGAGCACTGTCGAAAGACGAGCTCGAAACGAGTCATGTGACCGAGTGGCGCGAGCTTATGCAACCTCTTCGTCGACTAGTCTTCGAGATGCGGGATAACGGAGAGGTTGAAGTTTTACAGAAGGGGCTTGTTTTACCATTGGATCAGACCGTGGATGTAACCAGCGGACCCATACGATTGCGCAGACCACAATGAGAGAGAAGAAATTGAGCACTGGGGGCTCACACTCGTGCACCGGAAGCGGCCAGCAACAACCTGGTACACCTCGATCACTCCGCCATGGACATGTCAACAAGTGTTGACATCTTTCAACGATGGTAACTTGTAAACAATTTGACGTTGTACCAAGCGAAAACGAAGCGATAACGACTATCAACCTCTTCTAGATTTATATGAAAAATAATGAAGATTCAAGAGTCAGGTACGTGAATCCATTAAACACCTCAAACATCAACCATCATACTGTATAAGTTGCCACAACATGGCCAAGACCCAGGATCCACGTTCATTGATACGAGAAAAATACATATGATGGGCCGACGGAGCATCTGCGTTGCTCAGAATGTCAGCTGTCTGTGCAGGTACACTTCCTTCAGGGTAGTCTGGCAATTCCAACAACCCCAATTCAACCATTTTCCTCCGTCACAGCCCCACGCTTGTCATGATCCTTGCGCTCGAGGTTCACGGACGGTGGTAGCAAAAGACAATGCGATGACTGCGACAGACGTCTTTCGTCATCGACTGACTAACTTCACCGTTGTCATGACCACGCTCACGGCGCACAACAATGCCTATGAAAATACTCCGGAAAACCAGCCAGACGACAATTGGTGCTAAAGTGACTTTGCCCGGAAAGGGCGATGCGACGGCTTGTGCGCCTCTCAATGAATTAAGGATTGCAGCATCCCTTCTCAGTGTCGTGTAGATCCCAGCATTTCAAGATATTCGTTCGCAATTGTTTGTGTTTGCATATCCAAGAGAGACCCGACCTCGAGATAACCTCGGGTACCTCTGTCGACCTTGTTACTTACTAGCCAGATCACAGCTTGGAAATGGTAGAATGGTTATCATTGTTTGCATAAAGTGTTGTCGGCATCAACACGATACAGACAACTGAACATCCCGAATTGTTGAAGGTGGTATTAACATGTGATGTTGGTTTCTTGCACTCATTCACGTCGACTGGCTATGTGGAGCCCATAAAACCGTTGATCTCCCAGATTCCCCTCGGAGCTTGATGTGATCTGACCCAGCCTCGGATGAACGTGCATAAACTCTATTTCCTCGGGATATGACGTTGTTGAGCGAAGGAAAGATAAGATATCATCTAGTTGTCAGTATCAGCAGTATCGTTCAACCGGAGCGACCATTCTCCATCGACGTGTGCTTCCAGTGCAGAGGAAACACACAGATATCACCTCACTACTTTTAGATCGCCACAGACCACGAGCGAACAAAATAGACGGCAAAATTAGCCGCCCCAATACAAATCAGTGGCCAAGATGGGTGTCGGCGTGCTTACCATGATCTCTGCTACGCCCTCTCCGTTCGCTCGGATGAACCGCATCGCGCTTCTCGAAAAGGGCATTCCCTTCGAGCTACAAAATGAGGTGCCGTGGGATAGCACAACTGTAACACCGAATCACAATCCACTTGAAAAGGTAGAGAGATCAACACAGCTACGTTTTCGCACGAGAAGACGCTGACCACCGTTTAGCTACCAATTTTGCTTTTCCCAGACTCTGAAGTACGTCAATATCCGGACCTTCAACCCCGTATGGAAAGGGTCCTCTAGAGCGTGTTACTAACACGGATTGTGCAGAAACAAGAGCCCATCTATGATTCAGCTTTCATCCAGAGGTGGATTGTCCAAAAGTATGCCAACAAAGAACCGAAACTTCTGACTGGCGATCTTGACCTCGACTTGAAGGCCGATCAAATCCTGACATTGTCCGAGGGTCTGCTCGATGCGTATGTGCTGGCCGCCTTCGAATCAAAACGTGACAAGTCCAAGCAAAGCAGCGAATGGTTGGCACGACAGCAACGCAAAATCGACGGCGGACTTCAAGCATTCGAAAAGCTTGTTGAGGCCGCGGAACCGAGTAAGTATCTACTTGGGGACACGTATACCATTGCAGATATTGCAGTCGCATGTGGAGTTGCTCAGATCGAATTCAGCAAATTCAGAGAGGGATGGCGGGAGAAGTACCCAAAGCTGGCAAAGTGGTACGAAGTCATGGAAGCCAGACCGCACTACAAGGAAACATATCCTGTGATGTTCGACCTCAAGGATAGTGTTGTAAGCTGATCAATCTCGAGATAATCAACACCCAGAATCCACATGTTCAGCTTATCTCCATTCAAAACCGTGTCTTGAAAGATCTATAGCTTCCAGTTGGGCTTCCGTCTTGTCCTAAACGCCGCCAATCCTTCTTGAATGTTCTCACCCTGCTGTAAGTCCGACCACTCCCGTCGACTAGTCACAGCCGTAGCTTCCACCACGCTAGCCGTTTCCCAACCCTGTCTCAGCCCAGCTCTCGTCGTAATGATCGAATCCGGACTCCCCTCAGCAATTAAATTGGCATACCTCATCGCCTCAGATATAACCTGGTCCTGCGGCACAACTTTGTTCACAAATCCCCACCTCTCTCCCTGCTGCGCAGTAATCATCTCGCCCGTAAGCGCCATCTCACTAGCTCTCTGCAACCCAATTGTCCTAATCAACCTCGGAAGCGCACCCGCATAAGCTGCAAGCCCGCGCTTGACCTCCACAAGCCCAAACTTCGCCGTCTCCGCCGCAACGACGATATCACAGTTGACCACGGTCTCACATCCACCGCCCAGCGCCAGTCCGTTGACCGCGGCAATGACAGGCTTCTTGCCCAGACGATTAGACAGCGGTATCGCTCCAGCGGCATCACCTGGTCCGGCGCCGGGCCGAGCTCCTGGTGCTGAAGCCTTTTGGAGCCATTCTTGGAGATCTGCGCCGGTGGAGAATGCTTTGTCGCCGGCGCCGGTGAGGATTGCGACGGATAGGGATGGTTCGTCGTCGATCCAGCGGAATATGTTTGTTAGTTCGACGACGTCTTGGCCGCGGGTGCAGTTCATTTTTTCGGGACGGGACATTGTTACTAGGATGATTCGGGGGCCGGGGTAGGAGAGCTTGGCGAAGGACGTCTCTGGTGGTGTGTATTTGAAATTCATTTTGAAGACTCAAGACAATCTTTCGTTTAGCAGTGGTGAGGAGTAAGTGTGTTTGTTAAGTCTTGGGTCGATAGCAGCAGTTCAGCTTTGATGTTGGAGCTTAACCTTGTTTGTAAGACTTCACTTCTATCAACCACACGAATTATCTAACGTGAACTTCGAGTATCATCAAGACTACTAGGGCTCATTGAGAGAATGGCTTGGTCACCACAGCTATTGTTTGAGGAGTGGACCGCTCGGACCTCGGCAGGAAACCATCACAGTGATTGACTCTATGCCTCTTATGCCTGGCGCCATTATTGCCCAAGCTTGAGCCTTGAGATAGAGGCTCGGCAACGAGAAGCCCATGAAATATTGCTCCTGAGCTCCGGTCGTTCCAGTTAACGGACCGTCAGAGTCGGTAGAATGTCAGATGAGTTTCTTGATACACTGTACTCCGTAAGGCGAGATACTGTGGGACGGCACTTTTCCGAATTTGTTTGCGCTACTGCAAACCTTATCCTGGTGGACACCATGGTTTCGTTATCGATAAGTCAGCATCCAAAAGTTTTCGGACTCGAAACATGTAGGTGTCGATTCGTACTTGACAATACCCAACAACACGATCGCGACATCCTCCAAGGACAGCCGAACGTAGCAAAACGATAGCTATGGCGGCTGAAGTACAGCCTGTGGCACAGGTCAAACTTCCAGCACGGCCATCCTCGTTGTCACCAGAACAAATATACTGGCGAAGTTTCAAGACACCAGTAAAACACACCTCTCCCACCAAGCACGGCATCACACACATCTCGCAACCGGCTTCCTTGCCATCAACACTCAGCAACCCTTCCGATTACTTCGTTGTTTCGACCGGCGCGCGCATACAGCTCTATTCCATCAGAACGCGAAAGCTAGTAAAGACGATTACGCGGTTTGACGACGTTGCATACAGCGGTGAATTGAGACACGATGGACGAGTGCTTGTTGCGGGTGACGAGACGGGAACAATTCAGGCCTTCGACGTGAACTCAAGAGCTATTCTGAAAACATGGAAAGAGCAGAAACAACCAGTTCATGTTACGAAATGGAACCCTAGAGACACAACATCACTTATGAGCTGTGGCGACGATGCGACAGTACGTCTGTGGGATCTGGCCACCGACAGTTCTATCGCCATATTCCGAGGTCACCAAGATTATGTGCGAAGTGGTTGTTTCTTGCCAGGTCAAAACAGCAACATCCTTGTCTCGGGAAGCTACGATCAGACAGTTCGATTGTGGGATGCGAGAACGCCACAAGCCGCCGTTATGACATTCAAACATGTCGCATCCGTTGAAGATATCCTGAGCATGCCATCTGGGACAACATTGCTCGCTGCAGCAGAAAATCAGGTTGCTGTGCTTGATATTGTCGCAGGTAAACCACTTCACATGATTCAAAACCACCAGAAGACTGTTACGTCAATGTGTTTAGCATCGCAGAGTTCGCGGTTGGTAACGGGTGGTCTTGATGGACATATGAAGGTCTTCGAAACTACTGGATGGAATGTCGTGGCCGGTACCAAGTACCCAGCGCCGATCCTGAGTGTGCAGGTAATCTCGACAGGACAAGGCAAGGAAGACAAGCATGTGGTTGTTGGCATGTCTGACGGCCATCTGAGCATTAAAACCCGTCTATCAGGTGAACAGAAAGTACGAGAACGACAACGCCAGAAAGAGATGGAGGCACTTATGAAGGGACGAATTGAAGAACACGATCGTAAAGTTGCAAAACTCGCCAAAAAGAGAGGCGCAGGATGGGAGAAACGCTTTCGAGGCCGTGATTTTGATGGTGAGGGTGCCGATATCATTATTGAAGGAAACAATAGGTCCAATACCGACAAGAAAATGAAGCCTTGGGATAAAGCAATGCATGCCACCAGATACTCCGAATCGTTAGACTTGGCGATCGAAAGCAAGCAGCGGTCAGTCGTGCTTTCTGTACTCACCGAACTGCGGTATAGGAGTGCCCTGAGAGCAGCACTTGAGAACAGGAACGAGAAGACGTTGCAGCCAATTTTGCACTGGGCACTTGTCAATATCCGCACAACTCAATATACACAAATCTGCGTACAGATATCTATGATTATGATGGATTTATATTCGAAACACCTTGGATCTAGCCAGGTAATTCTCAATCTGGTCAACAAACTACACGAACAAGTACAAGAGGAAGTCGCCCGATCACAGCAAGCCATCATGACAAAAGGCATGCTGGAGCTCCTAGTACCTGGTATTGGTGGCTGATTTAAGAGTGCCAAGATATAGGCTCAGCGCGAAAAGCTGGTGGAGTTCAAATGCTTGCCAGGCGGCAAAATCACAGACGAGTATCGGAAGCGCCAAGACAGTGTTCTGTTGCTGGTACAGTTCTTCACACATCAATGGACACGAGGCGCTTTCGAAACTTTGTCAGAGCGTACTACAGGTATCGTTGCTGACGACCATATTCGCCAACACGTTGCCAATCACCGACATTACCTTTTGCATATTTCGCTCATACTTTGGTCAAGGAACATCACAGATGTACAGTTGACAAGCTGCCGAATGATGTGGGACTGGGAAAGCGGCTTCTGGCGGCGACATGACGTGCCACGCCTGCAGCATTTCTTCCACGAAAGACTTCACACGCATTCCGAACTGAGAACTTCACGAACCTATGCTCGAGCAATCGTTGATCCGATCCAAACATTCGGGGTTGACGGACAATGGTTCCGTAGCATGTACTATGCTCCAGATCGGCACGGCCGAGTCCAAGCAGGCTAAGGAAACTGTTGTTTCCTTATAAGTGAGAAATTCAGGTGAACTGAACAGAATCACAACACTGTGGTAAGTCAGTATGAAGTTCACCAACGGGAGGGGTCGGAAACAAGTTTGTGCGTGGATAGTTGGCGAGGAACTGGTCTAGCTCAAGAAGCTGGTCAAGCATTCAATCGTTTGCCATCCGACACGATTTGAAGCCCCAATACATTCACCTGGAGAAGCACACAATGCGAATAGAAAGAAGCAGCAGCGGAATAGTTATGGTTGTTGAAGCAGTAGCAGAAATCAGGAAGTCTCAACTGCGCCGCCGAATGTGCAATAGTACATGCATACTTGGCCAAGGCTTGGCTTTGATCGGAAAACCATGTTAGGCACGAACAGGCACTATTGTCCTCCGTTGCCTGATATCCAAAAGACAATTTTCAAAAATCTCATACATCTTGATCCGAATTCACACCGATCCCGGAAGATGTGCTAGATTTCCATGTTAATATGAAAGCCTTCGCCCTGGACAGCTTACCTGTTGAGATTATCCATCGAATTGTCATCCGTGGTCCAACCACAAACGCGCTAGCGCTTTCCCGTGTCAACAAGCACCTTCGCTCCATCTGTACGAACCCCCTACTCTATGTTAACATAATCGAGAATCACAATGGCTTTGACGCGTACACCACTGGCAATGACGATACATGGTGGCAGAGGTTAAATTTACGCACGGTAAATGATTGGCGAATTTGTGCGAAATGGGCACTGGCAGACCACGATGCAATCCATAACTACAAGGTCATACTGGCTCACCATGACGACTCTTCAGCGATACAAATGACTCCGGAGACTCTGGCATGGCTGCCGGAACTCATATTTCAAAGACACCAATTCGCACTGAAACTTCTAGCACGGTCGCAAGCCTTTCACGAGTCAAGGGATTGTGACTTGAATGTTGCATACGTGATTCGACGTGCGTTTTGCGATGTGTGTCACGTCACATTGCGTGATGACAACGATGGAGGACTCTTCGATCCCACGGGCACGCCAGTCTCGACTCCTTGTCCCGCGGATATGTTCGAGAAGATTTTTCCAGACATATGCAACAGGATCATGGGACTAAGAAAACTCTTGGAATTGGCCACGGACTCAGGCTCATCAATCGACTTTCCTCTCCTCCATAAGACAGACGCGCATTTCGTGGGGGACATCATGGGCGAAACCTTGAATGTGGGCGTGTTCTACCCCATGCTCAATTCAGCCATTAACCATGGAACAGTACGCAGACATCATGTCCGAAGGCCAAACCCGAAGCCACCTCCCGTGCGTAATATTCCTTTCGATCGCATTTACAATGACAGAGGAACACCATTCAGCAACGATCACAATGACGATTCGGCTTCGTGGTTTCTTAACAGACATCTCCTAGTGATGCTCTCTCTCGAATTCCTCGTCGACGGAGAATGGATTGATTAGCACTTCTTGGTTACGCCGGACAGTCTACCAATTTGGGACGCGATGATGCACGGTATCAATTTTAAAATAGTTGCCGATCGAGCGGAGGACTTGATCCTCAGTTCACAGGGAGAAGATGCATCTGGCTCGTTTACAATGTCCGGGGCGGTTCACAAAAGCAATGGTGAGGTTGATATGAAGAAGCGGTACGACAATGGAGAGATCTGGGAGTGGTTGGGTGTCATGACGCCATTTGGAATTGTAGCCACTAGGGGCAGTAGATGTGGTGGGTGGCTTTGGCTGTGGAAGAGGAGTTGGTCGTCAACTTGAACTTGTGTCTGGCACGACTTGCTCTCAAGTGCTGAGATCTCTGCCATGTCGACAGTCCTTGAGGCGGCATGGAATATGAAACGGCGTGTACAGAGGAGGCAGAGGGGATACCTGGAAACTGTTTCCCAACCGCCCATCATCTCCGAACATCACGCCAGTGGTATTCCAATACAATGATATGTGAGGGATTACACAGCATTGCGAAGCACCGGAGCTAGGTTGCAACTAGACAGACTCGAACCATCACTATCGTGACAATACAAGCTCCTGATACGACACCCTCACTTTGGCACTTTGACAACATCAGGAACGTACCGGAAACCTCAACAGGCTGCCGCAATTGTACGTGGTCCTACCCCTTCAATGTTGGTATGTATTAGCGTTCGGGCGTAGTTGGGTGTTGTACTAAGCTAGATCTAGAGTACATGTAGTGTACTGTTGACCCTGTTCATACTGTAGCGTCGGCGATACTGACGGGACAATTGTCGATGATATGAGTTGAATTACGATGGCAGCGAGAGATGCTTATGTCACGAAGCAACGATCAACAATGGCTGTCTGGAAGTGGTCTAACATTCGGCTGGTGACTCACGATCGACGGGTCTCGAACTCTTCTCTAACTTCGCTCGAGAGTTGACCCCACCGAGCTTAGTCACTTCCTATATTCTTGCCGATAGGACGCTAGCACTATCTAGCTCTAGTTTATTCACTACTTCATCACAGACAATCAAGGAATTGATACAACTCTTAGAAAGTTCATCATTCTACCACCACAACGTTGCGATTGTGTTCTGCAGCAAGAGACGTTAATCCTTATACCAACCAACAGCACCTACTTACAAATTTGACACGTCAAACTTCATCCCAGCATCAAGTCCTATCACGATTTTTCAAACAAAACCCCACGCCACGTGATATTATACATCCCTACCATATTTGAAGATGGCCACATCCCGTCCTGGCTTGGCACGAGCCGGCTCAAGCATAGCAGCACAAAACAAGACGATAGTCCTAGTCACTGGCGGAAACAAAGGTACGTCGTCTCACTCACACTCCACATATATACACCCACAGTAGCTCACCATCACTCTCTCAGGTATTGGGTACGAAATTGTCAAATCCCTTGCCAGCCAAGAAAACTATCAGATCCTCCTGGGCTGCCGCAATACCCAAGATGGCGAGATGGCTGCATCTTCCATGGGTGCACCATCCAACGTCAATCCAATTCAACTCGACATCACCGATGATGAGTCCATCGACCGTTGCTACAAAGCCATCGATCAACACTTTGGCCGAATTGATGTCTTGATCAACAACGCTGGCACCGCCGGTCTGGACCTCACCCGCTCTGGCTCGAAACCCTCACCAGAAGAAATTTCACCACGCGAGCTGTCATCACACATCTTTAACGTCAACGTCATCAGCACCGGCGTGGTAACCGATAAGCTGATTCCACTGCTGGAACAAAGCAAAGCCCCCAAGATCATATTCATTACCAGCACTCTCGGCAGTATCGGCACCGTATTCGACTACGGCAAGATTCCTGCGCCAGGCTATGCATATTACAGCGCGAGCAAGACAGCCGTGAATATGCTGGCTGTACAGTACGCGTTTGACCACCCAAGATTCAAAGTCAATACTTGCTGTCCCGGCCACCGTGGCACAGGTTTGAACGATATAGATCCAACAGGTGAAAAGGATCCGGCATTGGGCGCTGTGAATGCAGTGCGTTTGGCCACTGAGACGGATGGTGAAACCGCAACGTATACAAGGACAGAAGGGAAAATTCCGTGGTAGAAGTCGAAGTAGCGGTAGCACTCTAGAAATACATACAAAGTACATATCAAGGAAAACCGTGATCTGTTTTGAGCTTCAAAAACGTTCGAAGATCTACACAGCCGTACACATATCGAAACAGGCGAAAATCAGGTTAAGAAAATGGTGTGGTGGCAGAGACCACATGGTCGGAGCTAAAGATCACGTGGATTTTGTAAGATCATTAGATAAGCCCACAGCTCACACAACTTGATCATCAGACACATTCATTACCACTCATATTACGCATGTCGTCTTCTGTGTAACAAAGCACTCTTTTCAACTTCACAAGCAATTGCAACAAGCATATAAACTATAGCAGACCCTTAAATTGCTCATCATCTCGACACTGCAGCTATTTTGCAAATTTACTGGACCCGAGAGACTACCTACACGTCCTCCGTCTGCTACCTAGGTATATAAAACACGCTCACAACCTCATGTACAACACTCACCGTCAAGTATTAAACCACAACAACTCTACTCAACATCCAAAATGCCATCCATCATCTCCTCCTTCATAACCCGGCTCCGCCGCAACCACGCACACAACCTCACCACCTTCCGCCAACAACCACTCTCCGAAATATCCGGCTCCCTAGGCGACCTCGGAACATTCCTCCCACTCCTCATAGCCCTCACAACCAACCATGCCATCTCCCTCTCCACCACCCTCATCCTAACAGGCATCTACAACATAGCAACAGGCATATTCTTCGGAATCCCCCTCCCCGTCCAGCCAATGAAAGCCATTGCCGCCGTCGCAATTCTAAAACGCATGAGCGCCGGCGAAGTCGCAGCCGCAGGACTATTTGTCGGCAGTGTCATCGGCTTCCTCAGTGTAACGCGCCTCCTCTCAGTCGTAACGCGCTACGTTCCAGTGCCAGTCGTAAAAGGAATTCAAGTCGGAGCAGGTCTATCACTAGTCGTCGCAGCAGGCACCACAGCAACCGCAAGTCTATCCTGGACAGGCCCAACCTGGGCCGACAACAAGATCTGGCTAATTGTGACGTTCATCGCCCTCCTAACGATAAACATCAACATCAGCCCCACTCAACAATCATCATCATCACGAATCCCCTTCGCCCTTCTTACCACAACACTAGGCATCATTTTCGCCCTCACCTTAACCCTCCAAACCAAAAACTTCCTCCCCCACATAACCCCCTGGCATCCAAAACTCCTCCTCCCCACGACCCCCGAGTGGCGAATCGGCATCCTAACAGCAGGCATAGGCCAGTTGCCCCTAACAACACTCAACTCCATAATAGCAGTCACACACCTCTCAGCAGACCTCCTCCCACACATCTCGACACCAAGCGTAACGAGTATAGGCCTCAGCATCACAGCCATGAATCTCATATCCTGCTTTTTCAGCGGCATGCCCGTGTGTCACGGGAGCGGTGGGTTGGCAGCCCAATATAAATTCGGGGCACGGTCCGGCGCGAGCATAATCTTTCTCGGTGTGCTGAAATTAATCCTCGGGTTGGTATTTGGAAATAGTCTTACAGCCTTGTTACAAAAATTTCCCAGTGCTTTGTTGAGTGTTCTGGTCATCGCAGCGGGATTGGAGTTGGTCAGCGTTGGCGAGAGTTTAAATACGGTTGGGCAGGCACGGGATCTGAAAGAGACCACTACTACTGATACACCATCAAGCACGGGTGGGATTACGCAGCAAGAGCGCAAAGAGCGATGGACAACCATGATGGTAACAGCGGGCTTACTCCTAGCTTTCAAAAACGATGCGGTTGGGTTTCTAGCGGGGATGGCTTGTCATTATAGTTTTGTTGTTGGACGACGATCTGGGAATTCTGAAAGTGAGGGTGAGAATGAGCATGAGCGACGACCGCTGTTATCTTGATCGTCTGGGGCGGTCGTCACACCTACATACCTACCTATGGTGAATCTCATCTTCCGAGCCATACGAATCTGTCAACACAACAGCACTCTAGCCACGTACCTAAGTCACAGGTTGCACGAGCAGCTATTAAGCATCACCATAGAATAGCACCCACGTTCTTTCTGTTCTGTCCTCATTCATTCATTCTGCGCTCTCAGTGTCCGCCATGCCATCGCACTGCCCTTCGCTTACCACACACACCAGGCAGCCTTGCGATGCAGCTACCTATCTTCGCAACTTCTCCATGCTTGCACTTGCACATCCCACTGCAACCGCGCTCTTCCTCCTCGTCCCCAGGTGTACAATGTCGCATACTACGTACATCCCCGTAGCAAACGCCCCCCAGCTGCGTACGTTCTATGTTGTTGAGTCACCGCCCCACAAACCGCATCAACACAGATAAGGTAGATGCCCTCAACACCCACGCCATCCCGGCTTCCATTCTTCCTTCGTACCTACTTTCAAATTCTCACGTCAGACACCACATCCGCCCCACAATTGCGCGACTGCATTCTTGAAACCACCATATCATATCATATCATATCATATCATACCATACCACATTGCCTCCGTGAAATACAGTACGGTCTGATGACGAAACAGATAACTCTCCAGAGAAAAAGAGGGGAACTTATCAGCGTTCAAGAACGAAGCTAAGTAAAGCAATACCTGCAACATGTTCTAGATATTGTGTATAGGTAGGTAGGTAGGTATTGTAGTACATACTTAATGACTACATACGTTGGTAGGAAAAACTTGATTGGGAGGAGACCTGGAGACGAGAAGAAAGGAGAGGAGGTAAGTCAGGCATGGTGGAAGATGGCATTTTGATCTACGTAAGCTAAGTAACCAAAAAAAACGAGATGCAATGTATACAATAAGTAGATAGGGAGGGGAATAAACAAAGAAGAGAAAGAGAAGATAATAGTCTTTGGAATGTGCTTCTACTAAACTCTATTGCTGTGCAGATACAGGTGGAACAATACTGTAGCTTTGCTCGAGTATATGTACTCCTATAAACTCCCTCCTCTCGTTCAACAGTGCCTGGCTCGTGAAAAGGAGAGCGAGCATAGCAACCATCGGCGCTCATTTGTCCCAGTAGTATCGTAACTTCATCATTGAAATCCAACCCAATTCAGTTCAAACCTTATCAACACCATACATCTCTCGTTCTTCCCTTGTAATTTCAGGGCCCGCACTGATGCTCAACCTAGTATAATCACCCGGCCCTTTACTGCCATTCGGTACATGAAAGCCCTTGTCTGGACGCGACAAAGTCAAGATAAAAAGAACAGTGATCTCAAGGGCGAAATTGAAGATGTAGAACGATGCTTTGGAATGGTACCATGCAGGCTTTGTGATCGGATGTGGAGGCATCCAAGCAGTTCCAGCCTTGAATCCGGCGATCGTAATCAGGAGACATGCTACCAGGAGAACGATGACTTTCTTTTTCGTCATGCTGCCTTGCCCGAAGTGCTCTTCGTCGCTTGAATGTGGTAGGAAATGCGCGAGGGCGAGGAGGACGAGTGGTAAAGTTACGAAGATCAGCAGAAAGGTGATTGCTGCGAGTTGGACGTCTCTCACTTTCTCGAGGGTAGAGGTGTTGAGTGTATATGCGCCAATGATGGCTGCTGTGATAACCATGGCTAGGGCTGCACCGATAGCAGCATAGAATACCTTGAAGGTGATTGATAAGATTGCATGCCAACCAATCTTCGGATGGGTAGCTCGTAGGATTCGCTGGGTGAAGATCAGGTTGAGAAGGTACAGAATCAGGATGCCGGCATTGACAAAGACGTTCGCAGCAATTGCCAGTCGGACATTGTGCTGTCTGGTTGCCCATGTGATACGAAGTACGAGTGTAGCCAGCCTGGACATACAGAAACCGAAGATGAATACTGTTGGCAAGAATTTGTATTTTCTCCGGCGATTCAGTTGGAAGATGGTCATATTGGTGATAGCAAAGCCGATATAGAAACATAATAAGACAGCGCAGACGGGGACATCAGGAATGACTGATGGAAGACCTCCTGTTGAGGCGACTTTGGAAGCATAAGGTGGGCCTTTAGATTGCTGCTGTTGAGACGCATTCGGCTGAGACATGTTGTCGAGATTCTAGCTGTGAAGAGGTTCCGAATATCGTATCGTCTGATTCATACTAGAAGGATACTCGGTGTACTGAATGTCGAGGCGGAATGGTTGAAGTTGTGATACTGATCAAAGTGGATGCAAGACAGTCAGGAAGGGTGACACGACAACAATACTAGATCGTACTGAGGCGGGATATATCGTGGTCAAGTATGCCGAACCATATGCAGCTTCTCGTGTCTCCGATGAAGCCATGACTTCAGTTTGCATACCAAGAGTCGTCGCCAACAACAAGACTGGCCAGTCGTTTGCATTTACGGAAGCTACAAATTGCATACTGTAACATGATTGGTTGGGGACCACGTGGGTGACCTCAACGGACGGACTCGATGCGGCTCCGCGGATCCGCGGCTCACTTTCACTCCGAATTGCGTCCCTCCATCGCCTCACGGACGCGGGTTTCTTGAAGAGCACCATCCCATGCACGAATCCATGCTGCATTGTCCGACGTATCTCCGACTTAATAATCTTTCTATGGCAACGCGATGAGTACCTACGACGACGACTCCTCAGCAAAGCCGCGCAGGGCTCCCAAGAGCTGCGCTGAATGTAACCAGAAATCCAATACACCCTTCTGAGTATCAGTCTGACCCAGCATAGGTCGACGTCGTAAGATTCGTTGCTCATGGCTGTCAGAGGATTCCCAAAGATGCCGGAGGTGCGAGGAAAGGAACTCTGTGTGCGTCGCTCAGTCGCCTACTGCACTAGCTGCCAGTCACAGTGCCAGCTCAAAAACACGAATAGGCCAACTAGAGGCCGAGGTCAAGCGGCTACGTAGAGCTGTAAGCCGTATTGAAAGCAGGCTCGATATCGAGGCACCACAAGTCCACAGTATCCGACCTTCAATATCAAGCCATACGCATAACCATGATATGAGAGACGTCGAGGAGGATGAAAATGACAACGACGATACATCTTCAAAAGCTTCCGAAGTGCTAATAGACGACCATGGCTCACACATGAACACTCTATTCCAGAATGAGTGGATCAGCACCGATACTACACGTAACAATCAACTGCAGCATGATCGGCAGAAGAAAACAACCACACAACTACTTGATAAAGCTAGGGATGCCTTACAACCACTCGTACCAGATGAGGAAGAGGTTGCTACGCTTAGTAACCACCTTACAGGACTATTGTCTATGCTACAGGAGCTATCTCCAACTACATCCTTGGCGAGCTCTCCTGAGGCGATGATTGCCTGTTATCCTTTGATGAAGGCGCCAGAAATCGATACCTTTAAACTGGCATGCTGGCTTATGGCCCTGGCTATCGCGTCACAGCAGGTTCGAAAAGAAGCTTACACTCCGCAAAATATACCTTGGGTTCAGCGGGAGCGCCTCACTTTCGCTGAGGCTGTAAAGCGTACGGTGGAGAGGCACATTATGTCACATGATAGTATTTTGGGAACCGTCTCTGGTCTGGAAACGGCCATGATGTTCATGCGACTCAATTTATCCGCCGGAGTTCCGCAAAAATCTTGGCTCGGCCTGCGCAGAATCATCGCAATAGCAGAACTCATCGGCCTGCCGCGCGCCTCAAGGATAGTGCAAATCCGCGCAGCTGAAGGTACCTCAGTAAATGACCATATCATGGTGGCCAAAGCTCGATTGTGGGAGTCTATCTGCTCCGTCGAAAGGCTCGCAGGGACATTGATGAACTTTCCGATCACGACGCGTTCGCACTTACTCGCACCGCAACAGTCGCTGGTTTTGAATGGCAAAGTGAACGCGGCTGCCTATTGGCTCATGCTTAGTAACATTGCAATTCAAGTCCAGGAACTCGATGACCTCCAGGCCGCCCTGGGAGCAGAGACGGAGCTTTATGCTAGGGTAATAAGACTCGATAATGAGTTACAGGTATTGGCTTCATCAACGCCGAAGGATTGGTGGTCTCCCAACACTTCGACCGTTGTTGATTCCGGACGACTCCTTCGATTTCAACATTATTGTATTGCTATGCGAGTTCACTTACCATTTGCTTTACGATCAGATCCTTCAGGTCAGTATACCTTCAGTCGTGTAAGGGGTATTGAAGCTTGTCGGGCCGTCGCTCGATCATGGTGTGAGATGTATCGTCTGATACCCTATGGTATGTTCTTTACAAGACCTATGGATGCTCAAACTTTCACAGCCGCTGTCGTCCTTCTCCTGGCGTCTCACGGTGCTCGATCAAACCCCAGGTTTACTGTTGACAGAGCCGGAGACAGTAACGCTGAAACAATTGAGTTGTTATCGGAGTTTATGCAGCTCATGGAAGAAAAGTCCGAAGGCTTGGTAGCTTCAGATTCTGCACGGAAGACACTTGTGGCATTGCGTTCACTGAGTGACTTGCTTGACGGCAACAACCGAAGTCTCAATCACTCCGAAGGTCTGACACTGAAAGTACCTATGCTGGGGCAAATTCATATCCAGCGAAAGGGAGACAGTCGTGTCAACAAGGCAAATTCCACTTCAATGACGACAAATGCGGACTCTCTTGGTGAGCTCCAGTCGTTTCGAACTGGACTGCCACCTCTCAACTCAGCAACATCGGGTACTAGATTTGATGAGGTAGTGCCTAGGCTGGCAACTCCTATTAACAACGGCACGAATAACGCTGATCAGGATATGTTCTCATGGATCATCAACAATGACGACGAAACGTTCTTCCAAGACAATCTCATGTTTGAGAACTATGAGCTACTCAACCAGTGGCAGCCAAGCTAGCGCAAGCATGAAAGCCCGAATCGAATCGATATACGCTTCTCCGGCTGAAGTTCACCATGGTTCTACTCGCTGCCTCCTTGTACTTGTTCTTGCCTACCGGGAAGTATGATGTGGATGAGCAAGGTAGTCTCCAACACTTCCAGCCACAGTGGAAACCATGAACGGTTGCTTCGGCTCGGAGCAGGATGCTTAGCACGCAGCCAGATCACTACTACCTGATTGTTCTTACTAATCAGGTCTATCGACTCTGCATGAAGTAAGCCGAGTCAGTGTCTCGCATGGAGTTACGATCACTTTCTGCTGCCCGCGTGCCGTTGCAAGGCGATGGGCTGATCGACTATCGAGCGGAAAGGCGATCTCCCACCTGGTATCAGCCGTCCATCTTGACCGAAACCACCCCCTTCAAGAACCACATCTCTGAGATTCAGAGAAATGTGGCGTGAGTTAGCTATTGAAATAACCCTTACCGCATTACCACAGTCTATGATCCTCACGGGAAACGGAGCGAAACTCCTGCTGCTCATCAAGTGGCTCGGAACGAGAAAGACGTAACTGTGCTGAACGAGCGTCTTCCGTGCTAGAGCTAGTGAGATGTACGCGGCACACGTTGCATTGTATGCAAATAGATTAGATTATAGCTGTCGAGCATGATCTACTTCTTGGAAGTCAAGAACGCGGACACGATCTTAGATTATATACAGCGCACAAGACGAAAATGGGAAAAATGAAGGGGGATCAATACTAGGCAGATGTGTTGGCTTTCTGTTTTTCTAGTCCTGGAGGGTTAGGAGATAAGACCAAGAATGTGAGGAATGTTTCATGTGTACAGACACCCAACCACAGTAAAAACAGCAGCGACAGACATGGAGGCGTATGCTATACCTCAGACTGTTGAAATATACGTAGTGTTATAAGAATGAATCCGTACACCACTACTGCAATAAAAATACATTCTCGCCTCTATTACTAACAGCAAGAAAGTACAACGGCGAAACAAATGACACAACCAATGACAGGGGACAACAGGTACGCGTTCAGTTTAATGAATTTGCAACGCTAACCAGTCAGATTTAACGTTTAGGTCGCTTGAGTAACCTATAGTTGATGGGACTAGGGGTAGTGTATTGTGGTGTAGTGTAGGGACAACCAGTAAGGATGGCAAGGGACGGCATCATACGGACTCAAACACGAAATCGAGGACGACGATCTCGCTTGCAAGTGGACCGTGAATTGTTATTGTATTTCATATGATCTAGAGTGAACAAACCTGTCTGGCTTGTGTCGTAGCATGAGGGCCGAGCGGAAGAGGAGGCGTGGATATCTTGAATTTGAATGTGATGAGAGAGTCCGAGACCTGCGTATATCCTTGAAGGCTACATCTGAACTGAAGGCTTGTCCAAATGCTGGTGGCCTGCGATAAAACTGCCGTGCTGCTTTGAGAGCTAAATAGCATAAGTCTGCTTGTTCCGAACTTCGTGCAGGAGTCTAGATCCTCTTGGGAGCGGTATGGTCCGCCACGATGTGTATAGGGTACATGCTTGCACGTATTGAACATTACAACCGCATGTATTTGTCGTCCTATCGCTCGATACCATCGCTCGTGATCGTATCAGAAAAGGGTAATCTAGATAAGATGCTTCGACCTATTGCACACTGTCAGCTTTCCACTCCTCAAACATATCCATCCATCACTTTCGATAGATAATACACACCTGAAATAAGCCCTCAAATAAACAACCTGCCAAGCACCCAATCCAACCAACATCCCCATCGTCCCAAAAGCAAACCACTTAACTCTCTCATTCGTACTCTCATTCGTATCTCTCAGTTTCTGTTCCCGCATCCTCAAATACTCCATCTCTTCAACGACGTTGTTGACGTTCTCCTCGATGCGCCGCAGCTCGGTATCGACGGGGCGTAACTTCTCCGCTGCTTGGACGGCAGACCAGTCGCGGGCGTCGGCGCCGATGTCGATATCTAGCTCGACGTGGCGGCTTTGAGGGCCCCATGATGCTATAACGAAATCAGTCAATCAATCGCTCTGAACGTCTTGACGGTATTGCAGGACCACGTACATCGACCAGTCTGGGTGTTCATAAAACAGACATCGAAAGCCGTATCCGCAAGCGACGTGAACGCCATTCGTTTCTCCCCAGCAACATCTTTCGGTTTACCGTACTCGTTGCCTACCGCATCCTTAATCTGTAGAAAGAAAGAGTCTCGTCAGCATATGATTCAACACCATCCCCCTAACACTCCCGTAACAGCACACCATCCCGACGACGGCAGCATTACACCACCACCC
>Ga0068631_100059_pt1 | contig 33041 bp, 32 predicted proteins | sample InSIn5gowninarea_2_FD_77434 | JGI IMG/M metagenome (GOLD analysis project Ga0068631, IMG submission 77434) | Clean room microbial communities from NASA Spacecraft Assembly Facility at Jet Propulsion Laboratory, Pasadena, California, USA -... ...
ATAGTGCTTCCCGAAGACCTCAAGATGCGCTTTCTATACAGCCGACTCCCCGTCCACAAACCGAATACAGAACGAGATGAAGAAGACGAGGACGGTTCAGAACAGTCGCTTGAACCACCACGGGCTTTCTGCAAGTGGCTACCGATGTTTCTCATCATCTTGCTACTTACCAATGCCATAACACTGCTGGGCAGTCTCTATTGGGCCTCATTGCGGGAACTACGCATGAAGGAAGAGCCACCGCTAGCTTACGGTAACTGCAAGACTTCCTACTTTTGCGCGATAGTCTGGCTAACTCCGGTTGTGCATAAACAGCACAGATACCTCAGTCGCTCGATACAGCATGGAGACGATTCCGATGGAACAAGACCGACCACAACACCAACGGGAGACAGGCGCACTTTGACGAGATCTGGAAAGATATCCGCCCTTCACATGGATATATTACTATGGATCGCGACATGGCTAAGCAGAGGGGATGGCCGGATAGTATGGGTCTGCCGTCGAACCCGGAAAAGGGGATATATATCTTGGAGGCATATCACTATCTACATTGCTTGGTATGGCACGTGGCTCATGGACATATTTTGCGGTGACTTACCTATACAGCGCTTTATCCGAGAGATCTTTTGGGAAGCAGTCGAGAAGAAGCCTCATATGTACTCTCCTGAGCCGCACATAGATTACTGCTTTGATACTCTACGGCAGGTATGCCTCTTTCTTCGACCGTATTGTGGGTATAATGCTAATTATAACAGTACATTCAATGCAACGCAGATAGCACCCCCCTCTACAAATTCAGAGATTTCACCGCAGGAAATGACCAGCTGCACCGGTGCAAAGACTGGTCTCAGCTTCGAGATTATGCAACGAGACATACGGCATGTATTCGAGATGGACCGGAGAATGTATCAATGTCTGAGAGATTTGGTCTTTGCGATATGGGCGAGGATGGTATTATCGATTTGGCTGAGTGACCCTCGAAATTTAGTCAATTGTAGCAGGAATGTAGATGATACAACACAGTTCGAAATCCAAAGACCGCTGTGTACGTTCGATCAATCAAAGCTAAGTATACTGGGAAGTATGGGAAGCACAGAAAGACTGTCGAGACCAAGCGAGTATCTATTACAGGAGACTAGTGAGACGGGGATTGAATTCCAATTTTTTTGCTCTCCGTTTGGGTCGCTTGCCCCTCAATCAAGGAAATCCATGGATGCTAACACGGCAGCTTCCACTGGCAAAGGGTCGAGGAACTTCCCAAAATACTCTGACCAATTCTCATACCACTGGAATTTATGATAGGCATAGGCATATTCCCAGTATGTAGGGTACCATCCCGCTGCTTCCCAATCCACGATAGCGGCAACTTTATATTCTTCAGTCTCTGAAAGAGGATTGTGTATTTGCCTAGCCAGAATGTGCCTCGGGGTTAAAGTTCTATGGGAGAACGAGGGCTGATGCCCGTTAAGCGAAGAGAGAAGGTGCCGAAGTAGAAAGTCCGGATGCCATCATTGTTCATCACAGGAAGCAGCGTACTTTTTAGATCGCAGAGCCATAGTCCTATTAAAGTCCTCCTCTTTCGCGATGGACCGGTAAAAGCGGGATTCTCTTCCGTCGAGCGAAACCATCGATGAGCCATGGGTCCTCCTTCAACGCCTCCGTAGGAGCCAGGAATAAGTAGCGATCTCATCTCTTGGAAGATTGATCGGAGCCAGGGAGTCATTCTCATGCTTGGAGAGTGAGCTCCACAAATTCTCTAGGTCCTTTTCAGGAATGTATTCCGTGACGATGTATAGATTGCCTGCGTCACGATACATCGCACAAAGCCGTGGTGTGGGAATGGAGAGGTTGGATTCGATGAAGAGCAAAATATGGCCTTCATTTTCGGAGAGAGTGGCCGTATCTGACAACATATAATTCCCTAACCACAACAACATATTCGGCACGAGAGCGGGGATTTAGATAAGCATTGACGATTGCTGTTTCGATCTCATGTAACTCAGGGAGGGGGCCGGGCAGCTGAGCTGAGTCTCGGTAACAAGGGACTAGAATAGGCATTTTAGGGGGGTAATGACTTCTCGCTCGTCTTTATGGACATATAAGTTAGCAAGCCCTCGAGATAAGTCATTTCACAGGAGACGTACGCGTGATGGAGAGTACAGGAGTCTTGGTAAAGGCTTGGAAGCAATTGTGTCTTGGTTGTTAGTCTGCTAGCAAGGTAGATGTCATGATGGTTAGTGCAGCCTGTATAAAAGATCTCCTCAAACAAGAACAGTAATCATGTGACTGTATGGAAAGCTGCTAACTGCTGTTTGTCAATACGTCAACTACTCAGAAACTAGATAGAAAACGATCCACTCAAGCGAGGTATAATTGTTTTCCAGGAGTTCTGCAACGTCGTCATCTTCTGTTGAAAATGTCCCAACAACAGCGCGTCTTCCTAATCCGCTCCAATCTCGCAATCCAAGACCCCGACGTCCCCAGCCCCCGCCGGCACACCACCCTCTTCGTGGAAACTGAGAACAACGGCGCGGGATACGTTCATGAGGTCAACGGCGACATCACATCTCCTCAGGGCATGAAATACCTCCCAAGCTTTCAAAGCGCACCAGAGACGTCCGAGACTTTCTTCTCGAAAGAGTTTCTGGGCTTCACGGCGTTCCCCCACCTCGAGCCATGGAGAGCCCTTCTGGAAAGCGTCCCTGCCCCTCATCAGCAGAAGGCGTTTAACTTAGCGACGATGAGGACGGAGCCGTTTAAGACACTTGTGCCCCTCACCTTCTACGAGCTGGGGGAGGAGAGGAAGCTTCTTATTAAATGTACTGAATGGACTTTGGATCAGGCGATCCCTGCCCTTAAGGAGTCTGGTCTCATCAATGAAAGCCACTTTGAGTCGGTGTGTTAGCCTCCTTTAAATATCTATCTAAAAAACATGCATATACACAAAATATGCCTAGTGTTTATCCTTAACTAGTCTTTCCAACAAACAACTTCTCCACATGAGACATGGTAAACGGCCCCGGGCTGCTCACCCCACTCCAGCCACGCCGGACCAAAAGCAGCTATCTCATCCTCCATAGCTAGATCCTTTGAGAGAACCTGTTTTTTGAAGGTGCCTTTGCTATAACGTTCAGCCTGCACCGTGGACCAGTATCGTACCCTTTCAGGCCCCGTAAACAACACCGGACTAGAAGAGTATGTTATCCGGTCATCACTGAAACCTGCCTGCACTGCCCAGTATCGCAGACGTCGACCAGCATTTGGCTCGGCGCCAGAGGAACGAACGATTGCACCATGGATTTCCCTGTATTGTTTCAGCGCCGGCGACTCGGGGAAGATCGTGAATGTATCCCAGTCGCCATCTCGACTGGCAACGAATCCTCCCGGCCGGCAGACACGACGCATCTCAGCCAACGCATGCACGGGGTTCGAGAGGTGTATAAGGACCTGGTGAGCGTGGACGACGTCAAACGAGTTGTCCGGAAACGGGAGACGATCGTCGACATTGGCCACTTGGAAGGTGCAGTTAGCTGGAAGCGATGGTTGCGAGGATGCCTTCTGGATCGCCTCTTCAGCAAAGTCGACTCCAATAACTTGGCCTTCTGGCACATGGGAAGCCAGGTCTGCGGTGATGCTACCGGGACCACAGCCCACGTCGAGGATGTGAGCAGCCGGCCGGGACGTAAGCAGTGGAGTGAAATAGCCGCACGAGTCAGAAGTTGAACGGATCTGATGGGCCGCCATCATTTCAGATGTGTGTCCTTGGGTATAATCAGGCATTTTGAACCGATATTCTGTACTGCTTGGAGCGGATACGAATGAGTGCTTGGTGGTGGTTGCGAGATGATCATAGATAAGGACGGGGTGGGTTAAATAGAGTGTCGGCTATGCGGGGCGTCTTCGTACCGGCATCGGAGTGCTCGAGCTATCATTGTGGTTAGCAACAACATTTATCGGATGCATAACCGAAATCTCTCGTATAGCTTCCTCGGATCCATGAGGCATCCGTGATGATGGTAGATGCGGCATAGAGTATTCGCTAAAGCGAACGGCTAGATTGGCGTTTCTCGGCGTGCTACTTGTTAGTCCAAGCGTTCATTGAGAGCTCTCAAATGAAGCTTCCAGTATCTCCAATAGCCAAAACACTGCTATCCATTGAAATCGGAATTATGAAGCACTTTATTCACAAAGCCAAGTTATTAAGGCCTCGGATCACGGGACTTGGCAACTTGGCAACTACCCGATGGGGAAACGCCGAAAAATCGAGAAAACCAACCGAACCCCTGGACGGCTGTACAAGAGTGACACCTAATCACTTCCACCTCTTCCTCTTACTTACCATATCAACACGTGCGAAGGGATTCCAACCTTGGTGTGTCTTTCTGCCTGTTGATTAGGGATCTCAGCCTTATTTCCTGTTGAGCATCGACAACGCTCGAGCCGCCCGAGTCGATTCCCCCGAACCCTCCGACGCGCCGCAGCGGAGGGAACGACCGACTCGATCGTCGCACCGACAAGAATAATAACAAAAGAAGCATTGGCATTATCCCACGAGAAAATTCGTTAGCAGCCATGCCTCGTCCCCGAAGAAAGTCGAGTAGCTTGGGCGTGGACATCCGGGGTGACACCAGCGCACCGGCCATGTCGACGATGAATCTCGTCAGCCCAGTTGAATCCGAACCCGGGGTCTTTGACAAGGTATGCGATGTCCATTGACCTTTGTACAGTCGCCAGTTCCATACTCATATCATCTCCAGCAAATTCCGCAGCCTCGTACTTCTCCCGAGAAGCCCAAATCACAGTCGAAACGTCGCAAGAATCGATCGCTGCTCCGTCGCTCTAAGGATATCTGCTTAAAGCACACATGGCTCCTTCCGCTTCTCATACTAATTGTCCTCCTTTCGTTGTACTTGGTCAACCCAACCGAGTCCAACCCCATGCATAGCGCTATCTTCCTGTCCTATCCAGGACCGCCGAAGACGCCCGGTGGCCCCATCATGTACGGAAAAGGTCCTAAGGATATTGCCTTTGTGTCCTTCTACACAATTGTTCTGTCGTTCACTCGCGAGTTCCTGATGCAGCGCATGATCCGTCCCTTGGCAAGTTGGTGTGGAATCCGCGGTAAAGGCAAGACTGCACGTTTCATGGAGCAGGTGTACACCGCGATCTACTTTGGTATCTTCGGACCTTTTGGTCTCTATGTGATGTACAGGTCGGACATTTGGTATTTCAACACGACGGCCATGTTCGAAGGTTTTCCCCACCGGGAGCATGAACCTTTCTTCAAGGCCTTTTACTTGCTCGAGGCGAGTTACTGGGCACAGCAGGCGATCGTGCTGATGCTGCAGTTAGAAAAGCCCAGGAAGGATTTCAAGGAGCTTGTCGGTCACCACATCATCACGCTGGCGCTCATTGGACTGAGCTACCGGTTCCACTTTACTTACTTAGGCATTGGGGTCTACATCACGCACGATATCTCGGATTTCTTCCTTGCGGTCAGTCATTCCACGACCCATATCATGTCTAGCGCATACTAACAGCAGTTATACTCGCAGACCTCCAAGACTCTCAACTATCTCGACTCCATCGTCACTGCGCCCTACTTTGCAACCTTCGTCGGTGTGTGGATCTATTGCCGGCATTATCTCAACCTCAAAATCCTTTGGGCTATCTTGACTGAATTCCGAACCGTTGGACCGTTTGAACTCAACTGGGAAACGCAACAATACAAGTGCTGGATCAGTCAGTACATTACCTTTGCGTTGCTGGCAAGTCTGCAGGCCGTAAACCTGTTCTGGCTCTTCTTGATCCTCCGCATTCTCGCCAACTATATCTTCAACAGTGTCAAAAAGGACGAGCGAAGCGATGATGAGGATGAGGAGGAAGAAGAAGAGCAGGAGAAGACCCAGGCTACTCTTGCCACAGGTACTGAGCAGCCCGCTCTTACGGCGCGCAACGTTACCAAAGGGAACCAGGCACCCCAGGTTCTGCTTAACGGCGAGCCTGTCCAAGGAGCCGAGAACAAGAAAGACTCGTGAGAGGCGTCTACTTTTTTCGTCTTATTAGCGAGCAAAATTTATAGAGATTTTTTCAACGACAGCTTCCAATTTATGGAGCTGTTTTAAACATCATTTACCACCAGTATCGTTTATGCTTTGGCAATTCTTCTGGTGGCTCTGGGCGTGTTCTTTTCTCTTATTGTGTTCTAATTTGGTTTAGCTTTAGTAAAACTCGGTGATATGTTGACCGGTGTTCATGTTTTTACGACATTTACTTCGCTGCAAAGATATTGGCTTGGGTTGGTGTCCTGCATGGCGCAGCTGGTTGAATATAGGATGATGCATGCTTTGTTGTCGGGTGTTTTCTCTGTTGCAGGACTTTCTACAGCAGTTTCCGATAAAAATAATAATAATAATCATATAGATTCGCATTTGACGACCGTCGGGAGCTCAATTTTGATTGAGTTTACGGCAAAGTAGGGATTTCTTGTTCATTCATACTTTTTTGCATTCAATGCACCGTCTATATTACATGATTATTTTCAGAACTCATATCACATAAAACACCCGGCACATCTATATCCAGAGCATATGTGATTACAGTGTCAAGCGGGTGGGCGCGGTCACTGGACGCGTGAGGTCGAGCACCCGCACTCTACTGCTCCTCGTCGGAGGTCTTTTCAGACTCTTTCCCGGATTCGGGCTGTCGAATCCGTTAGAATCGAATGCGCCATGGCGGTTACGGTCAACGTACCTGCTGCTCGCCTTCAGATTTGGGAGCCTCTTCCTTGGGCTTCTCGCCCTCCGACTCAGCCTTAGGAGCATCGTCACTCTTAGCCTCTTCCTTGGGCTGCTCATCCTTGGACTCGGACTCCTGTTCCTTGGACTGAGACTCGTCGGACTTCTTCTCTTCCGTGGATTCTTCCTTCTTCTCTTCCTTGGGCTCCGGCTTCTCCGCCTCGGGGTCGGGCTGAGGAGAAGCTTCACCAGCGGGGGCAGCTTCCGTCTGTTCCTGGCTTTCCTCCTGCGCGTGCTCAGCGTGCTCAGCGTGCTCAGCGTGCTCAGCGTGTTCGCCATGGCCGTGGTCGTCGTGCTTCTCGGGGCGACCAGACTGCCACAACCAGAACGAAGCTGGGGCGGTCAGGCCGATTGAGCCTAGGAGCCTATTGCAAAGAATCTCAATCAGTGCCCGGTCGCAAATCAATGCAATCGGTTCACATGTAAACTAACCATGGAATATCCGACCCCTTGCCCTCAGCAGGCTTCACGGTAGAATAAGTGCGACGGCCAGCCTGTTGGCCGGCTCTCCGAGCAGTCGCGCCCAGCATGCGGGCAGACTGGGAGGTCATGAAAGTGCGGAAAGCAGGGAATGCCATTGTGATAGATTTCCGGGGATGTGTATATAAATTCAAACCACGGGTAGTCGGAGTAGGAAACCACAGAAATGAGGCAATTGGAAAGGAAAAGATGTGAGAGGATTGCGTGCGGTGCCGGCGTAGTATAGAATCGGGTTCGGAACGGAATTAACCGGCGTGGCCCAAGCTTGTTTTCCGGTGATGTCACGGGGAAATGTCAGGAACGTGGCAGAGAGCCGCAGAGATTGATAAATGGTGGGTATTTAGTGGCAGAGAATAAGTATCATAAGGCGATTATTCTGGATATTGTTATTTGCTGGCTTTCTCCTGCAATGTCAGTTCGCGATGTCATACTGCACAGAAGGTCTGCGTCGTGTTCCGTAGCAGCTGTCATCGACACCCGAATATGGCCTCAGGCATGCTGCCCCACGTGCCGATAGCTTCATTATCATCTGTTTGCTCTCTGCCCGGCGCTTCTTTTACACTGCTTCTTATTAACTACTTCTACTGCCGCTTTAATCTAGCTATATTACTTCAGCTAGTTCTTACACATGATGGCAGACCGACAGGCAACGCAGCAGAGCCTCAACGCCCTGCTCTCCAAGCTCGATGACCCCGATGCGGATTTGAGATACATGTCTCTGAACGATCTCCTGGGGATCCTCACCAGCCCGAACTCAGCCTATCTTCCTCATGACCAACACTCTTCTACAAAGCTGGCCGATGGTTTGCTCAAGGCTCTGGATGACCAGCATGGTGATGTGCAGAACCAGGCGCTAAAGTGGTTCGTATAGGACCAACCCAGGGGGGACCCCAGAACATCTGAGAGAGAGCATGGCTAACTGTTGATACTCTTTAGTCTTGGTCCTCTCGTCGTCCGGTTGCCGTTCGAAAGTCTCACGCCGCTCCTGAAGAAACTGACCGACCTGACTGCCTCACAAACCATCGATACCTCCGTCCCGAACACCGCTTTAAGAGTCATCGTGAACGCTCTTCCTCGTCCGCAACCCGGACAGCCTGCCGCTGAGGATGAGAACATGGCATACTCGGCAATCTCAAAAGTCCTGATCCCTCGTCTTACCGGCCCTACACCGTCTCCCTCCGCAAGACGCGGTTCCATCGTACAGGGCATGTTGGAGAAGGATTCTTCCAAGGGCTTTAGCAGTGACGCGATCGATGTCTCGATCCAGGTCGTGACGTGCTTCGGGTCGCTTCTCAACGAGGCGGAATTGACAGCGCTGCAAAGATCTGTGATGTCTATTATCGATAACGACACGGCTGGTACCGTAGTCACGAAGCGTGCATTGTCGGCCATCTCGGCGATTGTTCTGCATCTTTCGGATCATCAGCTCAACGAGTTTGTGGGTGAACTTATAGAGAGCTTCCAATCCCCGCAGTTGACTACCGTTCACCGTCGACACTTGATTGCCACCGTTGGAAGCATCGCGAGGAGTGCTCCGGCCAAGTTTGGTCCTCATCTGCCAACCTTAGCGCCGTTTGTTTTCTCTGCGGTGGGGGAGGAGAATCTCGAGTAGGTAGCGTGACCTACGTTGGTATAGATTTCCGGATGAAGGATGAGAATTGACCTGTGCAGTAGCTGGTACAAAACTCTCCCCAACCGGTGTCCGTTGCCTAGGCCTTTACGAAGGAGCTTGGTCTAGAAGGCTGCTTATGGACTCTCTACGAGACCGATATTGGCTTCAATGTAATATAATTATGATTTGCTAGGTTTTTATGTCCACGGGCTGGGCATTGCATTATGAACGTGATATGAAACCCAAATGACATTCGAACGACGAACAGAAATAAAAGCTGGCTATTATACTCTATCCTCCAGAAGGCGCCCGTTACGTCGCCATGCATATATTACATGGTTGCTCCGCGTATTGCACCTTCCGTCCTGTCTCCAGGCCTCCTTCCTATTTGGGCTCGTTCTTTCCCAGTTCGGTACAGAGCCCTGCCTTCCCCTGCTGCCCTCTCCCGCCTTAAGAACTTCGTTCTCCCTCTCTTCTCCTCTCTTCTCTTCTTCCTCCTCTCTCTTCCACCATCCTTCTATCCTCCTCATCGTTCTCCTTATCTGAAGCATTCTACTGGCATCAGATCTCATCTTATCCTGCATCTTAGCTTCCATTTACCTTTGCATCAATCATCAAAATGCAACTGCGTGACATCCTTGCCTTCTCGACTCTCGCCCTGGCAGCGTCCGCGTCGGCTCGCAGCATTCCACAGCCACCCAAGGACAACTCTCCCATTGTCTCTGCTACGTTAGACAATGGTGGCCAAGGCAGCGAGCTGCGGACGGAGAACTTCGAGAATCGGTGTGGTCCCAAGTACGGCAAGTGCGGAAAGGGCAAGTGTTGCTCGACTGCCGGTGAGTCTTTCGATAGCATCTCTTCGAACGAGAAGAACGAGACGTGCTGATATCTCTGACAGGCTATTGTGGATCGAGCAAGGCCCACTGCCGCTCTCCCGACTGCCAGATCGACTTTGGTCACTGCGACGGCCTCTCCTCCCCTGAGGCGCCGTCCACCGAGAAGATTCGCAGACCGAAGATTGGCACCGCGCCCTATGGACCGAATGTCATCCGTTCATGTGCCGTCCCGGGTACCATTGCTTTGACCTTCGACGATGGCCCTAGGGAATACACTGAAGAGCTTCTCGATCTGCTGGAAAGGTACAACGCAAAGGCCACCTTCTTTATTACGGGCAACAACGGTGGCAAGGGACCTATCGATGACTTCGACATGCCCTGGAGCACGTTGATAAAACGCATGCGACTGGAAGGTCATCAGATTGCCAGCCACACCTGGTCTCACCAGGATCTCAGCAAGATCTCGCACGACCAGCGCAAAGATCAACTCCTGAAGAATGAGATGGCTCTTCGTAACATTCTGGGCGGCTTCCCGACTTACATGCGTCCTCCGTACTCGAGCTGCCTTCCCGAGTCTGGCTGTCTTGATGACCTGGGTAAGCTTGGATACCATGTTGTCTTGTACGATCTCGATACTAGTGACTACGCCCATGACAGTCCCGACGCCATCCAGGTCTCCAAGGACATCTTCAACAAGGCTGTGGATCCATGGAAGGTCACCGACAAATCCTGGTTGGTCATCGCTCATGATGTCCATGAGCAAACCGTCCACAACCTCACTGAGCATATGTTGCGCAGAATTCGGGACCGTGGCTATCATGCGGTGACTGTCGGCCAGTGTCTCAATGACCCGGAGGAGTACTGGTACCGTAAGGATCCCCACGGCCCCCTTCACGTCGACAAGGAGGGCAAAGAAAGTCGCAAGAAGGATAACAAGGGCAAGCCCTCTGCCTTCAAGGCCATTACTCTGGACGGAACCTGCGGCGTAAATGTCACATGCGTTGGCTCTGCGTTTGGTCCCTGCTGCAGTAGTGCTGGTTATTGCGGCAACTCTACGGCGCACTGTGGTACAGGTTGTCAGTCCGACTTTGGCCGTTGCTTCTGGCCCGGCTCCGACAAGCTTCTTCCCAACGGTACCACAATCGGAATCCCGGCCAAGCCCAAGGACACGGCAGCTGGATGGTTACCCATCGACAAGGACAAGGATGCTGCAAAGAAACCAGTGAAGTCGGAAGCCGGCTCTCTTGTCAAGACCGGTGCTTCTGTCACGGCATTGGCTTTGCTTACTTCCGCAGCGGTTCTTTTGACTTGAGCATTTTTATAACACAAGAGAATGACTTGTTTGTTGTTGAATTCGAGTTTGATGACTTGTTTTTCTGTTTGGATTGAGTTTGGGTTTCAGATTGCGCCGGGTTAGTTCGTGTTCTCTCGTTTGTTTGCAGACTCGTGCAGTAGTTTAGCAAAATAATTAGAAAAAGACAATAGATGGCCTCGCTTGCTTCGAGTGGTTGATGCTCTCGATGATGAACGTAGATGTCGTAAAGTACTCTGTCCTTATTAGATGACATTGCATACAAATATACAGTGCTACCTAAGAGATAAATATACATCAGAAATGACAAAGGTTCAACATCGTAAATCGTCTCATCTTGCATCAGGTCATAGTAAGTCATTCATCACATAATAATACAAGTATGGATACAATTATCGCGGAGAGCAGCTAGTAGGAAATCGCATCCTCGTTATCATTTCCTAATAACCTTCAGCAATGGCGCAATCTGTGCACGGCGACTTAGTCCGACACGGTAGGGCACTTTGCTCGTGCTTGCAATGGGCGAGTGTTTGCTGGGTCCTTTGTCGTTATTGGGTTTGGTTGATGTGTCTGCAGCACATTGCCCTTCTTCTTGGTTCAAGATATCTGGTGTCGGATCTGATTTCTTGGGGGTTACGGGGGCGTTTGAGGTTGGCTCTTGTTCAGGTTCGGGCTCAGGTCCAGCTTCTGGTACCGGTGCTGGAGCTGAGGAAGGTTGCGTCTTGTCGATTGTGGATAAGTTTGATTTCTGCTTATTGTCGTTCGCAGGTTTCTCGACGACAACGGACACGTTGCTGGGGATTTGACCAGGCGCATGTCCTTTGACTTCAGTCGATACCTCAGCAGAGACAGGAGGCTGCTCAGCAGTCTTCTTCCTCTTCCGTCCACGTTTCTTAGCCGCCGGTTCTGGATTAGGATTACCCTGCTCCTGATCACACCCCATCGTAGAAACCTCCACCGTAGCGAGCGTCTCTTGTTCTCCCGCGGGTGTTGAGATAGAATCAGGAGTGGGAATCGAGTCCGGTCGACGATCGTGTTGGGGATCATGGTGTCGGTCGTCGATCCAGATTACGTCGTCTTCGACGTCTGGTTCGTAGGTTTTATGGAGCGTGACGGAGGTTGTTTTGCCGCGTTTGAGCTTCTTTTTCTTCGGTTCTTTGCGGGGCTGTTTTGGTTTTGATGGTTCTATGGAGTGGGGATTGGGTTCGCCTTTTGGGGGTTTGGGGGGTTGGGGTTGGGTTTTGGCGGCGTCGAGTTGGATGAGGTCGATTTCGTCGTTGTCGGGGTTCGTAGTATGGGTTGTGTTGTCTGATGGTTTGGGCTCGTTGGGGATAGGATGTGGTGTGTTTGTTTCGATCGGTTCGTGGGTATCGTTGAGATGGTCGGCTTGTTTCTTGCTCCTTGAACGACTAGCCTCCTTCGTCTTTAACTTGTTATTCTTCGAGTCGCTGGGCGCAGCAAGCTCATCGTCATCATCATCCTCCGGTTGCGGTTGTGAATTCTTTTTCTTTGGAGCTTTCTGAATCACTGGGATCTCAACAGCGACAGGAGCAGAATTTTCGTCAGTTGCATTTGTTTGAGACTGCTGAGGTGCACTCCGCTGAGCACTATTATCGCTTTTCGATCTGCTGACGTGTGGTGACCTCAATGACGAAAATGGCTCGGTATCGTGTGGAGAGTCAAGTGCTGCTTCTTGCAGTGACTTTGATCGAATAGGAGTTTTATTCAAGATGTCTGTTTGTATTGTCTCATACATTGCGGCGTCTGCATTCGTGGGTCCTTGCAGTACGGATTCATAGGCATTGGAGGAAAGATTTGACTGAGTGCGGTCGAACGTCGAGATACTAGTATGGGCCGCTTCAACGTTCAACGCATTCTCGACCCACTGGTTTCGATCCGAATTATACCACTCCGGGTGTAAGACGGGCACTTGAACCTGCGGATACCCCTCGGGATATCCCAGAGTGCTATAATCAACACCTTGCAAACTTTGCTGTTGCTGCTGCTGATCTATGTACCCCAACTCCGACTCTGTAAATGGAATAGTCACAGTCGAAGGAATCTGCTGTCCAGTATGCGGGGCGTCATCGTCAAAAAGTCGTCTTTGAGCCATGTCGATCTCAGACATCATGAAGGCTATCGTTATCTCATTAGTCGGCCGTACAATCAACCAGGACTAAGGGTCACTTACCAATCGACCCAGACCCCCTCGCAATCCCATTTCCAAATCCACCCGGAATCCATCTCTCCTCCCTCCTCCGCTGAGACGATGATATCGATGCCCGCCTCTGCGCATCTTGCGACTGCGACTGTAGGAAGTCATCGAAGTTGACGCCGATATCCCCAACATTATTGATCTCTTTTTGGATCCGGTTATCAACAGCACCATTCTGCACATTATCACCATCGACAGCTGAAGCGTTAGCCTCCCAATTACCGTTTGATGGGCGATTGTCTCGCCTGGGAGACACCATGGGAGGCGGAGGTTGAGCCTCGCAGGAGAGAGGGTCGTCCTCGTCGTCGGAGTCCTGAATCACACGGCTGGCCATTATGATGGGAGTAAGTTATGTGAGCATAAGGGTATTGGTGGACATATGTCGTCTATAGGTACAGGGTAATCGGGTAATTGAATGAAGCTCGACTTGATGCGCGTTTTGGTGAGACCATGTGACGCGAAGGCACGTGATGATAAGATAACATATCCCTAAAGGGAAATAGTACAGATACGAGGCTACCAGCGCTTTACACGCCGACAGGAAAGTTTGGGGGAACCATGGGCGTGAAATATGGACACTGCAAGAGCGATTCAATTGAAAGGAGGACTCTGTGCGTTGTGTATATAAGCAATGATGTGTTTTGGTTGAGTCAGTACCTCTGGTTCATTCAACAGCTACCCTAACCTCGTATATCCATAAAGATCTAAGTACAGAAAGGTATCAATTACGCACAAAAAAAAAAACACGGATCATCACTCATCACATCACTCCATCGTACTTTGCGGCCGCATGACTCCCCTCCCAAAGAACTCACTGACAACCCCAAACCGATCCTTCGACCGCTGAAGCTCGCCCTTGAACAAATCATGCTGGTCAGCCGATTCGACCTGCCGCTTACGAATAGCCTTGATGGTAGAATTTTGCGGCGCGCAGACAGGGCATTCAGCGTCTTCGTTCACCTTATTCAAACAGCGTTGGTGGAAGGAGTGTTTGCAGAGGAAATGGATTGTTGGGAGATCGAGGCCGCCGCCGCAGGACATGCAGCGGCGTGCTTGGAACACGACCGGTTTGGTGCCTAGTTGTTCGATTTCTTGTTTCTTGGTTTCGGTTTCAGTGCTGTAGCTTGATATCAGGCGGCGGTTCTGTAGAGTGGTTAGTTATTGGTATACGATGAGAACGGTGATATGCACTCACCGAGGAAATTTCCTTCCGTTCTCGCTCGATGTTGTCACTCAGATATTTCTTGAGACGGCCCATCGTGACAACTGCATTGTTGCTTAGTGCCTGGATGACTTGGAGTGGCGACATGAGGCCCTCGTCGTCGATCTTTTTGAGAACGGCATCGAGCTCATCGCCAGCTTCTTCTAAAATCTTGGGGCTCGAGGCAAAATACGTCAAGGCATCCACGTATAACCGTGGTTCCTCGGGGCCGTACTTTTTTAGAGCCTTGATTGCACCCTGCGTATCCTTCGCAGCGGTAAACGAACGAAAGATATCAGACCGAAGACCTTCTTGTTCGCGGACCAAGGTCGAGCCCTCTCGGAAGCCGGATAGGTCGGACAAGAGCAAGACGTTCGATGTCGAGATGGGAATCTAATCAGATGTAAGAGCAAGAACCCACATTGGAAAGAAATATACTTACATCCTTGCCCTCGATAAGCTTCTTCGCCTTGTTCTCCCAATCCGCCTTCTCAGTAGTATCCTTTTGCCGCTTGGCTGTGTCCAGATACATCTCGAACAAAGTCGTGAAAAGGTCCATCTTATCTTCTTCCTTCAGGTTTGGTTGGCTCGTAAGATCCTCCAAGAAGGTGATGAATTCCTGTGGATGATCCACGAATGCGGAGAAAGCTGCCCTAGGCTTGGGAATGACATAGTCCGGAGTCGATTCGATAGTCTCATTCTCTGCCACAGATGGGGGCTCAGATACTTGCTCCGTTGTACTTGTGCCGACGTTGATGAGACCCAGGGGAAGGAACCCTGCCAGACTCTGTAATGTGCTGGTAGGCTGTACTTGGGGTTCGGCGGGTGATTCGACCTCTGTTCTTGGCTGGTACTTTCCGATGTAATAGACTATGAAGAGTTCGGTGGTTTGTTCAGGACAATTGGCCAGTAAAACACGTGCGTATTTCATGAGGTTGTGGTAAGCCTGTATCTGTTAGTATCATTCAAATAGACCATTCCTTATGGAGTACGTACCATTTGAGGCTCAAGTCGCCAGATATACTCCACGGCCTCGGCATACTTCTTCGAATCCTCGATCAATATATCGACAACCATGTCATTTTCACCATACTTCGTTGCCAGGTACGCAGCTTGTTCGTAGTAGCCACCCTGCCGACACATAGCAATGGCAGTCTCTAAGTCAAATTTTAACTCCCCAGGAGCCTTGATGAACGAGTCCAACTTTTCTGTGTCTTTTAACTTTGCGTAGCAGTTAAGGAGTAAAGTGGTGTGGTCCACTGTGGCCTTCTCGTGGTCGTGCAATTCTTCTAGATATTCGATGAGATTGTGGATACGTTGTGTGTCAAGATACTGCTTTGTGTCAGTAATCCGCGATATCCTAGTCTGAAAGAGATACCCACCTTCCGTATGACTTGTGATGGTTCTGTGTTGTCGATAGCTCGAAGGTATTGTTGCATTGCCGTGTCGTAATCTCCCTTCTGGTACAGAAAGTCACCGTATTTACGGTAGATGGCATTTTGTTGCATAGAGTCAACGTCCGTCTTCTGCGCCAAGTTGATAGCCAAGATATAAAGGTTGCGTTGATAGAGGATCTCGAGTTTCTGCTGGAGACTCTTTTCCCGATAACGATAGATTTTCCCATCCGTAGTCAAAAGAAATAGACTACCCCACTCGGTGAAAATGTACTTCACAGAGGACGAGAGTGACTCAGAATGGGAGATGAATTTCAGGTCCGTATCGAGCAAAGTGAAAGTAGTTGTATTGAAAAGCTCATCCGTCTGGCTCATGCTCATGTTCAGCGAGTCTGGCTTTGTAGACCCAGCCCTCGGGGGACAAACGAGAGCGATATAATCTTTAAAGATGTTGATTGAGTTCTTCGGACTCTCGAATGCGTAACTTGGTCCACGCCCACGCGAACCATATGTGTATACGGCATCTTCCCTGGCAATCAGTATATCACTAGAATCCTTGTCCATTGTCATGCATCCGAGACCACAACCAGTATCTTCCAGGACCCGAGCCGGTTGACCCTGCCCTCGCCCGGAGATTATCAACGTCAATATTCGATTGGTCGTCGAGATGTAAAGCGCCGTCGTTAGTCCGTCCTGCGTTGCGAGTCCCGTAATTGGCTCCTCCGATTCAAACACAATACGTTGCCGTGCACCGCGATCGTGAATCAAATCACCGCGAATAATCGTCACGGATCCGTTGGCAAATCCCACCGCAACCTGGGATAGATCGCTAAGCGCCGTGAAGGCAGATATCTGTACCAATTCGGACCCCTTAGTCAATCTGTAAAGCTACTCCGCCAACAGTGTAGACATACCGGAAACTGCCTCTTAGCATTCTGCACCGAGACCGTCGACAAGCACTGCGGCGCCCCGGTCTTCTTCTCGGGCTTATCGAGACCCCAGACCTTCAGTACCGGCTCGTTCAGGAGATCCTCCGCAATTGTAACTAGCAGCGACGTTCCATCTATTTGTTTCATATGCGTAATCGAGCCGGCATCGTGTGCTTTGAATGATCGGGCGACCTTGAATGAGGAGGAGACGATGTGGACGACGCCGTCGGTGGATCCAAGTAAGAGGTTCGCGGAGCCGGTGCAGAGGGTCGACAGATCAGGCTAGCGACCGACATGTTAGGTTTCGAGAGACTATATGGAGATATAAGAGTGGAAGTACGTACCCCAAAGACGGAGGCGCTTTCCTCCGATAACTTGACCGACGAGACGTCGAAGAAGTTGAACGCTTTCCACTGTCGACCGTGAGTATGCCATACGATGCCTTTCCAGGAGCAATACTCACTGATGTCAGAGCCATTTGATCGTGGCCCGCGCCATGGACCGGTTGAAATGTTGTTGAAAGAGCAGAGTGGGTGGTGGTGATTGCGGTGTCTCCAGATCGTCGGAGTTGATCTGGCGAACTCCGCCGGCCAACACGACAACGTCATTGCTCAATGAGTGTTTACATTTTTGTATAGAACGCAACCCTTTCTTGCAGGTGTAAATGAGCAAAAATGCTCAACTCATGGTCTTGACTTTTATAAAGCTAATCCTGTTATATACATATAAATCCTGATTCAGCTAAGATAACTGTCGAAACGCTAATGGGTATCCAAATTTAAAGCAGACCGTTGCGCATCTCCAGACGATGCACCAGGGTTATTTCCGGACCTGCGAAGGTCCCTATTCCAATCAAAACTTTCCTGCAGCCAGCTCCCAGCATCGGCAATTGCTTGGCTCAGGTTGAAGCTCTCGCCTGCAAGACCCCCCTGGCCATCTTGCCCAGTGGGCGGCGTTGTCCCCGACAATGTCAGCGGTAATGCGGTAGACTGGGAGGGTTCGTGATTATTTCCATTGGGGTTTATCCCAGGCTGTAAATCGCGTGGGCTTTCTCTAGCACTCTGGATCCTATGGTCGGACTGGTCTCTTTCCGACGATGGCGACCAGTCGGAGTAAGGACTCGGAGAACGGCCCGAAAAATTAGAGGTTTTCTGCTTCTTGTTACTCGACATTACTCTTGGGAGGGGTTCAATATGGGCATGGCGATGACGCTTCTTTTCAGTACTGAATGTAAAAGGGGTGACGGCATCGACTATACATTGTGTACTGGGCATCACAGCAGCGGCAGTTCCTGAGGGACTGTTATCTGGAGCAAGATGGGGTGTATTAAGATGGTGGAAGGGTGTGATCTTCTGTGAGGTAGTCGAGCTTGGAAGGGAAGACCGAGAAGAGCGTCGTTTCTTTGAGGATGTTGTGGGCAGACCCTCCACTTGACTTTCCAAACTATCTTGGAAAGACTTCTGTGCATGGAGTAGAGCTGCTTGGGTGGAAAGCGGTAGAACTGGGCCAGTATCATCATCATCCTCGGACGCACTCGTCGGTGGGGCTGTGTAGTGCAAGGATGGAGCATAGTCTGTCATAGCAGGATGAGGTGGTACTGGCTGGGCTGAAGGCATATTCTCAATGGTCCCATAAGTCGTCCGGCTTTCTAGAAGACCGCGAGAAGCAGTATGGCTGTCAAAGGCACGAGAGCCTGCATTCGACGTAAAAGTACGCCGGGAAGGCTCATTGTACGCATTTTCACGCTTTGCCGACTCCTTCGGGGATTCTTTTGAAGGTGTAAGCTGTCGTTCATGCGCTTGTTGGTACTCCTGTCCATGCGATTGTTGAGCATTCTTGTCAGTCTCTGATGGTGCGGATGGTTCTCCCGCCACTTGCTTCATTGTCGATGATTTGGATCGTTTCCTCCGTCGACGGAATTCAAACTTTGGCAACTGTGACGATGATGAAACGATACAGAACGAGGTGTCAGATTGAGCATTATGGGTGGCGGAATGCGGAACGTTCTGTTGCCTGATAGGCGAAGGTCTGAAATGGCTTTCGGCGATAGACTCGGAACGGCGACTTTCTTGTAGCCGGTCGACCTGTGATGATGATGCTGCTTCCTTTATGTCCGTCTTTTTCGGGCTTGAATGTCTAGGACTGGGAACAAGGGACTGGTGTCGTCGGCTTCTTGTATCGGAGAGACGGGTGGACACAGTAGTCGTTGGCGACGTTGGTGGATCGAAGTTTTTGAACCCAATCCTCCTACGGTCCCTCTTTAACCAGTTGTCATCTGTTGGCCTTGGGATGCTGCTGTTACGTAGTTCCGAATTCAACTGAGCATCTCCGGTCCAAGGTACTGTTCTCTTCGGCGTGCCTTGTACGGATGCTGAATTCAGACTTTGCTTATCCTGCAATAGCTTGCGGGATTTCTGATACTTCGAGCCCACCAGCGAGCTCTCACTAGGGGCATCTGACGGGGCGACGGAGGTTTCCGTATGGCGGGAAGACTCGTGCGACTCATAATGTAACTGCTTCCGTGGCCGCAGATCAGTCTCCTGCACTACTGGGCAACTGGAATCCTCAGCTGCACCGTGCGATTTCCGCTTTTTGGTCCACGGATTCACCCATCCTTGATCGAACGGTCCTTTGAGGGAGGCGGAGAGAATAAAGAGCGGGGCGCCTTGGAGATACGCTTCGGCCAATTTCTCGATCCTCTGGCGCTGTGCATTGTGTGCATCCTCGCCCAATTCATCATCAGATCCCAGCACATCATCTGAAACTATATCATCTGCGGAAGGCGAACACACTTCGAGCGAAACCGGCGAGGTTGGTCGAGGGAATGGCATCGGGATGGCAGGAGGACGGGAGGTAGGAGGGTGGACGGAGGTAGCTCAGCGGCAGTCAGACGCAGCTGCATTGGGTGATTCGAGCAGCTGGTGGTGGTGAAATGGCGGGTGGGTAAATAGAAAAGGGAGTAAGATGCTCATCTCCAAAGCAGCAGACCATCCAAGGCATCAACGCCGTCCCTTGAGCATCGCTGTCGGATACGTACTGACCTCGTCCATCGACGCGGAAAAAAGAGAAAACCACTTTACGCGCCGGGGAAACGCATGATTATGTAAGCCCAGTATAGCCCTCTATTCTGCACTCATTCTACGGAGAAATGGTTGAAATGTGATTGTGATGCCTCTCAGATTGTGAAACCTTGCAGTTGTTTGTATGCAATTCTGATAAGAGTGGAATCTCGTGCCGGCGCAACTGTACTCTGTAAGCGGGATATGACCAGTCCGGTGTCCTCAACGCCGCGCAAAGCCAGTGTCAGACCAATTGGATCGAGTGAGCAGGTTTGTTTGTTCAATTCGACGGTATCAATGCCTCCTCACTTTATTCAAATCACAATTGGTGTCATCGTCTTATGCCAGCTCAACGGTATGCTAGTGCGGAGTATGCGTTTTCAGTACTGGAGTACTCGCTGACTCGGTGTACGGAGTACGTAGTAAAGCACTTGTGAAATCCAGAGGGACACTATAAGAGACTCGGCAATCAGCAGTAAAGGAATACTCCAAATAATCCTTCCAACGCAGCTCCCAAACCTCACAGTAGTGTACTGCACAACGCATGTATGATTGATGCTGGGGTTGCCCCGACCTCCTTCAAAAAAACAATCCCGCCGCCGCCTTCGACTTCCACTCCGCTACTTTTGCGCGCCTTCATACAGACCAACCCCAGCCCACATCCTTATTATTTCTTCTTTACCTTACAATAACCGTTATCCCTGCAGATTTACCAGCTCGGATTTGAATGTGAGCCAATTCACCGGGTTCCAGGCCCATGTTCGACTCTGGTTCCATATACGACTACGAACAGCGTTCACTACACCGCGGACGCTGAATTCACCATCCTGCGGATGCCGTGAATGGAAAATTAACATGCAGAACCAAGCCAGCAGCCATGGGCAATAACAACCCCCCGTGGCTGGACAGCCTAACGGACGACTGGGAGCCCATCCCTGCTACTCCAAGTCCGGTTCCGGCTCGATCCATTAACCATTCCCGCGAATCCAGCCTTCAGGACTCTCCCAGTCGCATTCCTATTCCCGCGCGCCACCGTTCCGTTGAGCAGTCCTCCGCGGATTCCAAGAAGAAGGTTACCCGACCGTGCCATTTTATCAGGAGAGAACCACCTACACCCAAGAGCCGCACACCCCGGACGCCGGCGAAACTGCGATCCCCCGCGCCCAAGAACAACAGCCCCCGGTCTAGAAGCAGTACTAAGCCGACACGGACTCCGAAGTCTGGAACGAAGAAAAGTCCGAAATCCACAGCGTCATCATCGAAGTCGAAACCGACGTCAGACAGCCCGAAACCGAATCCCGCTGCGCGTAAACAACTTCACGCAATAGACACGCGCTCGCCCTTGCGGTCGGTATCGAACGTTTCCAGCCAATCTAGCCAGCCTAGTCAGCAAGGTACGGTGCAGGTCCGGCCAAAGGAGAACAACAAGACGCGAGAGTCGACCCCAGAATGGCGCAAGAGATTGGTACACGGTGAATTACCCACGGGTGAGCAACGCGATTTATTTGCACCCATTGGGTTGGAGAGCGTCTTTAAGCCTCCCACTCCAGGCGCTGGGGCGACGCAACACGACCAGGTTCCCATGTTTAAGCAGTCGGCAGATATATGGAATTTCAACGAGAGCAGTGACGCGAATATGCACAATCCCGACATGGAGAGTGCCGTTGAGAACCGTCGGGAAAGCACTGATGACTCAAAGGGCAAAGATCCAGCTTCGCAGGATACGAAGCGCGACAATGTCAGTAGTCCACGCGCATCCCCAGGAGACGCATTAAAGGTCAGGAAGGTCGGGGAGGAACAAAATCGCAACGGAAATCATTCTTTTCTTAACGACACCAAATTACGCAGTGCAAGTGGCTTAGAAGATCTCCGGAATGAAGGTATTACCCCGATTACTCTCTCGCGGTCGAATACACTAGACGGCAACGGAGCGTCCGAAATTATAAAGTCGGCTCTGAAGCAAGTCACAGACAAACTGGAGGGTCTCTCATTGCGGACTGGAGACCGTCCCGGCTCCAGAGCGAGCGATAGCGCGCTGTTGCATCCGCAAAGCGAAGCTCCGGCAGAGCCTTTACCGCCAGAAAATGAATTGCTGGACGTGACGAGCAACTCATTGCCTCAGGATCTTTCTATGGGTACATTGGGTGCTTTTGCCCGATTCCGCCGCACAGATTTCTTGGGTGAAGGATCCCTGCTCAAGCCGCGCCTTACTCCGTCGCCCCTTCCTTCCCAGCGTCTCTCCCCACAGGCACTCTGGAATTCGCGCATCCGAAGCTCACCTCCATACTACCTCAAAACGAATCCGTTAACGGATCCACCCACGCTACCAAGGCCCTCGTCGGCCCAGAGCAGAAACTCTGCGACCGAGGGCTCGGAGAAGGGCAAGGTCGAGGGCATGCCGTCATCCGGCAGCCCATTGAAACTTTTTGGAAACCATGACACCTTCACGAACAACAAACTTCTGCGACGCATGAGTCAATTCGAAGAGACTTTTGGCCACGCATCCGATGAGGACGAACCGGTGTCGCCTTCAGAGGAGGCTCGACGGAAGGGCGAGAACCGAAGCCTGTTGAGCGTGAAACTTGACAGACCATCTTCAAGGCGTTCGAGGATCAGAGCTACAAACAATCCCAAACTTAACCGGTTCGGAGATGGCGGTCTGGACCATTTCGATTTCTCTGATACGAGCCCTTACGAACCCAAGCTGCTGTACCACGAGATTCCAGGTCCCGACTACCGCCCCTCTTCACGACGGAGATCTTCTATTTCTCACCGGCAATATCGACGGACCTCACTTGACGATCATGACCATGAGCACTCTCCAGATTCTGAACACCGGTCGTCCGCAGATGACGATTCTTTGGACTACGACGAATTTAAACAGGGATCCACCATACGTTCAAGAGAGACGAACCCAAAGAGGCGCAGGACCATCCTGAAATCAGGTAGTCCAGATTATGAAGACGAGGATAGTCAAAACCTGCCAGGTCGGACTGATAATCTTTCATTGCTGCAAAAAAGCTTGATGCAACACGGCATCGATTACAGTGACGAGAATCATCTGGATCAATCACGCTCCCAGCAAAGACCACGAACCCCGACAGCAAGCCATTCAAATTCCTCCACGCGAAAGAGATCCTCGTCGCACTGGCACGATCCTAATGATACCAACATTGGCGAAGAGTCGCCGTCAGATATGGCCATCCCTAGAGTTCAAGTGACTGGTGTCAACGACGAGGTGCGCAGAGGCTCAATCACTACTCAGGATTACCTCAACGAAGCCACAAGAGTCATGGACATGATCCGATCAAAGGGTAGAACCACAGGTGGGCTACCGAGTGTGGAAGAACTTGATATGGAAGGCGAAGAAGACGACGACGACAGTTACGATAATGATGATGATGATGATGATGACGATGATGATTCCACTCGGGAAGAGTTCTCACGCCCCCCAAGCCGGGAAGGTGTCGATCTGCGTAAGCTCAGGGAGCCCAACGAGCCCAACCCGCGCGTCACGAGCTACTTGAGGAAGTTCCAAGAAAACGATGATCCAGAATTCGGAGTCAGTACATCTGTCGCATCGCTCCACTTGGATGACGATCAGAAACCAGGATCGCCATCCCGAGACAGTCCTCCTGACTTTGAGGCCGGAGCTGAGCGCAACCAGAATGACGCCTTCAACGGCCAGCAAGAACGTAAGCAGTCGGTAGGATCAGTTGACGAGGAAGGTGGACATGTTACTATCGACTCACAAATGTCGTCCAAGAGTATTCCCACTGGCTCATCGCAGGGTTCATATGCGAAAGGCGTCTTGTCCTCCGACGTGGTGTCGCACTTGATTCCGGAACAAGTCAACGGTTTCACTTACGACCGCTTCAAACAGAAGTGGGTCAAGGAGAAAGTGAAACAAGCACCTGAGAAGCCAAAAGGCGACGATAGCGAGGATGATCCGTTCAGGGATATTCCAGATCTTAGCGTCGACGAATTGCAGGAGATGATGCGAATGCAGTCCAGTTCCCCGACTAAGACTGACGATGGCCGGCCGGCCGATGAAGCCAACGACCCCAAAAGTCCACTCAGTGCGAAACGGCCACGGACGGGCGATGGAGCACCGTCGGTTATTGCCAGCACCGTTCAGTCGAAAGCGTCCCGTTTTACCTCCACTGATTTCGACTCCGGCACCAGGGCGACATCGTGGGATACTGATCAACACAGAAACGGAGAATCCACCAGTGAAGTTGAGCACGAGATCAAGTTGCATGAGGGACGTTTATCAAAACCTCCACGCCGCCAGAGAGCTCCCAATCAGCAAGCTCGAGCGGTTACCGTTAACTTCTCGTCGCCTCCCGTCTCTCGTGTTGCATACAGCGATGACTACACCCCGACCAAATACATGGGCCGGGAGCTAGATCCAGGAGTTATCCAAGAGCAAGAAAGCCCAGTTGGCGACGTGCGACCTAATCCAGCGTCTCAGACTCCCGGCAACCACTCAACTGGCGATAGCGACAACGTTGAAGATGAAGCGTTGTGTGTCATGCGGCAAAACACCGAGGGAGCCGTATCTACGCCACTTAGTGGTTACCAAGAGAATTCTGTGGTCCGCTTCCAAGAGCCTGGGCATGACACGAGCTATAGTTTTAATCTCAGTCCTCTACCCGACTTCACTGTGCATCAAATCGACAAACCGCTGCATCTTGAACTCAGCTATGTAGCCAACCGCACGAATCCGACCTCTCTACGCCAGGTACACGGAACATTTGCCTTGGCAACAGAGGACCTGGTCAGACACCTCACTGAGGTCGAGCCCTTCGAGCCGTACTGGGAGCACGTCCGGCGTCTGATCCTCCGCGACAAAGGTCTCATCACCCTTCACAAGCTGCACGACTTCTGTCCTCGTCTGGAGGATCTCGATGTATCGGACAATGACATCGGTCAGCTTAGCGGCATCCCCGCCACTCTACGCACCCTCAGAATACAGCGTAACTGTCTCACGAGCTTAACGGCGTGGGGTCACCTGGTCAATCTGCAGTATCTGGACGTTTCGGGCAACGAGCTGGAGAGCTTGGATGGCTTTGGAAGCTTAATTCATCTCCGAGAGATTAAGGCGAATGACAATAACATTCGGAGTATCGAAGGGATTCGCGATCTGAATGGTCTGTTGAGTCTTAAGTTGAGTAACAACTCCCTGACGTCGGTGGATTTTGAGGGAACTGAATTGTAAGTTTTTTCGTTCTTTTTATTTATTTTGACACTCTTGCTTACTGATTGAGTAGGACTCGTCTCAATGAATTGGACTTGAGCTATAACGTGCTGACGTCCGTTCAAAATCTGCACCTCTTGTCATCCGTCTCCGCGCTCAACCTAAGCTTCAATCGCCTCACTGAAGTTGGTTTCCCAGCGCCTATGTACAATTTGCGCTCGTTAAAACTCTCGAATAATAACCTGGGTGCCCTCGATACTGCGGTGTTACCTTCATTAGCCCTTCTTTACGCTGACCAGAATGCGTTGTCTACAATATCTGGGCTTGAACATTGTCACAAATTGGAGATCCTTTCGGCTCGGGAGCAGATGGTGTCAGAGAGAGACAGTGACAAGTACTTTGGCGTCGACCTGGGTCAAGTGAGGGATATCCGTAAGGTGTTCTTATCATCGAACAAGTTGTCCACACAAAGCGTCTCTCCATCCGCTCCACTGCTTAGCTTGCAGCTGCTTGACATCGCATCTTGCAAGCTTGAGAGCTTGCCGGTGGAGTTCTCCCTGAAATTCCCCAACCTCAAGGTTCTCAACTTGAACTTCAACGCGTTGACCGGCGTTACTGAACTGGCGGGTATGAACTGTCTTTCCCGTTTAGCAGTTGCCGGAAACCGCATTACGAGAATGCGAAGACTGTGCCAAGCCTTGAGCTACATAGGAAGGACGAGCAGAAACAGCGCCTGCTCGCTTCAAAAGGTCGACATCCGGGGTAACCCTCTGACCGTCCGATTCTACCCACCACCCGTTACGGGAAGTGGAAAACCCACGGAGAACAAGAAGTTGCATGGCAAGGAAGGAGACCGTGAGCGCGAGCGTCCCCAGGCCAAAGCCACCTTCGACCTCCCCGCTGCCCTGGCTGATATGGGTCAGAACCCAAACGAGGGTATCCCTCACCCAGCACTATGGGGCGAGATAGACGGCGAGCTAGAGGACATGGAGATGGACGCAGACACAGACAAGGACCGCGATGTCGAAATCAACGACCCTTATACCTTGCCCACTGCAGACACTGAAGCGGACATGAAGTATGTCTCTCATTTGGACGAGTCAACGCGGCTACGACGAAGGATTGTTGAGCTTATGATTTATGCTGGAACGGGTGGTTCAGTTACACACCTGGACGGATTGGAGTTACGGCCGATGCTCGAAGAAGGATCAGATATGAATCATGCTTGGACGAAATTGGAGAAACTGGGCGTGTTGAGGAAAAAGGCGATTACGGACTAATTCTTTTTTGACTTTTCATTTTTCATATTCCACCTCTCATTCTTTTTCATTTCATTTCATTTTATCTGTTGTGAGCCTCGAGGCGTTGCATTGCACCTTTTCATCCCGTTCTTTTTCACTTTTTCTTTTTACTTGTTGGATGATATTGGCTGGCAGAATACTGGTTGGGTTGGGTTTTCTCATTTTTTCATGACATACCTCTATACCTTTTTTCTTTTTTGTGAAGGCTGCAGACATGGAGTTTTGGCTACGCATACATGGGCCTATGATAGATTTGGGTCTTTAAATACGATTCTTCTCAATTCGATTTATTCCCCGATATACTCTGGATAGACTTTTTTAAAATAGACCATGCCGCCTCCTATTAGAAGATAGGCTATCCAACCCATGTATCGCGCGACATAATACGTTATAGGTGACTCATACACCCAGGCGTGGATCTCCAGGCATAAGACTGAAGTTATTGACACGGAGACTAGCAGCCATCTGGGCTTACAGCGGAGTAAAACACCAAATCCGCTTGTCGTCACGGATAACCAGGTGATAAGAAATAGGACGTCGCGATTTGAGAGATCAGGATCGGTGTAAAATGAATAGCCCACACATATTACCCCAAAGATCGAACTAATGGCCATGCATGGTTTCAGAAGCTCGGTGCAATTGACGAAGATATTAAGTATACAATGCCAGTATGCCGCTGAATAACGATCAGGGTTCTCTCGCGAGTTCTCAGTTCGAGAAGTCTCATTCGCAGAGCCTTGCCGAATTCAAGCATTTCCGCATATACATCAGCCAGGGATAAGAGGATAATAACTGTTGGGTCGTGTAATGTTTTGTCGAATGCTTCTAATCTCCGGAGGGCTAGCTTTAACCAGTCTTTTGCGGTGATCAAATCACGATTGTACTCTGAAGAGCTGGCGTGCAACAGTTTCAAATAGACGCCATTGCCTCTCGACAGTGCTCAATCTCTACCGTACAGATAAGCCAGTCCAATAAAGGCAAAATCCAAAGGATAAGAGGTATCCTTGACATCTGCAACCTGGTCCTTCTCGGAAATAAGGTGCATGCATCTTGTGGCATGCGGACGAAAGCGACAAAAATCATAGTAGTTTTCTGTTTTAAGTAAAATTCGTACATAGTTGCTGACGCAGCGAAAAGCACAATTTGCTTTTATCGACCGATGACGCAGACTCAGACTGCTCATGAATTCATTGGAAAGCCACGAATGAACGGGTCTGGGCATGCTGTAGCCCCCTGATTCATTCGTTTTATTCCGAGGATCCGAAGTGACCTCCACTAGTCCATATCTGCACAGGACCCTCATCGCTTCATGGAAGGCTATTGGATCATTTGCAAACCCCAGAAACGAAGACACCGCTTCGGACTCGTGGAGCAATTCACGCCATAGATTTTGACTATCGAAAAAGACCCACCCGGAGAAATGGCGAAACGAAAGCTTATGCCTATGAGATATTTCTTGTATAGAAAGAGTCCAGCTGATATAAAGCTTATTCTTGTATGCAGGAAGCTCAGGGGAATGCTCTTGAAGACGACGCCATTCCCGTTTGGATGATTCAAGGTATTCATGGCAGCTGACGAAGACCTGGCTCAGGTATCTCCCTGCAGTAGCTAGGGCTACCGGTAATCCGTCCATTTCTTCGACGACTTTGTTTTGCCTATTCCAGCAAGTCTTTGAAGAACGACTGTTCCATTCGAGCAGTCGGAATACAGTTTATGATGGATTTCTGCGAGCTCTTGCTCTCGACCAACGAAGTTAGGAATCTGTGGAATGCCAACTGTGCTGAACCGAACATCGAATATTTCTATATTCACATTAGGCGTGTCCTCACACGGCTCGACATAAACGTACCAAGAGGATTTCGACGCTCAGTAAGCTGTATGTGCTTTACTGGCACCTCTGATAGCAGCTCCTTTGCATATGCAGTCGCTGTAACGGCAGCATAACCCTGTCAGTCATTGTTCTTGTGCGAGTCGGAATAATCACAGATCCCCCGTATTATAGGACAAGGAAAATGGTCCATGAGGCCAGCCGCTTCCATCTCAAAACATAAGATATCCAGCTCCTGGGCCAGTTTATCGCGAGTTAGGCCGTCTTTCATGACTTGGTTGCTAGATGCTATGGTGCCGCAATACACCTTTGGCGTAGTATATGGCCGTGGCTTGCGGATTACTAACCGACTAAGGTCACAACTCGAACAGCCAGAAAAGGCAGCATTGTGACGATAAGATGCGTCAAAAAGTTTATCTGGTTCGGGTCCAGGCGAGTGGAAGGAGGACAGGTCATTACTTGAGGTAACATCCCGAATAAGACCCTGAAAACCAGAGTTCCCAGTCATGCGGTTAGAATCGATATGGGAAAGAGCAGTGAGAAGCTCATGGAATGGCAGGTTTCTTGTTCCCGTGCGTTGCAACCGCCCTGATTCGACCGTTTTCCCATAATCGTACTGTACAACTCCGGGTAGCAAGCCATTTGGCTGGCTGACTACAATATCCCCCAGTCGAATGTCTTCTGATGACGGAACTCCGCCTCCAATGCCTACCATCAAACCGAAGTGAATTGATTAAAAAGTGGATGACATCCGCTTGGCCTCGATTGCTGCAGAGGTAGTCCCATAGACACCAGATGGGAGACACGCAACGACCACGTTATGATTCGCGATCTTTTCAAGAACATAAGTGTTGGTATCATGTCGCGGCTGTGAAAGTGACGGGTGGATTTCATCCAACATCAGCTTGGCCGCCACCATCTCCAGCGGGAGAGCGCAAATCCACCTAACGGTTAGTCATTGTGTCCTCGCGTTTCGGTGGACATGACTCTCCAGCCAATGTTGGATCATATGTAGGCCGGGTTAGTGATGAGTTGAGCAAAATACAGAGAAACACATTGTCAGAGGAGAGAGACGATGTCTGTGTGACTGAGCACGAGGCTGCGACTCCTTATCTTGTTCAGGCAGTTTTAATGATCCTGGCTATTTTTGTTAGAACATAACGTGATTGGACACTGAGCATGCAGTATGCCCAACAAAGCGGTGGCGTCCAAGAGAGGAAGTCCGGTGCGTATAGGCACACATATATATTGTGGAGGATACGACCAGATCTCATACTACTCTGGACGAAGTTCGAGTTGGAAAATTGGTATTACCCGAAAAAACCATTTTTCGTCGTATTTAATAAGCTAGGCTAAGCTAGGATGTAAGGTAGTCGTGTAGTGATATCGTGAAACATTATCATAGACGTCCCTAGGAGGACCCGGAACGCTTTTACCCCCGAAACTAGACATCCAATTCCAAGCTCTTGAACTGCGTGGTAAACGTCTTGCGAACCCACTCCATATAGGTCTTCCATTTATGGCTCTCACCCGTGATCTCAGCATTCGGGAACGCCTTGCTGATATCCCGCGTGATCTTGAGGATACCCATGGATGCTTCCTGTGCCTTTTCGATCTCCTGCTTGACGGCGTTGTCCTTGGGCTTGAAAGAAAGGACGACAGTGTAGCGCTCCGACAGCGGGTCGAGGTAGCGTTGTGTTTCCTCTGGTGCGAGAGGGATGAGTTTGGAGGTCATTAGGTTGCAGATGGTGCGGATGTCTTGTTCGTCTTCGATTCCGGCGAGGATGCGGTCGTAGAATTCTGAGACGTGGGCGCGGGAGAAGGCGGTGTCGAGGGAGGCGTAGAGGGTTTCATAGGCGCTCTGTTCATAGTTAGCTGTCTATCCAGATGACTTAATTACCTTGATGAATGGATTGTGCTGACCTTCCGCAGCTCAAGACCGTCGTCAACCTTGTGCTTGAATGGGCCCATTTGGACCTGGCGGATGAGTTCCGGCTTGACATGAGTGTCACCAAAGACAGCCGGGAGCAGTTCGTGAAGATGAGGAAGAATAATATTCATCTTGTTGTGAATTGCAGAGTTGAGGGTCGTCAGGGCCAGACGGTGGTTGCCCAGATCACGGTCGCTGAGCATGTTGACCAACAGCGGCACAATCAACGGTCTCAAAACGTCACTGTAGGTATCGCTCGAGTCCGACAGAGTGTAGCGGAAAGCGGAAATCACAACTCCACGGATCGTCGGGTCATTATTAGAGAGATATTCCTGGATTACGGTCAGTGACTGGACCCCTGCAGAGAGGTGACAGATAACATGCCTGGAAATGAGAGATGTAGGCGACCGGATCGATCAATGCCAGTCGCCCAACACATTCCGCCCCAATAGCACGGTTGTCCTCTTCCTCCGAGACAACAAGAAGTGCCTGCCACAGCTTCATTGCCGAAGGAGCAACATCGGGACGCACGAGTTCGGGGTGGAGAAGCAACTCTTTCACAGAGTGAAGTAGCAAGTAGCTTTGTTGGCTGGACTTGGACAATCCACCCATGATGATGGGCAGATAGGCCTTGACGTTGCCTGCTGCTGCATTACCAAGAGCAGTAGCAGCAGCCAAACGAACCTTGTCTGACTTGGAATTGAAATGAGTGATAAACAAGTCGGGAGTCAATGAGCACTTGGCTCCCATGCGAAGTCCGATTTCTCCGAGAATGGCAAGAGCAAGACACTTGCGTTGCACATCCTGGGAGGTTTGCAGTTCTGTCAAAAAATCCTCCATCTTGACCCCCAATTTTGAGCCACCATGCACCAAAAGGGTGCCAATAGCCCTGCCGACAACGGACATGTCACCGTTAATCCCAACATCCCGCAAAAGCTTTTTCATGAGCTCTGCACCAGCACCTTCCTCGCCAATAACCTTGACCAGAAGCAGCAATGCCCTAAGGACAGTGCCAACAAGCGAATGGACGACAATCGAACAGACGGCCGAGACCAGACCGTCATCGACCAACAGCTTAGCATTTCCTGGAACGAGTTTCGCCAGGGTGATGAGAGAGGGGGTGAGGAGATGGAAATCCTCAGCGCTGATGAGTGGCAAAAGACACCCCTCCAATTCCTTCATGGTCTTCTGGTCCAAGTGAGCCCTGGTCTTGGAATTCATAGCCAGACTGCGCAGTGCCTCCAAACTGGCACCCCGGAGAGCGCGGTCGGATTTGCGTAATTGCGCACTGAGTTCCAGTGTCACTTCATTCACCCACGACGCAGAGACATCCGTCTCACGGCTGCACAAGACCGCGACATCATCAACAGCGCGAACGGCGGAAAGCCGGGTGGTCTCGTTCCTGAGACGATCCACCAAAATGGAAAGACCATGAGATCGTCTATCAGAAGCGAGGAAGGTGGTCCCTCTTTCTCCAGCAGTTCGTGCTAGGAGAACACCAAAGACGTGGATGGCACGCTGGCGGACTTCAAGGTCGGCACTTGTGTTAGTGATACGGGCAAGAACGACGTCGTACAGCTTCTCCAGCTGAGGTGTAACGTTTTGAGCATTTGCTGAAATACGAGGTGGTGTAAGAGCTTTCACGATCTGCTCGACAGCACCAAGAGCTTCGCTGCTGACCTTATAGTTTCGCTCATCAACCGCTCCAATCACACCAGGAATCAGTGCAAGGAGGAATGACAAAAGAGAATCCGAAGTATGCGTCTCAGCAATCGCAGCAATGAGACCGAGGGTTTCGATCTGGAGTGTTCCTGCGCTGACTGCAGTGCCGGACGGTGCTGCTGAACTGCCAGAGAGGGAAGATGTCTTGAGCGCATCCACAATAGGCCCTTCAATCTGCTGGAGATGTTCTGCCAACCCGCCATAACGGACGAGCGCCAGGCTCTTCAATAGAATCACGATTGCTTGCTTCAGAGGCACCGAGGCTTGCTTCCACATCTTCACGACACTCTGCACAATTGTCGGAACCGAGCGTGCCAGATCGGCCTGTGGACCAGACTCTGGAGTTGATGGGTTGATAACTGGCGAATCGACGGCCGACGGGGTGCCAATGTTCGTGTCAAATCCAATACCGCTGGCATCGCTGTCCTGGCGTCTTCTCTTCCGGGAGTTCTTGGAACCGCCGGCGGAATCGAACCCACTCGACGTGACAATGACAGCCCCTTCGCTGGTCTTCCGAATAAGTGCTGTCATAGTGGAGATGACCTCTAGCTTGACGCTCTCTTCTCTTTCTTTGTTGAAGCGAGCAATGAGAGCGGGTGCAATCTGCTGGTATAAGGATGCATTGTCCAGTGCTTTTCCTCTACCGTACGTCGAGATGACGCTGTAAAGGAGTTTAGCAGCACATCGCCGAACTTTCCAGCTCATATCATCCACATCGCTATATCCTCCCTCTTCCTCGAAATCCTCAAACTCGTCATCGTCTTCGAGATCAAGCTCTGCATCGGAGCCATTGTCCTGGGTACCGCCCATCTCTTCGTCCTCTTCATTGTCTGCCACGTTGGGGTCGTACTTCAGAAATCTAAGGGCGGAGGTGATAGTATTCGAGAGGTATGGCTGCATCTGTTGACTGCAGGAGCTGATCAGAGCTTCCAGCGTCACCAGTGTTGTCTCGCGGAGCTCGTCTGCTTGGGGATCGTGCTCGTCATCTTGGGAGTAGACCGACATTGCGTCGTTGGACATTTCGACAGTTGATGTCCGAGCTCTGGTAGAAACAGTCCAAGTAAATAGACGAGAAACACAGGGCCGTAGTAGTAAACAACGAGCTGGCTGGAATGAAGCTCTGGCGCTTCCGTCACTTGAATGGGCCCCCGCGCTAGTCCAAAAAAGGCAATTAAACAACGGAACACAACGGCCGATTTTCCGGTCTTGGCATAAAACAGAG
>Ga0068631_100060_pt1 | contig 33025 bp, 20 predicted proteins | sample InSIn5gowninarea_2_FD_77434 | JGI IMG/M metagenome (GOLD analysis project Ga0068631, IMG submission 77434) | Clean room microbial communities from NASA Spacecraft Assembly Facility at Jet Propulsion Laboratory, Pasadena, California, USA -... ...
CACTCGAGGTGTTCGCTTATGTAGTTGTAGTGGAAAGGGTTGGTGAATGCGGAAATGGCATAAGAAAATGGCAAGAAAGACTATCACAACTACGAGTGAAACATGTACTAAATAGTGCAACCATCCGATAGAAATTAACAAGTGAGGTTGCTTGTAACGTACTCAGGTAGTAGTAGGCATGGGCGCAGTTGAAGTGGGACGGCGTGGCAGGTCATTTCCGCCGCGTTTGGCGTCTTGCATCCTGCGGGACCCTGCATGAACTCGACGCCGCCATCATCCCGGAGTATCATGGCTCCAGATCTGAATGATGCTAAACTGCGCTGCTTTGTGAACATAACCTTCAGGCAATTCTTTCACATTCACCAGATCACTTGGAAACACTAACTTTGTACAACACGAACTGTCACTCATTTCTGTTGGAATTCTCAAAAACCTCATGTCGATTCTCATCTAGAAGCAGGGCACTATTGCTCGCGCCGCACTCACTCCTCCTCAGACTATTGAAGCGTGTATTGAACCGCGAAAATGGCTAGTTTGGATATAGCTCAGCTGTCGGAAGCCCAGCAGACAGCGCTTCAGGATTACACGAACGTCACGAATCAAGATCCTATAGCAGCCATTCCACTGCTTCAGCGCTCAGAATGGAATGTACAGATTGCTATCTCCCGCTTCTTCGATGGAGAACCAACCTCAGATCCTGTGGCGGAAGCTAGAGCAGCACAATCAATACCCGCTCCAACTACTCGTCACACTTCGAACCTGCAGTACGAATCCCTGCTTGCTGCGAGCGCTATACCACCACGTAGGACTTCAAACGAAGATGCAGTCCAACGTGTGGATACTACCGCTGCTGTAACACCGGCATATCATCCGCCATTCCTGCTTTCGCTTCTGTTCACACCAGTCAACATTGTCTTCCGGGTCTTCGCGACTGTGCTGTCTCCGTTCTCCTTCCTCGTCCCGTCATTTGTATCGCGAATATTCAGAAATATCTTTTCTCTCAATTCACAACCAGCAAGACGGCAACTTGCTCCTGCAGACACTGCCCAGAGATTTATCAGAGAGTTTGAAGAAATATACACTCCCAACCCTCCTCTCCCTTTTGTAGAATCAGGATTCAATCTGGCCTTAGACAGCTGCAAAAAAGAGAGCAAATTCCTTCTGGCAGTTTTAATATCACCGTCTCATGATGAAACACATACCTGGGTCAGAGACACGCTGATGTCTTCACAATTACACCAATTCCTCCAGACACATAAACACGAGCTGGTACTGTGGGGTGGTAGCGTGCAGGACGCAGAGGGTTACCAAGTATCTTCATCATTAAACTGCACCAAATTCCCATTTGCAGCCCTCATCTGTCAAACCACAGACAGCACAGGCGGCTCATCTCGCGCAGGGGATATGACAGTCGTCATGCGCGCAGCAGGGCCCATGCCTCCCTCCGAGCTCGTAGCCAAACTAGGCTCAGCAATATCCGCACAACAAACACAACTAGCATCCGTCAGAGCCCAAAGGGCGGAACACCAAGCCCAAAGGAATCTAAGACAAGAGCAAGACTCCGCATACGAAAGATCTCTCGCCCAAGATAGGGAACGAACACGTCGCAGACGTGAGGAAGAGCAAGCAAGACTCGTAGCTGAAAAACAAGCCTCCGAAGCCGCAGCACAAGAAGAACACCGCCAACAACAAAAAGAAACATGGAAGCGATGGCGAAAGGCACAAATATCGTACGAACCACAAGGCTCATCGAAAGACATCGTGAGACTGAGCATACGAATGCCCGACGGCGAAAGGGTAACAAGGAAATTCATCGATTCTGCACCACTGGAAGATCTCTATGCATTCGTCGAATGCTATAACTACACCGACGACTCGACTGAATCTCCGACGGCGCCACCAGATGGCTATGAACACGAGTACAGATTCCGCTTGGTGTCGCCACTGCCACGGAACGTCGTTGACTTGGAGACCGGAGGGACGATAGGCAGTAGGATTGGTCGTGGAGGGAATTTGGTTGTTGAAGAAACAGACACTAATGTCGAGAAGGTAGATAGTGAATGACAATCTTTGATCCTCCATCGTGCTTTATTATGTCTTCGCTGTGCCATGATATTTCGACTGTAGTTTCATCTGACATATCGTTTGCCCGTAATCCATTGAGATGCTTCGGAAGCATATAATACCTTGAATGCAGACTTTCGAACCTTTATGTGCCTTCTGGGAGAAGAGTGACGGGTATGCTGGGTTGAGTGACTCGATCCTAACCGGTGTGTTCGTCAAGGGTGGCTTTCCCACAATGACAGGACCGCAGCTCCCGTCACAATAGCGCGCTTCAGTCCGAGCGTCACTCTCGGGACCTGCACCAGGCATACCACGAACACATGTACGAAAGACCAGTACACAGTCATGGCAGCTTGAACTCGTCCCTGCACAACCCAGTCACATCGCAGTCCTCAGCCGCATCCGCGTTTACAGCATTCCACTCCATTTCACCAACCTCTTCTCTTCTCACCTCATAACCGGCGGCCGTCCAGTCTTATTCCACAACACCCGACTCCTAACCCACTCAACCGCCTCCTTCACCCCTGTCCCCCTCAACGCCGAAATCGGCAGCACACGAGAATCCCGAACCATACTCCCCTTTTCTCCTTCGAACACTGGCCTCACAAATCCCTCCTTGATACGCACGACCTCTATCGAATCTTCACGGTCTTGCTTGTTAGCTAACACCAGCACTGGAACACCAGATGTATCGGGGTGGCCTAGGACGTTCTCAAGCACGGCTTTACACTCGTCTAGTCTGCCTTGACTCCATGCGCTGGAAATAAGCATGGATGGTGTTATCGGGGTCTGTGGGGATTTTATATCTTCGTTGCTACCTCCGTCTTCAGTAGGAGGAATAGCGTAGCTACTCTTCCTCCGACCATGCCATGCCCTCGACCCTCCTCCAAGACCGCCGGGAGTTAGTAGTCCGTCTGCTCCTGCCCCCAGCGTTGTTGGTTCCACTTCTGGTTCCAGTGTGCCTAGGTCAGTAGAGTCCACTACGAATACGACGGCGTGACAGCTTTTGTAGTAACTCGTCCATAGGCGGCGGAGTGTCATTTGGCCGCCCACATCCCAGATCTTGATGTACATGTTTGGTAGGTCGATTGTGATTACGTTTTGACCTACTGTTGGTACTGTATCTCCTGCGGTCGCGGAGGGTGTGCCATCGCCTGGGGCGGGTATGGTGGCTGGCGAAGTTGTGCCGGGGAATGCGGGCGCGGGGGAGGCATTAGAGGTGGAAGTGGTGTAGAGGGCTTTGATCTGGTTTAGTAGCGTGGTTTTGCCGGCATTGTCGAGGCCGAGGAGGAGGATCGAGTACTCTTCTTTGGACGTCGCGTGGAGGTAGAGGGAGCGGAAGAGGTGGTACATCTTCTGATGGCGTTGTAGTGAGTCCAGTAGAGGAGTGTGTTATAGCGGGAAGGTGCGTTGGTGCATCTGGTTTGATGGTTGGACGAGGCTGAGGCAAACTGAACTGCGGAAAGTAGAAGGCTCGAGCGAGACAGTTGTCCAGAACCAATGCGCCAGTATCCTTTTGTGTAGCTGAGCCTTGCAGGATTTGACGGACAATACGTAACTTCTATGCTGATGTCCTCACGCAGAGGCGACGAGGTGTTTGTTCACATCATGGAAGGCGGGTGAAGAACAGAAGGGGTCGTGAAGCGGAAATCGTATAAAAAGGACGCGTAAAGTGGTGTCTTCTCCAACGTGATAAATTCCAGACCTCCTGACACACCCAAAAAATCATCTGACCATACGCATACGTATATATTTCCTAGCGCAAAGAAAACACGGCAAGCAGTAAAGAAACCCAGCAAGTATAGAGGGGACAGTCAATTGGTGGTATTTCCGAGTTCCACACAACACTAATATCAACGTTTCTTATTCGGCGTAATGCAAACTGTTGCAAAATAGTAAAGTAGTACTAGACTGTGAAGCATACATAAGTACGTAACATACCTTAGGATACAATTACACGTAATCACGTTCTCCTTCAAAGTCTATGTAGTATGCTATGCCTCCGTCCCACATAATATATGTGTATATATTTCAAAATCTTTGTGTCAACAACTGCCGTCCAAATCCCGTCTTCGTAGCCTTTGCCCAAACAAAAATCACCGTCGAAAGCGCATACGACAACCCCGTGAACACAATAAGGCCCCAATACCTCCCTCCCGCCGCCGGCACCAAACTCCCCGCCAATGGAATTCCTGTTAGTGTCGAGAAAGATACGACAGTGTAACACGTAGCATAGTATCTGCCGTAATGCTCTGTCTCGCATAACTGGCCTACGCAAACCGGGATGAGGGAAATGCCGGCTCCGCTGCCGAAGCCCATTACTACACTGAAAATGATCAATAGCGCAAGTCTGGTGGTTTCGGTCGAAGTCTCGAGTAAGTCACTGGGTAGCCAGAAGGCCCAGATGCTGATGCTGCAAAGTATGACAGTGAGGGTCATGGTATTGAAGCGGCCGTAGCGGTCGGCTACTAGACCTGGTAGCCAGCGGCCGAAACAGGAGCCGGCGTTGAAGACGGCGATGATCTGGTAGGAAAGATCCTGGTTGACTCCGATCGATAGCGCAAAGCTTGTTAGGTACGATACCGGGACAAAAAGGCCCCATTCAAGCATGAAGGTTGCTGCAACGACGAGTGTGAATGTCGGATCTCGGAAGATCATCGGGTCGGGGAGCAGGTTGGCTTTCGTGATTGGTCGCTTTGGCGGGAGACGGCTGCGGATAAAGACGTTTGCGCAGACTGCGAGGGGCACGCTTATCAGCGCGAGGATGCGTTGAGCCCAGGACCAGCCGATGCCGGGGGTGTCGAAGAGGCGTTGAAGCACAAGGGGGAAAATGATACCGCCAAGAGATCCGCCGACACAAGCTATGCCTGTGAATGTGCCGCGGGAGCGGTAGAACCAGTGGCCTACGGCGGCTATGCTTGGCGTGAATACAAGGGAGGTGCCTGTGCCGCCGAGGATGGAGAAGACGAGGACGAAATGCCAGTATTGTGTACACCATGAGAGAAGGAGGAAGGTTAGGAAGAGGAGTAGGGTGCCGGCTGCGACCAGAAGGCGAGGACCGTAGGAGTCGAAGAGAGGTCCGACTTGTATGCCTAGGAAGAACGAGAGGAAGGCATAGATGCCGAAAATCCAACCTATGGTGGACTCGGATTGGCCGGCGAGCTGATGTGTGGTGAGGTAGGCGTTATATGTCGAGAGGGTATTCATGAAGCCGAGACTCATAAGACAGCCACAGAAGGAACCGAAGACAACGAGATAAGCTTGACGACCCCCTTCAGGGTAAGTATTGCCCAGAGCATCCGTTGAAACCCGGGAGAGATTGTTCTCCGCATCGACGGGCGTTTGGGTTAAAGTCGAGGATGACGATGTCGAAGATGGAGTACGTTGCAACCCCGTCGTTGGTTTCTCGCTGTGAGTTTCATTTTCTTGCTGTTGTTGATTGTTGGCCGACGTAGTCCATACTTCGTTCTTCTCCGTGGGTACTTGTGCGTCATGGTTGGGACAGGTGGCCAACGTTACCTGACTGTCAGCTACATTTCGTGGATGGTCCGGAATTGACACAACAGGAGCAAAGGGTGCTGCTATTGAACTGGCAGGTATGTTGGGTGAGGAGAGAGGTTTCTCGACTATGAGCTGTGGATTGAATGTTGTCATTTATACGGGAATGGCTTGTCAACGAGACACTGGTTTGTGGTCGACTTCTTCCTACTGTACGTCTTGGAAATGGTAAGCCAAAGATTTAGGTGAACGCTGGCTCGTCTGGCTGTAGCAGTTGCAGACGACAATTGAGTGTTTTTTTAGACAGTCTGCTCACCGCATCATGATTGTCATGATCTTCAGACATTTTCGTGCCTCCCAAAACTATGTAATAAGGTCGCTCATGTCCGTGCCGTGGATATAAAGGTCAAAGTGAAGGATTTCTACAGGTCAGTACTTTTTCCTATTGATGAAGATTTGCCGAGGCAGGCCCGTCGGCAACAGCCTTGTGAGGTAAAGTAGGAAGCGAAGTACTGACCTTGTACGGAGTACGTTGACGCGAAAGTCAAAGCTTGGATGACTAGGTGAATTATTTGTATTCGAAATATATACCGACCATGCTATGCTACACACATTATGCCATCACTAACCCAGAAGTCGACTTTTGTATAGTGGTTGCGAAATGTTCAAATAGGGTGCTGTGAAATTCAACAAATCGCTTGCATGAAACCAAATGTCGTTCTCTTTCGTTCACGATCGTACGTAGACTCACCCAAACAAATACAATATCAACGCGTTCCCTGTTCCGCTGATTAATCCCTAAATCGACTAAATCGCCGTGTGCCATCCGCAGCAGCACTTCCATTCCAAGCTGGCGTCCACGGTGTCGTGGGTGTGTCGACTTGGCGCTGCACGCGTGGACTTGTGTTTGTACTACTGACGTGCTGATACTCTGCAGGCAGGCCTTCGAAGCCATATTCTACTGCACTGAGCTCGTGTACCTGTACCTCTTCCGGACTATAGCGGATGTTGTCGCTAGCCCTGTGCTGATTCACGAACCCAACACTGCTGGGTCGCTCTTCTGGAGGTCGAGGATAATTCTCTAGTTCATCGTCCATGCCCTGATGCATGTAGCTTTCGGCTTCCGAGTTAGCCAAACTCAATCTGTTCCGCCTATGATTAGATGTCGTTCTTGAAAATGGCAATCGCTGTGGAGAGGTAGTCGTTGAATGTGAAGTGGGGTGGTAGGCTGGATCAGGACTTTCCGGCGGAGAGACCGCAGCTGTTAGTGGTCCTCTGAGCGATTCCCGGTTAAGTGGTGCTCGCGGACTAGACATTCTCCTGGAACTGCGACGCGGAATAGTCGGAACCTCTGGAATGTCTTCATTGACAGCTGGCCTAGGCCGTCTCCACGACGCTTCAGAGCCAATGCGGCTAGGAAGTTCAATACCACCACCAGTTTCAATGGCTGGAAGAGCTGGTGCTTTTGCTGATGTTCGTGGTATTGGGCTTACATATGATTCGCCAGCCGTCGAGAAGGACACCGCATCGTCATGATCAGGATCCGTTGTGTTGGCTTCTTGGGGCTTTGGAATAGCTAAACGCTCAGCAATCACAGGTCGTGGTTCAGCATTATCGTGATATGGATCAATCGCTGCCTCCTCATCTCTTTCGAGCTCTGGTGTGGGAGGGAACAGACCTGGTGGTGGTGCTTTCGCACTTCTGACGACCTCAAATCCTTTGCTCTTCTCCTTCTTCTTGCCACCAAGAATGCCCTTGATCCATCCTCTAGCAGACGAAGCTGTGCTAGTGGGATCAGCAGGACCTGTCTTGAGTTTTCTGGTCCCACTAGAGAGCGCCGGTCCTCTGACTCCGTAGTAAAAATCGACTTCCCGTACAGCGTAGTCGGTTTTGGTCTTTGTCAACTCGTGGCCGTGTTCCTCATATTCGTCTCGGTCAGGTCGGTTTGAGGATGATCCTTCGCCAGGATCGTCTATTGCCTCTTCCGTGGCCATTGCAGCACGCTTCTGGTTAGCGCCTGACATTTGTGGCTTTCCTGGATTAGACATATGGTCCATAGTGTTTCTCCTTGGTGGCCGATAGTATGGATCCTTCGCCGGATCATGATATTTCGAGAGACCTACAATGGCACCCGGCGAGGCAAAACCCTTGCTTAGTCGAGACATTGTACTCATACCATCAGGTGTCTGTCGTCCTTGACTTGAGCCTTCTAATCCCTGGCTTGACCGCTTCTTCCTCGAAGCTTCTAAGAGCATTGCTGAACTAGCAGAGATACTTCTCGTGCGGGTTCTCGTCATTGACATTTCCTTGTTTTCGTCTTGCATACCAAGTATTTGAGCATTGGAGCCCATGGAACTTCTTGCTCCAGGATCGCGCCTCGGTAGGCGCCTGGAAAGCTGTCGCATTCCAAAGACCTTTGTCAAACCACCTCTTGCGGCGTCCCTACCCCCATCTGTACCAGCTCCAGCCAACCTTGCGATGACTTCGACTAACGTTTGTACGGCGTTCAGGAAGAAACCAAAGACTAAGACACAAGCGTGGATAAGAAGTATCGCATATCCAATCCAACCTCGAGATGCTTGAGCAACATTCAATGATGGAACGAAAGCGATGCACAGGAATATCGTGACCAACCGAATGGCAGCGAAGAAAGTCTGATATGCATTCATGGAAGTTGCCGGTGAATATGGGCGGAAAGCGATCAAGGTCAGAATCATAACCACTTCGCAGATTCCCAACAGAATAATTTGTGCCACTCCTGACTTCTGAACAGCACCGATTGCAATACCACGCAAAAAATTGACAAGGATCGGAACCAGGGCGTAAGTTGCGGTATCATGGCGAAAGGTGTTGTAAAGAGGACCATAGGTAAGAACAGTCTGCAGGTCGTCAAAAAGAAATGACCGTGGGCGTGTTCTAACGAACAAGAGTACTAGCCAAACTGTGAAGGCGATGATAATTACCAGCACAACTGCAGCGAGAGCAACCGCATATATAGGTCCAAGTGAAGCGATCACAAACTGATACATGGAAAGGGCCACCAACGGCAGTAAAAAGTAGCCAAGGGCGATGCGGACGACGTTTCCAGCCGAGAACCACCAATTCTTGGATCTCAAGTCTTCTGCTGGTACGTCCTTGACCTGACGATAAATCCATCGGAAAAGGAACCCGAGCTGTGTCAAAACGAATACGCAGACAATGATGACAACTAACCAGACAATCATATCTGCCCAAGCATCACTAGGCGATGTCATACCAATGAGCTGTGACATGCGATCCAGACCTTGTTTGGAGTTTGAACGATACTGGTAGATGCCGTCAACAACACTTGAAGTACCGTTGCCACCAGTCACCAAACTCTCGTTGAAAAGAAGAGTAGACCATCCTATCCGGCTAATGACTGGCTGGTAGAAACCAGGATAGTTGAGGCTCAAACTGCCCGTAAAGACGATGAACTGGAGGTATTGTAGACAGTCACCAAAGCCAGGAGTGACAAGTCGAAGGACATCCTCATCTCGACCAAAATTGCTACTCCAGTAGAAAATGTCGAGCGTGCCCCACGGGGACAATATTGCTGCAGAGATTGTAGCAATACCGACTATGACAAGAATACCTAGTGGTAGATACCTCAGCAGACCACGAAAAGATTGGCCAATGTCGGGCGTGATGTAAGCTGTAACACATCCATAATATTGGCCGTTGGTCTGGCCCGACTGTATCCGAGTGGTTGCTGCAATAGTTGTGAATGCATACGACGACGACAGATTGTGCATAACTGTATAACCGGGCAACTGTGTCGTGTCCGTGCTATTGAGGAAAAATGCAGGACCCAAAGGACAGGCTTGGTTGACGGTGGATTCACAGAAGCGAGAAGGAGCAGCACTGTATGGTGTGTAGCTAAGAACGTTCAGAGTCGCGAATAGGGTTGTTGCTAGCTGAGCACCGTCTGCGACGTCGACTATTTTGCCGAACGTATTGTTGGGATTACTCCATGATGAATCAGTCGGGGAGGGATATTTCCCTGGATACATCTGACCCGTAACGTTGCCATAGATTGTGAGGTTCAATGGGCGTGCTAAATTGGCAGTGTTCAATACTGCGGAAATATTGAGCGGCATAAATTGCAGTATTCGTGGATCCGAATTGAGAATACTTTCATCGAGACAGTTACTGAATTCGACAAAGGCCGCTTGCACCAAGCGCGCCTGAGATATCAGCCATATTCCTAGGACGAACAATACCACTGAATGTCCTGATAATGATCTCGACGCCATATCGATGATTGAGAGGCCGGTGACCACGCGCGGCGTGCAAGTATTGCCCAATATGTCTGTTCCTTATGTGTTTCACCCGTCTGCTATGTCTATTGCTGTCCAACCATCTCGACCGGTCTCGAGTCCTCGATGTTCCTGGAAAGCGATTGTGGATGCGATCGCACGAGAGACGATCGATCTCGGATTTGGCTTCAGTGGCCAACGAACTACAACCTTAGAAGTACGCTCGATGCAAAGCAACAATATGCTAGACTGCCGCAAGGTCCAGCAATTGTGGCGATTACGACCTTTCGTGGTACAGATGCGTTGTTGTTCTTGAGCAAGATCGAATTTTGAGCCGAATGAGCCGGTCTGATCAACGCCGCTCAGGAAGGCAATGTGATCGATGGTGACTTGCCCTGTTGGAATCTCCCGAGACTGAGCAGCGTCGAATGAAAGGATAATCGTGTAGCGAGTGACTGTTCAGAATCCAAAAAGGTGTGTCGTACTAATGGCAGACGCCAGTACCATCAGAATTGTGAGGTCGTCAACGCAACTGCGGGCTCAAGGGAAACACAGTTAGGGCAAAACAGTAGCGTGAAAAAGGACGACGGCCACAGGTTTGGGGGATCTCTCGCGTGCAAACTCACCCGCGAACTGTCTAGAAAGAGGCGCAGCGCATGTAGATCAGAGCTTAAACAAGCCCACTATACTCATTGAAGCAATGGCGTGGCAGTAGTTGCCTTTCTAGCCGTCGCATCTTGCTCTTTTTAGCCATGCTCAACGTTCTAGGAGTCGTCGAGCGGGCCTCGCTGATGCAATATCGTTGCTCTCCGTGATGGCCGTTTTATTCACAGTGTTGAGAATACTTTTTTTTGATTGACGTCTCAAATGCAATCAAGTCAGGTTCAGCGACGAAGGGCATTGACATCTCTCGTCTATCTGATATTGGAAATAGCACAACTCAGACACTGTATGTAGAATCAATGATTTTTTCTACCCTTGTCAAATGTTGTGAAGTTGTTCAAGCAAGAATTTGTGTGTGCACGGTCCAATAAGTGCTCTGAAATGATCGCAAGCCAAGCATTGAGAAGGCACGAGTGTACAGCTCGTATGCTTCAGCTTCGACCTCACTTTAACACGCTTGAAATCGTTGTCCGAAGTTTTCGTGCATCGGCTGCCTTTTCCGGGAGCACGATACCTTCACTGAAGAGAAAAATAGCGCTCTGTGCGAAGCAGCGCATTCTAATAATACAAGCTTGATCGCAGTTACTTGGATGAGAGCTGTAGACACTTCGAGAACCAGTGCCATTCATATGTGCCAATGGTTGGCATCGAGAATAGGGAGAGGGTGTAATTCATATAATTGGCTAATCTGTGAAGATTCTAAATACGACCAGATAGTGGCACATATAGTGTCCATCTTATCCAAAAGACGAATGTCTCTCTGGACTGAATCAGGTTTCTGCAAGCTGAGTGTCTCACCCACACGTTTCATACTATTGGAGCAGAATCGCGCACATTTCTGTTCCAGCCAAATCTTCCTCAACTATACCGGCAGCAATGTCGACTCTTCACAAAAACGCCACAGGATCTATCTGATCCTTTTCGTGCATATATATCTTCAAAAGCTCGTCACACGAGTGAGCGGCCAAACTCCATTGAATGCAAATCATCAGTCATTATAGTCAGAAGGTAGGAGCGAAAACACAAGGCATCAATACGCTGCAATCGCCAAGTTGTTCCGTACAGGGCCATCACCGTTGATCGTGATCGTCGCTTGGGTCATTGCTTTCTCCAGGTCGGCTGCAGTAAAGGGCTGCTCATATGCTGAACTCTCCTTCTTACTGAATTCGACAGCACCTCCCAAAGGCGCTGCTTGTTGTTTGGAATGCACCTCGGAATTGTCGGAAGTCATGACAACCTCTTGTTTTGCATTGCCTGGCCTTGAAACACCAGCTGCAGACAAGGTTAGGCTTCAGACGCGATGCAAATGTGGCTATAACTCACCATTTAGTAAGTTCGTGTCATCATCTGAGTTCTCTCGAACCAGACCCATATGTGGAGGCATTCCAGTCATGGCGGTTTGTTTATCCAGCACCTTTGCAGACTTGGATGGTCCTGCTGCGCTGCTGACGCTGTTCCTTGCACTCCTGCTGTCTCGACTTATGCAGCTTGTTCTTCTACTTTGTGATTTTGTACCACCTGGACTCATCACCCCAGACAAGGCTTGAGAGGCCCGACGTGGAGCAGACGAGAAAGCGTCGGTAAATGAATATGCCTCAAGTAGGTCTTTGTGTTCGGGGTCGACCCTGCCTCTGTATTTCGATCTAGGCACCTCGTGTGGCTTGTAATATTCAACATCGGTTCGACCGGTATAGGAATAAGGACCTGTATAGTGATACTCGCTTGGCTTCGTGCTGGTATGAGTGTCCGACCCAGTTGGAGACGGACTCTCTTTCTTCCCGAATGTCTTTCTAATGCGATCCCGGATAGCCATTGTTGACAAGCTCGTTGTTGCTTCTACGGAATGACAAGAGGTAAGTGCTTGCTGATGAATGTGTAGTACGGCTGGATTGAAAGGTGGATGCGGGCGGATGCAGCGGAACGTAAGTAGTCGGAGAGTGAGGTCAGACAGGAGGAGTGGGTCAAAACGTTTGGTGAATGGCAAATATAAATAGCGTGAAATCGATATCGTGTCTGTATATTCAGGTATATACGAAACGGGGAGGAAAAAAGAACAAGTTTCTGGGTAAGCATGAAGATAGAAGTACTCCAGAAACTATGTCACATTGCAGGGAGCCAACGTTTCAACCAAGCAAGAGTACCGTGCTGTACATACAAGTATGGAACGGAGAGACCTTGAAGCCAAGCAACTTGGAGGGCGAGATCTGGAGCTGGCTCCACGAGCGCCACGGGAGTGAAGGAGTAAGGCGTGCAATGTCCTCCATCCTCCCCGAGACCATACCGGCTGCTCCATCAGATACCACCCCGTACCGCAAGTTGATTCCCAGGTATGATTGGAGTGCCAACAGGACGAAGTACTGTATCTCTAGAATTGTAACCCTGGATGTGCTGGAAAATCGATAAGCACGCTGTACAATAAACAGGACGGCATTATTAGTGTGCCACTAGTGACGAAGCACTTGATCGTTGCATAATGAAGAGCGAATCACATTGCATCATAAGCAAAATGGGGTTCTGCATAATGTTGTTCCTGCAGCCATGTACAGATTACGACACGTGCGATCAGGTCGGTGAGATTTGCTTATTCTGATCTTCTAATCCTACCTACTGTGTACCAGCAGTGTCACCCGCTACAACATTGCACGATCAGACCGACCTTCTCATCAGGTCTAGAACATTACGGAGTACACTGAAGTACTGTACTTTTCTGTTTTTAAGTTGCGTTGACAGACGGGTGGACATTCGTTTCTTGTGGCAGTGCTGCTGCTCGGCATAAGACTTATGCAAGCATCGATTTTTCCAGAAGGTTTCTAACTTTGGAGACTTTGTCACGATGGAGCGACATCTGCTCCATAAAAACCTGCATCATTGGATATGAATTACGCCGAGCGAAGACGGTTGCCGATCACGACTGCCGGTTAACTGAGCCTTGACAAACATAACATACAGTACAGTAGGTACATTCAAGCTCTATATTTATACTCTCAACCAAAACTTCGATGCTGTTGTGCATGAGAATGTCGTTACAAATTTCTTGTAGATACGTATGTATTGCACTCTGATCCGCAATCTGAACACTGTGTTCAGGACCGTCATTTCCAGCTTACAATATGGTCCAAAGCTGTAACGCTGCAACTTTGGTTAAATCATTGCTACCCTCATCCACGCCGCAACTGGTTTCAAACACAGTGTGTGGTGAGTACATCTGAGAACTTGTTGGAAGGCATGTCGTAATCATGAATTTGAATGGCTAATCGACAGGACCAGTAGGAGTATCACGACGTTAGTGGAGCACGTAGCATCACTGAGGTCTGGTAGTTATAAGCAGGTCAATCAATTCATTCACCTGCAAAAATGACGACGACTCGGATGGAGAGAATCCAAGTTGACCAGCGGTATCAGAATAAGTACTGGCTTCCGGCAGCGGGTACGAGCTGGTCCGGCAGGTAGCGGTACAGCTCCAGTTGCTGCAACCCTGGAGAAAGCCGTGACCGAAGCCCAGAACCAAGGGCTTGGAACAAAGTGGAATTGCATACAGAAGTGAAGGGTTACTCCTTGTGAACAGCGTTGATGGCATCGCCACTCCTAGGATTTTAGACGTACTCTTCATGCTTAAGAGCAGTGCACAAAACTGCAACTGTACCAAGCACGCTACGGAGACCTCCTTCATAACAGCACTTAAATAGTGGTACGGTATAGCTGATAGCTGGAAGAACCAGCACATGAAGTACAATACCCACCGCTTAGCCAGCGAAAACGTCTACAGAGAATGTAATAGACTCCCAAGGTGTACCAGATTTCGTTTGTTTGTAAGGTCGACATTGTTAAGGCTCGTCACACTGCTTTAAACCATATGTAAGTGGGTTCAGGCTGCCGAATGTCTTCAATACCTGAAGTTATCACAACGCTAGTGCTGTTCACAATTCGAGTTATCATTATTAGACATCAATAAGCCAGCACATGCAGACTGCACAACAAACGTTTTCACTGTAGGAGAGAACATATGTGTCGTTGTACCGTTTCTCCAACAAGTTGAAGCTACCAAGTACTGGACGTGTACTAAAGCTGGTGTAACAGTCATGTGACCAAGCTGCGACACGTAAACAAAATGACATCATCGGCGAATCGTGCTCATAACAATTCTTGACCACCTGCAGTCTTGCCAGTTCCCTCGCTGTTTCCTCTGCTATTCACACAATCCAGCAAACATGGAATCAGCAACGGACAACATGGGTACTTACCCAGGTCATGAAAACCCCTACAAAGCCAGGCACCCACTTGACCCTCGTGTCGATGGCGGTAAAGCTTCTGACCGGGTCTCTTCAACGTCCATAGGCGCGTCAAATCACCGCGGCACTGTTCATGGCACTGCCGCTGGTACAGATAATGAAGCGCATGCTCATAGAACCATACAAACTGTCCATTACGATAGGCCTATTGGACCTGTCGCTCCAACTCCGAGCGAGCCGTATCCCTCCACCCTGACCGCTACCACCGATCCTACAACACGATCTGCTGAACACTCAGATGTTACTCAAAATAGAGGACTAGACACCAGCGCAACTAGTGCCGGTGCAGCTACTACATCATCACATTCCAGCTCAATCGCCGACCCTATCAGGCGTTTGGCCGATGATACAGAACCTAGCAACTACAGAGGCTTTGATTCTACTTCCACACCAGCGACTGCGCCATCAAACTCCACCTCAATCGCAGACCCCATAAGACGCTTGGCCGACGACACGGAGCCTAGCAACTACAAGGGATTTGATCATGCTACTGCGCCGTTGGAGTCGACCTCGATCGCAGATCCGATAAGACGCTTGGCTGAAGATACAGAGTCTAGCAATTACAGAGGCCTCGACTCTACCTCCACACCAGCTACAACATCTACAAACACCCACCATCAAGTTGGCCAAGAACAAGATGAGTCTATGGTCAACAAAGTCCTCGATGCAGTTGGTCTTACAGGTGCGGTCGAAGCAGCTAGCGCAGCACTAGGCTTCGGTCACCAGCACGAAACCGCAGACGAGCTACGAGACACCTCTCCTATTGCTTCACACCCAGGACTAGTGTCAGCAGAGTCGGGACCTCCAAGACATTACCGACGAGAGTCTATCCCCACAACTGCATACCCAGGAGGTCTCAACTCACCACGCGCTGTGGCGCCACCAATCGGCGGCACGCAAAACCAGTCATCACCTACAGGATATTCAAGCCATGTCGACCGAGACATAAACACTGGTGTCGACAGTGTTGCTGATGATGTGCGGGCTCCTCAAGAAACGGTCAGGTTCAGAAGACGTCTGCAAAGCATCACCGGAGGATCAGACAATACTGCACCACCTATACCATCTACGTTTGACATGCCCACTGCGACGTCCGGCGCAGTCCACGAGTACGGAAGTGGCCAAACATTTTCCACAGATGATGCTTCTGAAATAGTCTCTCAACCAACTGTCCAGCCACGAAGCACTTTCTACGATCAAATAACTGCTCCTCAGCAGTATCAGCCTGAACAAAGCTATCCCGCTCGAAACCTAGCAGACAATGAAAGCACTGCAGCTGCTGTTAGTGCAAGTATACATGGTCTCCACGATTATAACAACCAGGAGGCCACCAGTAATGTGTCTACACCTGCTAGAGACACTGTGGCTCACAGCCAGCCTTCTGCCACACCAGGCACATCCCTCCCACCAGGCTCCCCTGCTAGTCACAAAACGTATACTATTAGCAACGCCAAACAACATGTGCATGAACATCCCCCACACGCGTGGGAGGTGCCCTACGATACTACCGAACCAGCCCTTTACCATCGGGTTGGTGCGGCTGCAATTGGTAGTTCCGCGGAGGCCCAAGCCGAACGCGACAAAGCTAGACACGCTTGGGAAACTGAAAACCAAAAGCGACTGCAGCGAGAAGCTGACGATGACGCCGCCAGCAAACCAAGTGTCCTCAAACGCCTCGGTCGCAAAATGCTCCGACGCAAAAACAAGGACACTGGTGAAGACGAGGACTACTCCACCGACGAAGACGAAGTCATATCACGACACTCACACGACCAAACCACACACATCCCAACCCACGAATCAGCACACAAAGGCCATACGGTCCTCGGCCCCTCCTACGAAGAAGCATCAGGCGGTGCCCACAAACCATCCTACAACCCCCTCCATCACGACGACGCACTCCTAACAGACGTCGACCCATCCGGCACAGGCCCAACAACAGCCGTGCAAACCCATGACTCAAAACCACACGAACACATCACTGGCGTGCCCCTGAGTGGCACCACAGACGGCACAGCCGAATACGATCCTTACAGGGCGGATCAAGATACATCATCACGAAGATTACGCGGTTCAGGTATCTAGGCGATACCGCGGAAACCATCATTGAAGTTGCGACTCACGAGAAAACTCAGCAGAACGTTTTCCAAGGTTGCTAGATCACACTCACACTCGGGGAGTACGCCATGTGTGGAAGTGAATGGCGGGGAGGGGGCTAAGAAGCGGAGGGTTTTTAGTTTTTGATTGATACCTTTGAGGGCGGAATAGTATAGTTAGAATTCGCTGGGGAGGGCACTGGTTTAGGATCACGACCGTTGTATCAAAGTTAGTCAAGGTCATGGGCATTACAGCATAGTGTAGTCTGCATAGCGTATAGGTCTGTATGCAATACCGAAAGGAAACAGTTTGTCAACCATGCTTTCATTATCATCGCTATTGTAGTTCATCTCAAGTTCAGTTCATCACCCATGTACTCCTCGACTGTGAATCTTCACTATTCTGTCTAGTGAAAATACATCGGAACATGCATATCTCTCGCCCTATCAATGTCACTAATAACTTGATAGCTACACACCACCTGTACTGACCATCTGTTGGTACACGTGTACACTGGTCGTTTAGTGCTCGAGGATTCTCAAGCTACCTTGGACGACGACGTTCTCGAGGATGGAACCAGGAGGAATGTCAATGGTGCTGTTCTCGGTGGCGACGATGATGACAGTGCCCTTCAAGACAATGCCTCGGCCGAAGTTGACATCACCGGTGACAGTGAGGTGGTCGAGTTCGACGATGTTTGGAATGGAACCGATTCTCTTCTGGAACTGAGCGACCTTCTTGAAATCACTGCCAAGCTTGATGAGAGGAGCAGGACCAAATCGAGAAGGATCAATGACGAGCTGTCCGTGAGAGAGTGTGTACAAGTTGGACTTGACGAGCATCAGATCAGAGCAAGTCTTGACGGGCAAGAATCGTCGTCGAGGAACGTTGACACCGTGAGCATTCTTGAAGAATCTGATGGCAGCGCCGACAGCTGTCTCGAGTTGAAGAACAGAGAGGTCAGCTTCACCCTTCTTGTCAGCGGGAATCGATTTCTCGTTGGGGATGATTTCGAGCTCTAGAGCATTCTCCTCAACAACTCGCTTGACTGCTCGCAAGTTCATCCAGATGTTGTTTGTGTTGAAGTACTTGAACTTCTTGATACTCTTGAATTCATTGACGTACTGCTTGGGAACCTGAGCGATTTCCAGAAGTCGAGCCTTGCCCTCATAATCGATGATGGTACCACCCTTGACGTCGGCTTTGGTCTTGTCGGTGAGTTCCATGATGTACTCGGACTTGGTCTCGACCATGTGCTGGAGAATTCGGAGATCGACAACGGCGCCGAGGTTGTCAGCGTTGGACATGAAGATTATCTCAACGCCTCGCTCGAGGAGCTGATCGAGCATACCAGAGTTGTAGAGTGACTCGAACACATCACCGTGGCCAGGTGGATACCAATCAGAGAGCTGCGAATTGGAAGACTTTGGGGCAGGAAGGAGGGAATCCTTGATAACTCGAGGATATCTGGACTGGTTGAATGTGAGGATGTCAATGTTGTGCCCTTGGTACTTTTTGATGATCGCCGCTGTATCCTCATCGGTGTTGAAGGAGTTCATAAGAACAAAGGGGACATTGACATCGTATGTTCGGTTAAGGTACTCAATTTGTCGCACTGAGAGATCCAAGAAGGACATACCCTCTCGGACTTCAATGACAGATTTTGGACCAACGCAACCCATAGAAGTACCAAGACCACCGTTGAGCTTGACAACTGCAAGCTTGTTCAGGAAGTCAACGGCATCGGAGTTGGGAAGGGTCTCATATGCTACAACTTGTTCTGGTGCAGGTGGGTTGATCTTGTTCCAATCAATAGTGTTGCCTTTGGCTCGGTCGTTAAGATATCTGCGGAATAGAGCGAAGAAGTTGTCCTGCTCAGCTTCGAATCGCTTCTTTTGTGATGGGTCTGTCACGGTTTCGGCGAGGCTGTTGAGTGCATTTCGCATTTGCGTCGCTGCGACATTCGTAGATGTGTTCTCGAAAGCCTGGTTGGCTGTTAGTTCGAATATTGAAACCATCTTGACGATATGATCGGTTTGACAGAGAAGATCGGTAGTAAAGCTCAGATCGAGCGTGGGGGAAGTAGAGTGTGTGACAGAGGATGTGTTTATCTGAGAGTGCGCAGTTTAAGTAGGGCAGGGCCCTCGGGTGACTGTGTCTGTCCACGACGCGACGCGTTCACAGCATTCACTCGCCGTTTGCTCTGCTCCTGGCTGACGATGTAACAGCTCTACGGCAGGACAAGTTGACGCAGAAAGTCCTGCAGAACTTATACAGCCACTTCTTCAGATTCATGGTATAGCAACCAAGAATGTTTCAGAAGGCCATTATCCACTCTTTCACTCACCATTACTCTCAGACGAAACCTCCCCTCCAGACTCTTCTTTGATAACGGTAAGAGAGAAAACTAGCTTACCACATGAGATTGTGTCTTGCCATGATGTCTTGGAGCTTCAGCTGAGCCGTTGGCAGCGGCCTGTGGTCGAAGGTGGGAAGGGAGTGCTTTGGATGCCATGTTGGTGGTCAGGTCTCTAATTGGAAAAGGTCTGTGCAACAGTCAGTGTTCTGAAAAGCAAATTTTGCAGAGAAGACGTGGCAGAACGTCGCCAGAAGACGAAACACAAAGAGCGGTCAATCGACTATTAAAGACGATGAATCGCCCAAGTGCCCTCAAGGCTCGGAAAGTGCGTTCTTGCAGTTTCCGTGCCTACAGTCGCAGGAGATTAGGCCACGTTCACCTTGCCTGCGTCGCTTGTGGCTCGTCGTGGCTTTACAAGACAGAATGGTTGAAGCGGTCTGAAAACTTACCACTAATGTAGGGTCTCGCTTGGAGCAATGGATTGTCGTTGATGAAGGTCGGCACTGGTATTGGTTTGTTGTTGTAAATGACGGGAAAAGAGGATGAGGAGGTCGAGATGAGAAGAAGACAGCTAATATTGTTCACGCGAAGCAGTCTATGAAGCTATCGGTGATTCTTTCCCAGGCAATTCAAGCTACGGCATTCCAGAAATTTATGATGTTGATCATAACTACTGCAGCATGCTCCCCACCAGTGTGGATGTGTTACGTGAGGGGCATCGCAACATTTCAAAAAAGTTCTGCGGTGCCCCCTGTGGACGCTTGTTCCGGCATCAGACCCTGCAGTAGGGGTGAAACCCACGCCTGTGATTGGCTTCGCAGGCAAAATCAATCCACCTCCATCGACTTCTTCGCTCACTTTTTCCCAGCACAAACACGCACGTCTTTTTGAAGGGCCGACCACCGACCAGAATCGCTAGCACCCATAGACATCTGACCATCCAATCAAAGTCATCAATATCTCAACGCCTCGAACATTTGCTGGGAACAGAAGCTCTGGATGTTTTAAGGTTCTTCAACGTTGGGCAATTGGTGTGGCGCTATTGATGATCGTACTTGCACCGTCTCGATAACGAATATCACGCAACACGAAACGACAAGTCTACGAGGAGCATTTTCCTGAACAGTGGCGAGTATCAATGGGAAGCTGTCTAAGGTCCTGTTATGTCTCTGTTGTGAAACCATTAGTGCAGATCACGAAGACAGCGAGCTCTTGTAAAAATATTATATTAGATATCATACTGCTTCTATTCTGCAGCATTGCAATAATTACTATTTACTATCAATATGGAGAGTCCATGTAAGCCCAGCTCAGGAGACAGCAACCAGTGGTATCATCGAAAAGGACAACAGGTATTGGAAAAACAACGCTTGCTCAGTACGCAGTGCCGGACTAGAAAAACCCAACTCCCTAGGCAGGTTCAACCTTGCTGCCAGTATCTCTCTTAGCAAAGAAACTCCTTCTCTCCTTTCGCGAAACGGGACTTTCGATGCCGCTTATGTTTGGCCGCATCGCACCATCAGTGTTGCTGATCATTGAAGCGTCAAGAGTGAAACTGCTGCGGATAACCACTGTGCCACTGCCGGCCTTGACAGTTTGATCGGCGCCACTGCCTTGGTCGGAAACAAAGAACATGGCCTCGCCGAGCTCTTTTGATCGAAACAGGTCGTGGTCTTTGACAATCAGTTGGAAGGAAGTATCGCCAGTGCAAGCCGTCTTAAAGTTCTCTCTGTCGCCGAACTGAGCAACGCCATCTTTTTGCTTCATGTGTCCAGTTTTGTAGAGTTCCTTTGTCTTGCCCTTCGCGCTCTTCATATTGACATATACCTGAACATCGGCGTCCTCAGGATAACCGGATGCGGAAACGATGATAAAATGTGCTGTCCCGCTATCTGCACCCCTTGGAGCACTGCCTAAGGTGGTGGAAGCATAACTTGCACTGCGCTGATGATTCTGCATCGGAGTCACCGAGGGCATGGTGGTATCCGTCAACGCTTCACTTCTAGCAGGCGGTGCCGGCACGCTGGCTACGTAGGGTGTGCTAGGCATTGGACCACCTTCTCGATCGCCGCTGGGACTTACTGGTTCGTCCTTGGCATTTCTTCCGGTAAAGCCACGCTTCAAGAACGAGGCACCCTTCACAACACCACCACCAACTTTGGCAACGCCCTTGACTGGTGCGCCAACGACTTTACCAGCAGGTGCAAAAGTGCCGTGGAAGGTCGATGAGCCCTGCCGAGATCGTGTGACATAGGACGGCTTGAACGTCATTTTCAGTCGAATAGCACCCGATGTGCCATCAAGGACGTAGTGGTACTCTTTCTGCTCGAACGGCTCAAGAACAGAAAGGTCAATATCAGCACCTCCAAGATAATCAGCCTTTTCACCGAAATCCCAATCATATACATCAACGTGGAATTGTGCTGCAGTTCGTGACGTGAGTTGAGTCTCGAATGTCTCATTCCAAGCTGGATGTAGTGTTTTCTTTTGTGTCTTGGTCTTGTGTACTTCTTTGCCGTTAAGCTTGAACTTGCAATATGGATCACTGTAGCCATTACGATCGGCCGCAGGCAGTTCGGCAGCATCCAAGACATCAACACGAAGCGTACCCATATTGTTGATACTTTCACTCGGGTCAAGTCGCATGTGCACTGGCAGATATTTGAGGTTGACGACGACTTTGTTTGTGCTCCCGTCCTTTCCTCTCAGTGTCAGCTCTGTAGGTTGGTAAAGACAGTTCGACAAGACTTGAATTGTCTGACCTTGCAGAGTTGCCACAACGTGATCACCGTCTTCGTCACCGTCTTTCTCGACCTTTTCCACAAGTCTCAAAGTTATGCGAGAGAATTCTAGTTCTCTAACGAAAGCATCGCCAGTCTCGCCAAACACGTGTTGTCTCTGGCGGGCTTTACCAGTCGTGTAAGATGGGAAGATATGGTCATCCATGATGACCTGGAGTAACACATTGCTCTGGGCAAATGTACCTTCGACGATTTTGAACACCAGGAAACCGGATTCATACTTCGGCAGATCATCCAATGTCAGTCGGATCTTAGGAGCCTCTTTCTTCACCGACAAGAGGGATTCATTGATGGACGGCGCTTTCACACTTCCATTAAGGACTGATGTCTTGTTCGCGTTGTCCTGGCTGCTACGGTGTGGTACATCCAAACTGGGCCGCTGCAATGAGGTGCGATCGAGGGAGATTCTTTTGCTGTGGTCCTCAGGTCGGGTCGGCACTGTTGATGTAGCCGGGAGTGCCGCTTGCTCCTCTTGCTCTTCCTCTGGATCAACCACGTTCATAGTTGGGAAGAACGAGACTGTGTAAATTAGAGTACCTTTGGCCACGCCTTTTCCTTGCATTCGGAGGCCATCAGCAAACACTTTCTTAGTGTCGTGGACAAGGTAGCCACCTTCTTCTTGATTGTCCTTGATATACTCCGTAAGTGGCACCTCGATGAGACCAAGCGATCTATCCTTGCCAAGTTTCTCGTCGTCCATGACTTCAAGTACTACTCGTTCACGAGCATTATGAACAGGCACGTAGATGACCTCATCCCATGTTGGCTCCAGGTTGTTCTTGAATACCACAGTCCGTCCTTTCTGCACACCGTTCACCAGCACACGACCATACGGATCTGATTTCCCCAATGTCTCGAGGTTGAGTAAGTCGTGGGCACGTTGGAAATGTACCCTCAAAACACCAATAGGCTTGACATATCCTCCCGTTGTCGTGATGCCAGTAACGGCCACAGGTTTCCAATCAACCAGTACCTTTGCACGACCACTTTTCGCGTCTGCAAGATTGAACCATTCTTGTCCTTTTTGCATTAAAGTGAGCACATCGTCAAGCTTGATCTGGTATTTTCCGAGGATTGGATCGCCTGCAAGGTCTCTGTCGTCCTTGATCATGAAACCAATGCGTGCCTTTCTCTTGTCGGTGACCAATACCGAGACACTTGGATTACTGAAGATCGGATTGTTGGTTCTCTTGAGCTTGTTGGTAACGTGCACTTCTTTGCCATTCAACAGCAACACGCCATATGGGTTAAGGGCACCGACCATACTCTTGGAGCCGTCCAGTTCTTTGGCTTGCTCAATTGTAATTCTGGCAATCCCGGTGTTCGACTCTGGCGGAGACAGAGGCTTCCCCTCTTCATCTTTTCCGCCATCTAGCACAGGGAAGAATCGAATATCACAATTAAGCAATCCTCGTTGTTTCCCACCAGCACGGACCTCCAGTTGTTCATGCTCATGTTCGGCCAGACCCTCCAGTTTCTCCAACGGAAAATTGGCAACCCCAAGCTCTTTGTCCTTGCGAATATCATTGTAATCGAAGGCCTGCAGTTTCAGAGTGTCCGTGAAGTTCGTAATGACGATGTAGATCGTCTCGTTCCAAACTGGATTAGCGTTTTCATGTATTGTCTTGGTTCGACCAAGTTCTTGTCTACCGAGCGACACCATTATGTATGGGTCAGGTGTCCCTGAACCAATATCAGGATTGCGCAGATCATGAGCATTGTGGATCGTAACGGCCACCACTCCGATCGCCAGATCGACTGGGTTGCCAGAAAGCATCTTGGCGACCTCGATAGGGAACACGTTTGGTGCGTACATGATAGGTGCCAGATTAGCATGTATCTGATCCTTGATGAAGCTTTCGAGACCAGGAATAAAATTGATGTCGAATCCGAATGTATCTCCGCCCAGGGGCTTGCAGACATAATCGATATCTGGTCGACCAACGAAGCACATATCGACACGCTCTATGTAGGGAAACGGGAGCTGTAGCTTCATTCGAACACGCATCAAACCGGAAAATGCAAAATCCTCGACAATGATCTTCATGGCTTTACTGACCATTGCTTTGCCAAGACGAATTTCCAGAACAACCTTGGGATTAATCTTGTTCCTCAACTGTTTCGTGGTCATGTCTTCCTTGTCATTGGGAGTGAAGCTAAACTTCCAGTCCATCTGGACAATGTCGTCCGCCTCCTTTGGATATGTCTTAACATGCTCCATTCGAGGTGGCTTGGTGCCAAGGGTAAAGTCCGCCATCCTCATGCTGTCGAGGAAGGCCGGTGTAGAAGTGCTAAGCACTTGATCGACTGACTGAATGACACTGATTGCGAGATTGGGGGCAAAAATAGGCCAAAACTTAGCGAGGAAGCTGTTCATCCATTCCAGTGATTCCGAGTCGTCGCCCAGACGGGTCTTAGCCAGCTCTCTGGTAATGTCATCTCTGAAGTTACGCCGTACTCGACGAAGCGAAGTTCTGTAGTAAGTGCCGCAGGTGACCATAATTATGATAACCCAGCCAAGGCCACCACCACAAACTGCGACAAGCCACGAGCTGAGGCAAGCAAAAACGATGACGGCAGCATTATGGTACCAGTCGCCATAGAACTTGTCGTCGAGCTTCCCCTCAAGGAGTGTCTGGTGGTCACTGAGCATAACATCATCTTTCTTTTCCTCTTGAGTTTCGCCTGTACCGAACCGTGGAGCCCAGCCTACTTTCTTCCACTGGTCTTCCTCGGGGGGAGCACCGTTTGCGTGTGTCGATCGATCGCTGGGCTGGGGGACCGTAACCACTCCGGCCGTGGTAGGTGGAGGTAGATCGTAGTCATCTGGGCCGTCGTTGATGTCCGATTTGAGGCCTACCCCTTTTGGACGGTGAGTATGCAAGTTATTGCTACTCTATATTGTCGTTAGCATGTGGGTTCACCCCGGCATATTCGGTGACTTACAGCTCTGGCCTGCGCAGCCTTCTCCTCGGGTGAAGCATTGGGATCGAATTGAAAAGCAGGTGCACCAGCTTTCTTGCTTTCCTCCACAATCACTCTCTCCGCATCCTCAGTTGAGAAGCTTGAATTCGGATTTCGTGCTGCGTCTTCAGCCAACAGTGATTTCAATTCACCTTTGAAGGAGGAAAGAGCCATGGCTGCGTGAAGGCACGTCGCCTAGTCCTATCTCAGTTCATGTAAGATCGGCAAGGTTGCTGTAGCATGAAGACAGAAGACAACCCAGGAAAGCCGGGATGGTGCGAGTTGCCTGAGGGCCGCTGCGTGAGAGAAAAAGAGTGGACGACCGAGTCCAGCAGGATGCGGTCGATCTGTACAGTTGTCAGACGCTCGTATGGGCACTAGATTGGTACATGTAGGATTACAGAGAGCTTGCAGATGGAGTAGGCGACTATCAATGACTAAATGTTACTGGACAAGCTTGTGCATTAGACAATGGAGTACTTCAAGGTCCAACTCAATCTGGTAATAAATGCAACCCAACCCCTGTTCGTTGGCCCACGTTGAATCTGAAATTCAGCACCCCGATCGTTACACGTAAGCAACAAGAAATGTCAGCCCTGACCTTGCTTTCTCTGTGACATTACGTGGAGTTGGGCAAGATCGTTCAACTTGATATGCTGATAACCTACAGTACGTAGTGTACACTGACACACTTTGTACCACTAACATGTGAGATTGGCGAACACTTCAAGTTCAGCATGAGCAGCTTGTCGGCGACCTGCATAATCCCGCTGTGGCACAGGTTAACTCAGCCACACCATTTGCAGTTCCAAGCCACAAGTCCACTAATTCGTTGTCCGTCTCGTTCACCTACTAGCAGAGGGGCAATCCAACTCAATTAATCTCGTGGTCTAGACCGTGTATCTGGAGCAGATGAGGAGCTTGAGCAGCTGAATTCCGTAATTTGACTCAAACTTTGGTATTTTTCACAAGAGATGCGTCTTGATGAAAAGTCCGGAGATGAGATACGCGCCAGAAGATGACAATCCACTTTCGATAGCTACGCTTGAGTAGGAGACAATTCTCGTTGTGTATTTCACCATCAGACGTTGAAGTTTCGAATCTCTCCTTAAATACAGTACTCTAGGGAAGTGATGATATAGAAAGTGTGATGCAAGCTGGCAATCGATGAGAGTTCGTCCCGGAATAAAATTGCTTGTTGACGTTAGTTCATACCTTTTGATAGTGACGGCACCCAACATCATTTTGAACTACCGCCATCAACCAATTGATTATCATCATCTTCATGTTGATTTGATTCGTCCTTACACGTATCATTTAGGCGCTTTCTAGGCATTCCAGCAAGTACCGCATCCAAAAATCCCAATATGGCAGTGCCAGATTCGCACAAAAACGACCCAAGCTCCCACACCCAGAAACCAGAAAACCCTCTTACATCATCAGCAGAACAAGCACAGCCCCATCTGGAATCAAAAGGAACGTTCACGCTTCTTCTCTTTGCTTCGGCTCAATCTTACTGTGATGATAAAGAGTCACTCGTGTTTTCCGCGCCAATGACATTACGTCAGCTATTCGAAGAATTGGAACGAGAATTCCCAGGCATAGGGGAGAAGGTGCTAAAGAGCAGCCAATTCTCCGTCAACCTGGAGTACGTCGATTGTACGTGGGAGGGAGCGATGCAAGGGAAAGACGAGCACGTCACGTTGAAGGCAAGGGATGAAGTCGGAATTATTCCACCTGTAAGCAGCGGATAGAGAGAGATACTAGTTTGCAAGAGAGGCGCACAGCACGTTGTTAGTTAACGATTACCTATGCATCAACCATCGTAGTTAACCGTCGCTGCGGAAAAACATTGCACAGCATAACGAATTAGCGAACTCGACTTCACTTCCGCTTCTGCTTGTTTCCAGCCTGCTCACTCCTGCACTCCGGGCAATACCACCGGTCCTCGGTAGGTACACTCTTCAAGCCCAGACACGAAATGTGGAACCATTCCCTCTTGCATGTCGGATTCTCACAGCCCACCATCTCCCCGTAACTCGGCTGGTTACAATAGCAATAAACTTTGTCATCTGGCTCGTCGCCCTCTTCCTCATCACTCGCTGATTGTGGATCAGGCTGCTGCATTGCCTTCTTCCTACGCGATCGTGACTGTGATGCATCGGTATCTGACGCGTCTGCTGATGAGAGAACGCTATCCTCGGACGCAGCTGTGCCACCACGTGCGCCACGGACGGAAGGAGAAGCACCTTTCTTGCGCCCACCAGACTGTGAGAGGCGAACGTGTTGTTTGTGCTTGTTCTTCAGCTTAGTGACTTGATGGTTCGGCACTTTCTTTGTGATGGTGCCGGCTTTCTTGACAATTGTGCCTGCTGCCCCAGTTTGATGAGGCATGCTACCCGCGCGGCTGCCTGTTGGAGTGCCAGCTTTAGGTGTAGCAGGACCGATGGACGATTGACGCAGGCTCGAGGGTTGTGCAGGAAGGTTGATGCCTGCAGTTGACATGTTCAGTTTGCGGCGCTTGCTGTCTGCTCCGGCTGAATGTTCGCGCTCAGATTGGTGCTTTTGAGCCTGGATTGCAGCAGCTACTGCTGGTGTTGCCGGGGCTGATGCGCGTGCTGGCTGACTCACCGAAGTACTGATTTGTGATATGTGACGAGGCTGTGGTTGTCGGATTGTGGGCGTAGCATGGGCACTCAGCCTATGTGCGCCCGCGTTCAAGGCACTAATGCTGGCTGCTTGAAGCGGGAGGGCCCCTGACGGCAAGTCGACAAATGTTTTCGGATTGTCAGGTTTTCGGTTGAATACACTCGGTAGTGGGGGCTCATCATCCATCTGGCCGTGTTTTTGCAACAGTCTGATCCGCTCATCGAGTCGCTTGAGTTGACGATCTAGCATGGCACATGATTTGTCGCTATGCAAAATCTTCTTCTTCTGTAGGTCAATACAGATATCATAATGCTTCTTAGCGAAGTCGGCATATTCCTGTTCCTTTGGATGCGGTTGCATGGAACCATGATTTTTGACTTGTTTCTCAAGTGCGCTTTCTTTACTTCTTATGTTCGATTGGTGTTTTTGCAAGTCCTTATCAATTGCTTGGATCTCCTCCATCATATAGTTGATTTCGGCAGGCAAGTTTGCTGCATCATGAATAAATTGTTCGAGGACTGTCGCGCAGTCTCCAACTTCGGCCATGATGGCTATCTTTATTGGATACCTCTCGAATTCAACCTTCGTCTTGATGATCTCGGCGTGCTAGGGAACAATTTTTTGATAGAATTGTGGATAGGGTCAACCGGGGGGAAGCGTGGCCTTCGAGAAGCGGAAGTCCAACAAGGCGTGGCTGACGAATAGGTGGCGCTAGTGGTTGACTAATCTTACTGGGTCGACACGTGAGGAAAGTCCTTGGCGGCTCGTGCACGGCTTCAATTTCTTTCGCTTGAGCAGGTGTCATTTTCGCGCCTCATAAGATATCTGGCTCATTGTTGTTGGTCGCGTGTCATTGGATTGTAAGCACGCTTGTGCCATGAGTAAGGTGGTCACAATTGCAGCTTCTTGAAGGCGACGCGTGAAAATTGAGATGCAGAGGACGCGATTGCAGTGAAATGGCACAGGATATTGTTGCCGAATTCGATAATCGGCCGACTTTTACTCTATCTGCAAAGCTCGAGAACGAGCTCCGACAGCAGGGAATTGAGAAACCGAAGGGATATCGAGTCTCATGGCACCACAATCCACTTGTTGAGAGATACCATTTTGGTCAACTCCATCCCATGAAAGTGTGGCGCCTCACTCTTACGAAGAGCTTGATCATGGGCTATAACATGCATCACGGCATGGACCTGTATTCACCTCCTGCCGCAACCAAAGAAGATATTGCTGCTTTCCATAAGGAAGATTACGTGGAATTTCTGTCCGTTGCCACCCCGAAAAACATCGCAGAAATGTATCCCGAGCTTGCTCAACCAACTGGATACAGCTCTGCAGTATATGGAGTTGGTGACGACTGTCCGATCTTTGATGGCCTCTTCGAGTACTGCGCATACTATTCTGGCGCCTCAGTTGATGCCGCACGGAAACTAGTCAATCAACAATCAGATGTCGCATTGAACTGGACAGGTGGTCTTCATCACGCCAAGAAAGCGGAAGCCTCTGGATTTTGTTATATTAACGACATTGTGCTGGCCATCCTCGAGCTACTAACTCACCATCCCCGTGTCCTGTACATCGATATCGACGTGCACCACGGAGACGGTGTGGAGCAAGCATTCTGGAGCACCGACCGCGTGTTTTGTGTGTCATTCCATAAATACGACAAAGAAGTCTTCTTCCCAGGGACTGGTCCCTTGGATAGCACTGGCCCGATACATCCTGATAACCCCGGTCGAAATCATACCATCAATGTTCCGCTTAATGATGGCATTACTGATCAAGATTATGCTTACCTGTTCGATTATGTTATTGGTGCAGTAAATCGTACTTACGATCCGACTGCAATTGTTTTGCAGTGTGGTGCGGATAGTTTGGGCCACGATCGATTGGGTTGTTTCAACCTCAACATCAAAGGGCATGGACATTGCGTACAGTACTGTGTCGACTATTGTACCAAATTCAAGAAGCCCTTGCTTGTGGTCGGAGGTGGAGGATATACACCTCGAAATGTCGCGCGAGCTTGGGCACATGAAACTTCTATTTGTATAGGAGCTGCCGACACGATAGACCCTAACCTGCCCGAGGACATGCCAAATCGAGAAGCCTTCAGGCGAGAAGGCATGACGTTATTCCCCAACCTTGGAGGGTGGCGGACCCAGAATTTGAACACAAGAGCTGATCTCGAGAAAATTATTCGCTCAGTAAGCGAACAGCTAAAGTACGTCAGAGGCGCACCGTCTGTGCAAATGAATTATATTCCGAACGAGATCAACGCTTGGCGTACAGAGGCCGAAAGGGAGCATCAAGCACGAAGAATGGATCGGGAGGAGAAGATGGAAGACCGTGATGGCGCCGGCGGGTTTCTAGCCAAACAAAGCCGGCGAAGAGAGCTTGAGCGCAACGGCCTGACGACTGGCAATATGGGTAACATGAAGGCAAGCGAGTTCATGACTGGCCCGAGTGTTGTCTAACTGAGACCACCTCCACAAGACCTTCAACATCGAAGCAACACATGGCGCCTTTTCGATGATGGAGGGCCTATGTTGCACTCCATGTTCGCGTAGCTCAACAAGCAGCATGTCGGCATCTGTTGACAAGTCACGTGTTGGTCCAGAAGCGGGAGATTTTCCCCAAGCACAATGTCGGGATGGCACCGTTCTACACCGACGAACAACCACAATCTTCGAGGCTCAAGACAATGGTCGTTCCAGACCTCGATGGACAGCAACGTACTAACCGTGCTTTGAGTCATCGTGTCTTTTGCAATGCTATAGCCAAATAGCATCGATTCCACCTTTGATTTGGTCCAAGCTGTGATTGGATGAAACAGCACCTGAGGTGAACAGTCTGCTTAAATTCAGGAACAGCAGCTCATTTTCTTTGCTCAAAACACGGATTCGTTTTCAGACATTGTATACGAGCCCTGCGTATGCTCGGGTCATGCCTACAGTTTTTATCGTCGCTTCCTGGTGTCGGGTACGGTCGCGAATCAATGAGGACACGGTAATTAAGCGCGTGCGTTTACCACGCAGTTTTGGATGTGGCGCCACATCCTGGTATACCTGCAGTCGCTTTCCGAGCAAACCTTCGAGACTGGTCGCCGCAAGTAACTGGCAGTCACTACAATTATTTGACTTCGCTGGAGTTAATCTGCTTCCAATGACGGCGGCTTGTGAGTGGGCCTCCTGATCTGGACTATCTCGCTACTCACCAAAGCAGTCCTCAGGGGTTTAATTCTACTACAAGCGCCATGGTTTCGTATGTCGCTCGAGCATGAGCTATTTTCAGAGCGGACAACGTTAGGACAACCTTGACGTTAAGGCATGCGCGTTGGCCTAATTGTCGACAAATCCATCTACCATTTCATGCTTTCTCCTATACGGCTATATCCTGTGCCGCAATTGTTGTTTGCTGGTCACTCAACATAGCATGAATCCCAAGGATGAGGCAGGGACTGGGCTTGGCGAAGCCATGAACGGAAGTCACCTTCATTGGTCAGATTTCCGGGACGACGTTCTTCGAGCATTCCGAATTCATTGCTTAAGGAGCTTCAGAAGCGAAAACTGACTTGTTACATTTCTGATCCAGCTTCGAGCTTGTCAGAAACAAATCGCGAGGTTTGATACCCAAAGACAAAACTGGCGGCTTGATGTGAAAGCAAACCGCGGTCTGGGTGCATCACCAGTCTTTCATCCACATCTTGTCCCAGCTCTTCCGGCTTCGACGCTCCTGTCGCGATGCATGTTACCACGGATGAGCAGGGAGGGCCTTCCACTACGAGATCCGTTATCAAAGAGCTTCTTATACGAGGTACCTACCGCAAAGCCCACCTATGTTTATGGCTTCGATGCAGAGCATTTCAACAAGTCAGAGCAGTCTCAACTCAATGGCGCACTCATTGTATCTGGCACTGTGGTTGATTTCGAAAGGAGTGAAGTGTCCGTTGGCAGGACTGGCTACTGCCCGTTCCTCGCTTTTGAAAAGTTTGACATTCTACCCAAAAGAGATGTGGAATCGGCCAGGAATCAGTGCGTCATAGCTGGTGCGCAGTATCTCCGCGGTCAGCAGCAGCTTTTCCACAGTGCTACAGGTCTACCAACAATCTCTCAGCCTCTAATCACCTTCACTTGTGCCATTAGTAATGAATATGCCGTGATAAACCTTCATTCTATTGAAGAAGATGGCAGCTATGCCACGGCAGCGGTCTGCAGATTCAATTTCGAGGATGGTCAGCATTCTCACACTTTTCAGGCATGTATGGAAGCCGTTGAAAGCTGGTCATCACTCTATCTTCTATCCCAGGTCAAAATCGCGTTGAGTGAGGTTGTTCAATACAATCAGACACCGCCGTTGTCTCTTGTATCCTCCTCCGGGAACCTCAGCATCGACACAAATCCTGATAACACGATTCTAAATTCCTTGCGTCGATACTGGCCGGAAGCAATTTGGCGAAGTGAGGGCATCGGCGAAACACCTATCAACAGTAGCATAGCTCAATGTGGAACACCACTACCAGCACACAACCTCTACAGTCGGCTTCTTCCTCGCACGCCTAGTGACAATCCACTTCAGTCTCAGTATCCTTTTGAGAACGACAATCCACCGTTGCCGAAACGTCAGTTGGAAAGACTTTCACCGCTCCGGACAAATCTCCTGCCATCACATCGATATCCTACCCCTCGGCGCTTCGGTGCACTCTCGTCAGTGTCACGGAGCATGTCTGATTCTACCACTACAACACCTAATTCGCCTTGCCGACTGCCGAGCCTCTCGCCGACCACACCTGGACCAGAAGCCCCAGTCAGCAGCAAAGGTCCGATGTTGGTTTTGCAGAAACGACTTGACATCGCCATGAATGAGATCTAAGAGCTCAGAGGACAGTTCGAGGAGTTGCAAAGTGCTTTGAGCTGCAAAACAAACCGACTAGAGAGACGAATCGAAATGATCTTGGAGAGCAGGCAAATGACCCCTGTGGCACGCCAGCCGAGGGCTTGCTTCTACACCGATCTAGCAAAAGAAGCAGTATCTCCATTCACCAACGGCGGCGACTGTGCTACTCCAACAGCGATCCCGGGAAGCTTTCCTGGTTTCGAGCAGGATGAACCAGCGGATTTAATTCGGGTTATGTTAACACAACTCGTAGCACTTGTGCTCAGAAACGTGATAGCACATTTAGATCTGTTGATGGTGTTTGCTTTCCTAATAGCTTGCATGAGGATGACGGACACGGGTAGATTAATCGCGAATTTGTTGTTTTTCGTCCTTGAGGACCACGTCAGACTCTTCCTGCATCGCGCATACAACAAACTTGCGGCTTTCAGTACAGACGTTCGGCAAGTTGGCCACCTTGAAATGGACATA
>Ga0068631_100061_pt1 | contig 32891 bp, 28 predicted proteins | sample InSIn5gowninarea_2_FD_77434 | JGI IMG/M metagenome (GOLD analysis project Ga0068631, IMG submission 77434) | Clean room microbial communities from NASA Spacecraft Assembly Facility at Jet Propulsion Laboratory, Pasadena, California, USA -... ...
ATTTGACCAGCTCATTTGGATGATAAAGACACATACACCATCTGGTCGCGGTTCTTCTTCTTTTCCATCCACTCTCCAAGCCATTCCTCAGACTCTTCGCACTGATATGCATTGGCAGTGTCGATGAAGTTACCGCCTAGATCAAAGAAGGCGTCGAGTACAGCGAAACTGGTGTCCTTGTCGCACTCGCCCATGAAGTCCTTCCTGCAGAGAGTAAGTCAAAACGTCCTGGGTGTTATATCCTGGGCATCTTACCATCCAGTGCCAAAGTTCATTGCTCCAAGGCATAGTGGTGAGCATTTGATGCCTGCGGTAGGTGCAAGCACTCTGTGGTAGCCAAGCAGGCTCTTAGGCTTAGGAGCAGGATCGAAGAAAGACATGGTGTTTGATGAATCTTTACTTTGTAGTATGAGTAGATATAAAATTGGGATCGGCTATGCTCTCAATGTGGGAAACATATCTTATTTGTACCTTCCTCGGTCGATAAATGCCATGACGTGTGCAAGCAATCCGGAGTTTAAGGGGCGGGGTTAAGCTTCAAGCAGGAGCGACCGGAGTTAAACGTTCAACTCCTGAACCTTCTCGGTAGCAAGCAGAAGCATAATGAAAAAGTGTATAATCGTTGACCACTTGGTCTTTGCTTCTGAGTAGTAATATGTACAAGAAGAAAATATGGTATGAAAACTTGTTATTGGAAGCTGATCCATGTGAATTACTGCTCGTTTGTAGGCCGGTTCAGATCTTTCAAAGGGACCTGTGACTCGTACGAGTTTCGATCGCTCTTGTTCTGGTCCTTGCCCTGCTCAATACTGTCGGTTCGGAAGTCGCTGTCTGAATCTCCGACATAGACTTGGACTTCGGTCTGGCGATTGATGCCTTTGATGTCTTCTCGTTGTATGTGATCGAGTTGCGAGTGGCCAATGACCGCAGTGTTCTTGGGACCGATGTTCATCCCGTTGTCACCATGTAGGGTATGCTGATGATACGATCGTTCTGGGAATGGCGTTTGAGAGGACGATTTTGGTCTGACGTCGTTTTCCGATGTGCGAGCGACTTTGACAATCATATCTGCCATCTAAAGGAAATCAGTATAATCCTCTGAGAAGCTTGGCTGATGTACGTACACTCATCTCGATATTCAGCTTAACCATATATGCAACCGGGTGAAATTGGACGAAAAGCGTATGGTTTCTCAAGGACATGAGTCCAATAAGCATAACCTGGACAGGTGTCAGCAAGGCTGTCTCCATACTTGAACATTCATGTGAGAGATCATACATCCATAGCGACCGATACCAGGCCTAAGCGAGTATAGTATGCAACAAGAGGCTTGTATTTCCGTAGACCATGGTATTTGACCAGACGAGCTCGGACGACGTAGACGAAGTACCAGTTCAAGAAAGCATCGACCAGCATGATCAAGACTTTGGATAGTCGGTCCCAATAACGGTTGATGTGGACGTAGGTTTGGTTGACCGGAGGCATCAAATGGCTCGGAATGAAGATGCAGAATACGGCGATGTTGATACATGATATTAATACGGCAGTTACGATCTTGAGTTTCGTTGCGGTAGGTCTGCGTTCGGCGATGACGGCGATTCGGTTGATGATAATTTGCATAAGGAGCTGAACCTCCAGCGCGTAAAAGACCAGGATGAAGAAGAGGAGGACCGGCCTGGATAATCAGTCAGTAACACTTCCATAGCCTTTGTCCGGACAAAACATGAGAGTCTGCCTCCATCGATTCAAGTGTTGCGACAGCTGTAGGCCTGGCTGGAAAATTGCACGTGGGCATTTGCTGTAGATCGGAGCTTTCTTCGGCGACTGACTTCTGATACATAGATGATCTGCCATTATGCTTTTATGTCGAGCAAGCATGTATAGTGTTGCATGCCAGATAACGTTCGCGCTTTGTGTCGAAGCACATCCTGCCGGCTGAAGTCTATTCCGCTCCAGGTCCAATACAGCAGGCGCAAGACTCTCATGCTTATCTCCATACGTCCAACTTACGTGGTCTTCACAACGTCCTTCAGATACAACCAGGTCAAAATGCCGAGGACGAGGTTTGACAGGATCTCCCCCCAGAGCATGTAAATGTAGGTACTCCGGGCAGGAGCCCTATTCGCCCTCGTCTGCTTGTAGGCGCGAACCACAGTCAGCCATCCGAATCCGAGGGAAAATCCTGCAGCGGCCGCCGCAAGTTGTAGGTCTCCAGATGTCGTCGCGTTCGCCATGATGGGGGATGAAGAAAACCGGACAACGAGGGTTGATTCAAGAAAGAACCATCCTTACTCTCGGCAACGAACAAGGGTGCAAAGGGTCATTATATCAAGCCTAGGTTAGGGCGTGCACTGTGCGCATACTAGATGTTGTTCCGCATCATCGCCGCTTGCTTGGTCCAAGCACGGTGTCTCGATCTGAGAAAATTGTGGGAGTAGGTAGGCAGCGTGTCTCCGAAGTAGATATGACGATCCGGCATGTATGAAATCTCTTGAATTTGGAATGGCATCATGCGTTCTCAAGGCAGCGCTGGTTCTGGTACCAAGATCAGCATCCAGGATCACGCGTCACCAACCTGGTGGAGCTCTGTATTGTAGTATGAAGAATTCTCTACCGAGGTTCACGTGTAGAAGATCTGGGGGCCTGACTTGTTTACAGTGGGCCTAATATATGTGAGCGTGGCTATGACCAAAAATTATGGCTTCGAATCTCGTTTCCGGGCTCTGGAAGGTATCACCACGGTGTCGAGACGTCGCACCTATCCCGAAAGCTTCATCCAGCCCTATGGCGCTAAATCAAGTCTTGGTCAGAATTCATCTATAATGGCTTGGCACATATAAGGTGTCACCCTGTCCCCGTTACTTTCTCAAACGAGCAAGAGTTGGACCCATGGGTTCTCCAGCTCTCAAAGCAGCCATGGTCTTCTCATCAATCTCAAATCGTTCCTCGCAGATCTTCAAGCACTTCTCGGCATGTTCAATAGGCAGAACTACCACTCCGTCCAAGTCGGCGAGAATCAAATCACCAGGATTGATGGTTAGTGGCCGATGCTGGGTAGGAGACGTGAATTGAACGGGGACATTGAGAGCGGAAGCTCTGGTGAAAGTATTGGAACCAAGCGCGGAGGTTCCTTGAGCAAACACCTGCGTTGGTCAGTATTGTGACTCAGGCTTATAGCTTTGTTAGCAAAACTGACTGGGAAGTCCATCTCTCTGTGCTCATTCAGATCTCTGAAATTTCCATCGATCACCACACCCTGCGCGCCCAGATGTTTAGCTCTAGTAGACATCAAGCCACCCCAGCATGCCGAGTACAGGTTTCTCGGCTGTGAGATGAAGACGACCGAATCTTTTGTTACGCCATCGACGAAGTGTTGCGATGGCTTGGGAGAGGTTGTGTCATTTGCATCTACCATCTGGACAGTATAGGCAGGACCAAAGATTTTCTTGTCTCCGGCTTGCTGCAGGGGCGAAAACATCTTGATACCGTGTAGGTAGCCGCCGTATTTGACATTCAGCTTGACCAGAGCATCGCCGACCTGATCGTGTTTAGCCGAGTGAGATTTGGATGATGGATAGCCGACACACATCACAGGAGGTGAAGCGCTTCAGCGCGTTGAATACATGAGCGGGGACTGAAGTAGACATTGTTCCCACGGCCGTACTAAAGGCTCGTTTTGATAGCGAGAAACAGATATACAACGATGATGAATGGGAGACAAGCAGAAGGTTGGGTCGTCGGGAGTCGGTCCGGCCGTCGTGACTTCTCCGCACAGAAGGCTCCTTCACTTTCCGACGACAATCCTCGCTCATGAACCTTCCTGAATATATCAATGATCAATGATTCCACAACAACATACAGAGAAAACAGTCCAACACCTGGAAGATGTAGCAGATCTTGGATCGCTTGATGCGAAGCTTTGACATGTGATGGCTTCTTCGGCGCCCAGCTGAGAAGCCAGCGCGACGATGAAAAAATTGTTAGTCGACTCCCAGAAGGAATTGACTGAAAGGTTCCAAAGAATGCGTCGACGTCCACCGGAAGAGAAGTCACGAACTCTTGACCGGCTCACATTCGGATTCCAACAATGCAAGCATTGAAAGCACCCGGTCGACATGTGATCCTCACCCATAAAGGACGAGGAGAACTGTTTGACAAAACTACCATGGCATTGCGCGGGTGTTTCCCCATTCGAGAACAGCCATTACAGCTTTCCCACCGTGGGTTCACGTTGCGTTCTGTCTTCTCTCCCCACTGTGCTGCCGCTTCCAATGTGCAGAGGACCCCCGGGAAGCCTTCGCGTGGTCGACTCCCGGTTAACATAAGGCAAGCCTTGTAGCTCCGCACACGAGTTGCGACAATCTGGTTGCCACTACCCGGATCTAACTCTCCGCAGGCGGTGAACCGCAAAAGGCGTCGGATCCAGGTTTGCGACTGGTCTGAAAGTCAAGGTTTGACATGCGTCTGTACGAGCAGAGGATTATGAACAATCGACCCAGGTCGAACAGGCCAGAAGCACTGCCGCCGTCCGGGAATACAACACTCCGTGGAAATGGGGGTAACGAAGGATGAAGGGTGCGCGGCGCCATGACCACCTGTACACAGAGGGCGTGAAGCGGCAAGCCATGGGCGAATTAGGAAAGAAAGATGGGGTAGGGCGCCATCAAGGCGCAAACGATGAAGAAGATGACAAGGTGTAACAGACGTGACCTGGGCAAGACGCGGAGGATGAAACGCAAATAAAGAAGATCGTCGACAACGGGACTGGAACGAGAAAGAAGACGGGCAACGCCAAACGAGGTTGGGGACGAACTGGGACAACAGTTCTAGAAGCGGATAAAAAGCAGACGGCCCAGGTTGGCGATGATGTTGGTAATTTTGAGGAGAAGATATGTCGAAAGAATGATGAGAGAGAGAGGGGAGGAAGAGAAGGGATTGGTTTGTTATGATGAGTCGCGGCGGCGCGAGAACAACGCCAAGACTTTTATTTTGCTGTCATCAACTCTCACTGAGTCACTTCTCGCAGTCACATGCTCGGTTTGGATCCATCGAAATCTCAAATGCTTTCTCTACTGGTGTGTTGCGAGTTTTGGGGTTGATCTGACACCTAGTACGACCCCATACACCACCGAAAGTCATGGAATGTTGGCGTCCCATTCAACAATATCGCCTGTAAGTTTCATGGGCTCAAGCTACAGTCTTGTAATGCAGAACCATTCGAACAAGAATTTGCGGTTGGTACAAAGGCCTGTATAGAGCTACAAGGCAACACAATTATATCATCACTGTTGACACTCATGTCTTCTCCCTTATGTTTCCTCCTCCGATTCCTGACGCTTTGCGATTTCCGATCGAGCTGCCTCGAGAAGTCGAACCACCCGAGCTTCGTAGCTGTCGTCCTTCAAAGCATCAAGAATAGCATCGTACTGTCTCTGGAAGTCAGACACATCATCTGTATAAACTGGAGACTCTTCATCCGAATAGTAATCGGAATCGTCTTCATCGTCCTCGAATTCGTCCTCGGCTTTTTCCTCTTGTTCGCCTTCGTTCAGTGGTGCGGCTTCAAGTTTGGCTTTGGCTTCTGCGGCATGCTGACGTGCGGTCTCTTGGAAAGACTTGAACCAAACGGGTGTCTTTTGCCGTTTGAGAGCGATCAGTTTTCCTGCGAGATTGTTGTCCGACCCTGGTGCCGCTTCAATATCGAGACTCTTGAAAGCTTGTTGTGCCAACTCGATATCTCCGTTTAGTCGATTGATCCTTTCGATCTCTTTCTCAAGCCGAATCACATTTCTGAACGGCTCTTTCTTCTCCCAGTCTTCGTCCAAATCTTCGCATTGTCCCATGCAATGCGATATAGTGGCGTTTTCATCCTCGAATTTAGAGACGTCGAAAGCGTACGGCCACCCGCATCTTCTGTACAAGCTGTTATACTCATAGAACTGGGAAGCTTTAGTCTTTGCGCAAGGACGACACATGGCATAAACTGCTTACCTCCCAGTCATTGGGGTTATCTATTCCGCCTGGAATGTACCTCAGAGTCTCATGTCTGCTCTTCATGTCCTGGAAGAATTTGACAGCAGGCCGATTGGGGTATTGACTCAGATCCCACCATGCTGAACCTCGAAAGTCATCCCATTTGCATCGAAATGCAGGATCTTGTACCTCACCATCTTGATCAACTGCCCAAAGCTGGTCTTTGGTCGTTAGTCAGCAGCTCAAAAACTTCCCAGTCGCATGAAGGCATCTGAAACTTACAGGTTTTTGTGTCGACAACAATGATGGTATTGTGGTTGCCGCATTTACTCAAGACAGCATAGTGTGGTTTGATATAACCACCATTGCCATCGTCCCAGCCTGGTCGCTCCCCTTCACCCAAGTAACAAGTGATAAAAGGTAAATCAGAAGCGGGAAGCACACAGCTGTCTAGCCAATTAACATCACCACCTCGCAGATCGAGAAATACGCCTCCGAACAGATAGTATGCTCCTCCATCCCAGTGGCCAAATCTGGTTTTGACGTCCTCTTGTACGTATGGTAGAAGCTGATAGAGGTCGACTACCTGCTTGGAGATGCCCAATCGTGCTGCTTCTTTGATGTTGATCGGTTTGGAAGTGTGAGGAGCAAAGTGGACCTGGTCCTCGGGCAGCCACCGCATGCCTATCCATAATCTGAAGAGATCTTCTACTGAGCGTGCGATCTCCACCAGCTTAGGGTCTGGATTGTCCGGGTAGATTGGACTGTAGATGCTTGGATCCAATGGTGGGACTCGATAAACCGGGTAGTCGTCCTCGGAGTCTGACATGGTCATAGGATCAGTTGTGATCAGACAGGAATGGAATGCTAGTTTTTAAAAGGTTCAGACGGTGTACTTGTTACATCTGTCTGGAAATAGTGGCCTTTATGTTTGTTTCGTATATTCCGAAATCGGGGCCAGATTGTCGCCTATTTGAACCACTGCTCGTGACTATGATACACAGCCACATGCCGAGTGTCCCCTACTGCCCCTATTGCTTCCATGAAGGTGTCTTGTCCAAGCTATTACCCCACGAGAGGGAACGAATTCGACTTGGCAATGTGTCAAAAAGAGGATTTAACTTTTTCGACAGCGACTAGTCTACAGTCGATCTCGTGTATCATACTGGCTGCCTAAACGCGAGATGATCTATATAGCGAGCCTTGGTAGCAGACACGAGGTAGATCGAACATTGTGCCAGTAACAGTCTTCAATTCTGTTATCGTGATTCGTGACTATGACCTCCGCTCCTGTTGTATAACCATGCAGTACCCACATCATAGCTTGACAGGGAATCTGTTTCTGATACGCTCTCCATACCAGTAGAACACGACAGGAATGGGTAGAAGTGCAAGAGCAACGAAACCGAGCAGGCTGTTACCCCATCCGAGACCCAGTGCATCGTACATATCGAGACCGGCAAGTGGCAGCAACCCTCCGAGAATCGAACGAAGCAGAGTATTGGCAGCCATGGCAGAGGCTGCGTGCATGGTGAATGCATCGATCAAATATGTCTGTATGCAAATCAAGCATGAGATTACACCAATGCCAAAAAAGAGCGTGCCAAGCATGGGAACACTCCATTGCACATGGTTCTGTGCTGTCCATCCATAAATGAAAAGACCGATAGGCATGGTGATACCAAGGAAAATGAGAGGAGGCAGACGAAACTCGGGCTTCATCTCGCCATTGTTGCGTGCGGAGAGGAGCTTGAGAATGCGATCCGAACTGGCGCCAGTCAATACGAGACCGACAAACATGCCAATACCGCTGGCAATATAGCTGAGTCCCACATTGGAGCTGGAGAAGTGGTAGTGTTCCTCAAAGACGAAGGTGAAGGTTGTGAACAGCAGGTACAAGATCCCGTACACAACAGCGACGTAGAAGCTGGTCAGGAAGACGATGGGCGAGAAGCATAGCATCTTGAATGGTCGCACCAAAGCGCGAGACATTCGCTCACGGTCGGAGAGCCCATCATCTAGCTTCGAGCGAAGATCGGCATTGTCCGTTTCTTTCTGTAATCTCTTGGTCTTGCTTCGTAGTAGGGCGGGTGCGTAAGTCTCTTTGCAAACGATTGCGTGTATGATAGTCGCAACTCCGTAAGCAATTGTAATCAACCAGAAGACCCTGTGACGGAAAGTGTCAATGGTATGTAAGTCATGACTCTAAACTCGTATTGCACATACCATCGCCAGCCCTCAGCAGTCGCCAGGTAGGCACCAGCTACGGGTCCGATAACGGGCCCGAGCAAGGGACCGACGGCATAAAAACTCATCGCGGCGCCTCTCTTTTCCTGTGCAATCATATCTGCAATAGACGCTCCTCCGAGAGTGACAGGAGCAACACCGAAGCAACCAGCCAGGAACCGGAAGACGATGAGCTGGGACATGGAAGATGCAACTGCACAGGCGACGGTGAAAACGATGAAGCCTACATTGCAGACCATGTAGACAGGACGACGACCGTAGATCTCACTCAGAGGAGATATGAGCAGCGGACCAACAGCGAATCCCAGTAGGTAGACCGACACGACGAAGGCAGCAAGTGTGACTGAGGTCTCATGGAATTCTCGCAGGACATCAGGAACACCAGGGGCGAACATGGACGATGCAAGTGGTGTCAGTAGAGTGAGAAAGATGATAGTACTGCAGTTGATAATTTTGGCTTTGCCAGTCCAGTTCATCGGATTTCGAGGGTCCTCGGGTCCATCCCAGTCGACGACATTCGGGTCGGTCGTGTTGGTTGATTGCAAGGAGTTCCCGTGTTGCTTCTCGATGTCCGTGTCAAGATGTCCTGTTGTTGTCCTTTCAAGGTCTGAAGATGACTTCGAGCCGGCGTACACATTTGGGTCTTTCTGTTCGACCATCTTGAATGTGAAAAGGAGTGAAAAGTAAAGGCAGAAGATAGAAAGATGCACACTGGTGTCGCAGCGTGACCCTCCTCTGCTATATAGGACCTACCATATCGATGGCTTGTGCATATACCATCACGGATGAGCGGTTTCCGCGTATAACTCAATCCTCGAGTTGACAAACAAGGGAGAGTGAGGGGAAGGAGTAAAGCTGCACGGAAGCGCATCTTTCCTTGTGATATTTATGCAACTTGATCGGCGTTATGCATGCTTCGGTCACCAAGCTCGGGACCGCCTCTTGCCGTTGTGCACACTTTCCGAGTGTGGCGCTTGGCCGTCACCTTTGTACTTGACTAGCAGTGCGACCAGAACATTATTGAATTAAGAAGATGAGATCGAGAGTGGTTGTCGTCAATGTTTTGTCGCAATACATGGAAGCTTTGTTTCCACGCATTCTATACGATCTGGTCGATCGGCATGATTATGTGACATACAAGCGTTCTCATCGAGTCCCATATACATTCTGTAGCAGCTTTTATCTACACCATCAAGTAACATACAACAAACTTATTGACACAGGCGGTCGTGTCGGGTATTCAATTACAACAAGTGCGCTCTCAACGAGGATCAAACTCACTTCAACTCATCCATGCCGAACATAGACTGACTCTGGTTCAGGGCATGTCCATGACCTTGATGATGCTTTGTCTTGTCGCGCATCTCTTGGTACTTGAAAGCAAAGTTCAGGATAAGAGCGACGAAAAGGCCGACACAGACAACTACAGGGCCAGTCAGAGCGTCGAAGTCTTTGCCACTTCTTTGTTCGATAAGGCGACTTCTCCATTGGTAAACACCCCAGCCCCAGACTCCAGTGAAGACTGCCGCAAGAGTGTAGACGAGCGCCAGTGCACGAGCGATGTTGTTTTCTTCGCCAGCAGCGTTGAAAAGACCCAGACTCAAAGAAGCGAGGAGAACAGTGATATGCTGCCACTTGATGAAAGTACGCTGGTTGGCAAGCCAGACCTTGGCTTCGACCTTGACGGGGCCCTGATCCTTGATCCAATACTCAGGCTTCTGGACACCAGGAGGCAGAGGCATGTCGCGGTCACGGCGGTTCCGAGCGTACTTGGAAGTCGAGAAGGATGGGAACAAGGTCTGCAGTCCAGACTGCGTCGTTGCTTGGACCTCGGTACCATGAGCTTGGCGACCATCATCGTCAGAGTCTGGCTCATCTGCGACGGCAGCCATACCGGTAGGTTGAGAGCGGGCAACACTTCCAAGAGATTGACCGCCAATCTGCATCTGACTTTGACGAGATGCACGACGGTCAAGGTAGCTGCCCTTGTCAGTGGGTGAACCGACGGGAGACATCTTGCCAGGCTTGTATGATGAGTGGCTCTTGCTCTTCATCAGACTTCCAACAGCAAGCTCATCTTCCTGTTGCTTTTGCTTCTTGGCCTGCTCCTTCTCAAAGGCCTCTTCAGGATCTTGACGAATATCCTCCTCCAGCGTTGAGAGCCAGAAGGGGAAAGTGTTGACATTGTCTTCGAAGAGAGAAGCGACACCATGCACGAATTTAGAGAACTTGGGTGCCTCCTTGACAAGATGCGAATTCATCAGATCATCAATCCATTCGTAATTCTTGTCGTTTTTGACCTTGATCTCGAGGATGGCATGAGGGAAGGTGGCAAGTTCACCCTTACGGATAGACTTGAAGGGCCACTCCATCTCACCATCGTCGATGTCTCTGCGGTGCCAGTCTTCCGGGTCGCGACAGGGACGCTCAGAGTCGATGGCATCTTCTCTGATGAAGGCAAGGTTGGTGTCGATAGAGATTCTAACTTTGTCGTCACCAGGGATCTGGAAGGCAGTACGAGTGTAGTTGGCACGGAGAACTGGTTGCAGCTCGTTATCCTTGATGAACGACTGGATATCGTTGATGCCCTTCTTGAACGACTCCAGAGCGTCCTCAGAGACTTGGCGAGAAGAGCGCTTCTCGATTGCCTTTTCCATGTGGTAGTCACCCTTGATGAAGGGCTGGATATACTTGTCCTTGATAGGGAAGCGCTCGTCGGCGCTGGTGTTTTCGGTCTTGACAGTCTTCTTCTCAAACATGATCTCGGGCTTCTGCGATAGCTTGCCATACCATCTCAGGCGGAGGTTGGAAGCGTCGGTCTTGTGCTCGACCTTTGCCGAATACAGGTTGAAGTCGGGGTTGTCGAAGTAGATGGAAGTGATGGAAGGGTCTTGCTGGGTGCCCTCGGCGATCTTTTCGGTCTGAGGGTTGTAGACCAGGACAGGCAGACGACGAAGGATGACGGTCTTTACTTCGAGCAGGTTGTCCATGTGCACCCAGAATTTGTGCGAGGTGTAGCTTTCCTCGCCAGCGATGGACTCTACGAGCGATACAGGACGGTCCTTGCCCTCGAGGTTCTGACGTGCGAAAGAGTACATGGCCGACAGGCGGTAGAGGAGAGGTGAGTAGTCCTCGTTGTTGAAGGGAACATCGGCCATTCTAGACTTGACCAAAGGGCGGATACTCGAGACTCTGCCACCTCTCTTGCGGTCGTGCTTCTTTGCAATCTTGAGGAAGCCGGTGTAGTTGATGCGGCTGTACTTCTCCAGCTCGTTGATGTCCTTGGTGATGCGGTCCAGCTCTTCAATGACCTCCTTCAGGATACGCTTTCTCTCTCCATCCGAGGGCAGGGGCTTCTTGGTCGACTCGTCGGAGGCATTCTGAACGGCTTTGGCGACGGGGTCCAGCTTGGACTCGCATTTGGCGGTGCGGTCGCGCAGCTTCTGGTATGTCGACTTGTGGAAGTTGGTGACCTTCTCCAATTGGTTGTTGACCAGCTCGCCGTAGAAGGCTTGCGCATCCTCGTCGGTCCAGGTGTCGTCCTTTCCCTTTCTGCTCGGCTCGTCCTCCCTCAACAACTTCTTGAGCTTGGTGTAGTCGACGTACGACTCCCTCCACGGCTCGTACACGGCATTGCGCAGCGTCGTTCCGAACTTCATCTTGCTCGTCTCTTGCAATTGTGTAAATCACCTTCTGTCGACCTGCAAAAGGAAGAGTTTTTGAGCCCAAATCAATTGGTAGGTCGTCGAAATCGGAAGGAGCCAATCACCGTCGCCGGCTTTAGCACGCCCAAAAACTTCAACTCTTCCATGGTGCTTCAATGGATTTTGATTAATTCAACAATTCATTTTTCTATTTTCAGTCGTCATGTCCAGCTCGATGAAGAGTCCGTCTTGCGACTCTCGCATTGATGCCATAAATCACCTCCGACAAACACTCATTTGGCTGAAGAACAACCCGTATCCGTATGTGGCTGGTCCGGAGACGCTCAAGAAACGTGCATCTGTGGCCTTGATCGTGCGCATACAGCCGTCATACGCCCATCGACCGGATAGTACCGCTCCATCCGCTCGCGACTTGGACTCTTTCTTTGCCCAGGAGTGGGTCAAACATGGAGAGGCTGAGGTGCTTTTCATAAAACGTGCTGCCCGTAAGGGTGATCGTTGGACTTCTCATGTTGCCCTACCCGGTGGTAGACGAGATCCCGAAGATGCAGATGATGAGCAAGCTGCAGTTCGTGAAGCCGCTGAGGAAGTGGGCATTGACCTGTCCGAGAACACATCAATCGCTGTTGGCAATCTTCCCCAAAGAGTTGTTACAACCAGCTGGGGACGCGTACCGTTGATGGTCCTATGTCCATATGTCTTTCTTGTTACGCGTCACGACCTCCCTCAGCTCCGTCTGCAGCCTACCGAAGTTGCTTCAACGCATTGGGTGCCCATACGCTCACTTCTGGATCCAAAGCAACGGACTGTATCCTTGGAAGATGTTTCAAACAGGCTGGCGAACCAGGAGACCGGCATCAAAAGATGGGCATTGGCTGGTATGCTTGGTAAAATGGAGTTCAGTGCTATCCAATTGCTTCCTACAGAGAGCCTATATTGCCATGAGTCGCCGTCCGACGACTCGACCCAACACAATCCTGCACCTCCAAGAAACGCATTTAAGAGATTCTTGAGCTTGAGCCATTCACAAATGTTACCTCCTCCACCGCAAAATCAACCTTTAATTCTGTGGGGCTTGACGCTTGGTGTGGTGGCTGATTTCCTTGACTTACTACCACCACACAATGCGTTGGAGCTGTGGACTTATCCTACCTTTACAATGCCGGACATCAGACTAGTGATATGGCTCACTACTTACAAGTTTAGGGAAAGTAAAAGACTGCAACTGGAAGCAGGCAATACCTCCGGTCCGCCTACCGCAGCTGTCGAGGAAGGGTTGGATGCCGTCTCTATGCCAAACGACGAGCGCTTTAACGATGTAGGAATGGGAGGTCTGGGTTCTGGACGCAGCTTGAAGGGTCGCTCTTTCGAGAGCGCAGTAGGGACTATGCTTGAGGGTTATTATGCTTGTATGAGAAAAGGCGTGACTTATGCTTTGATATGCCGAGCGGTCGGTATTGCTACGGTCACGGCTTGGCTATGGTCGAAGAGATGGGCTTTCGGAAATGTGTTTGCTCGATAGAGCACATACAAATAGTGCTCGGAGTACGAGCGACTATACATTACATTTGGTTCGATTATAAAGCATACTCCGTGAGGATAAACAAGAAGATGCTGACCATTGAATGACTTCGGACGGGGCTACCCCATATACAACTTCGGGATATTTGTGTCCGAACGAGAAAGGTAAAACCACTCCCCGCGCGGAGATGATGGCCGAATGTGCTCGGCTTTTGACCCTTGTCGGTCGGCAATAGAGCGACAGAAGGATGGCGACTGTCCACCTCTTATCCTCTCTGTCTCCCTCTGAGAGCAGAAGTTTCAGTACAGCGGTCTTTCTTTCTCTCAACTGGCCATATCTTTAACAGCCGCCATCATGAGCAAAGTGTACACTTATGACGAAGGTAGGCGCACAAGACTCCGAGTCGTTCACCCCACAAAGACTGATTGCCGCCCCAAGTCTCTCAACACCGAAGCGCAGACAGCTGCTGGGTTGTTCTGTACGGCAATGTCTACGATGTGACCAAATTCGTTCCCGAGCACCCCGGTGGTGCAAAGATCATCTTACAACTGGCCGGACAAGATGCAACCGAAGAATACGACCCGATTCACCCACCAGGCATCCTCGAGGAGTCACTTGCACCGGAATGCAAATTGGGATCGTTCGACGCCAGCACGCTGCCCTCGGTGGAGAAATCGCCCGTCGACGAGAACAAGGTCGATGAGGAAGCAATTATGCCACTCGACCATTGCCTGAACATGGACGATATCGAAGCAGTTGCTACAAAGAAGATGAGCAAGAAGGCATGGGCATACTATTTCTCAGCAGCCGATGACCTCAGATCAAAGGCTTTGAACAACACCGTCTACAACGACATCCTTCTCCGACCACGAGTCTTTGTGGATATCACCAAATGCGACACGAGCTCAACTATGCTGGGAAACAAGGTCAACATTCCTCTGTTCGTTTCACCTGCCGCTATGGCACGTTTGGGCCACCCAGACGGTGAGCAAGGTATCGCAAAGGCCTGCTCGACATTTGGTGCCTGCCAGATCATCTCAAACAATGCTTCTCAGACACCAGAGCAGATACTTGAAGGCTCTCCCGAGGACCAAGTCTTCGGATGGCAACTCTATGTGCAAAACGATCGCAAGAAGAGCGAGGACATGCTCGTCCGCATCAACAATCTCAAGAAGATCAAGTTCATAGTCTTGACGCTCGATGCACCTGTTCCTGGAAAGCGCGAGCACGATGAGCGAGAGGGAAAGAATGTCGGCGCCAACCTGCCTATTCGTAGTGCACACCAAGAAGGAAGTGCCAGCACTACATCACCTGATCCCAAGGCCGCAAGCTCATCACCAAAGAGTGGCGGTAGTGTGGCTTCGGCCATGTTCGCCGGTACTGCTGGTGACCTGACATGGAAGACTACGTTGCCCTGGTTGGCCAAGCATACCAAGCTGCCCATTGTACTCAAGGGACTGCAAACACATGAAGATGCCTATTTGGCTTCTTTGTATGCACCTCAAGTACAGGGCATCATCCTGTCCAACCACGGTGGCAGAGCTGCCGACACCGCGCCCCCTTCAATCCACACACTGATCGAAATCCGCAAGTATTGTCCAGAAGTCTTGGATAAGATTGAGGTCTGGGTGGACGGAGGCATCAAGCGTGGCACCGATGTGGTCAAGGCTCTCTGTCTGGGAGCAAAAGCAGTGGGTATGGGTCGCAATGCACTCTTTGGACTCGGTGCAGGGGGCACAGCAGGTGTCGAGCGTGTGTACGAGATTCTCAAGGCCGAGATCGAGACGACAATGCGACTGCTCGCCGTCGAGAGGATTGAAGAGCTTGGACCCCAGCACGTAAGTACTTCTTCTGACAAAACAAGATACATCAACAGTAGTCTGACATACATCACAGATCAACGCCAGAGCGGTGGAGAGAGATATTTACGACGGCCCAGCAGGTCTCGAGAAGCTCAGCATGTGGATCAAGGCCAAACTGTAGATACAAAACTTTATTCAACGATTCACATTTCGCGCATGGCCTTGAATCTCGAAGGGCCTCTCAATCAAAGCAACGTAGAAGGCGTCGCACAATCTGTACGGGACAAAAAGGACAAAAAGAATGACTCTCCATCGGGGAATCGAACCCCGGTCTCCCGCGCTTGACAAGAGTAAACTCTCATGACAAGCGGAAATCATGACCACTAGACCAATGAAGATGAGGCCAGCTGAGCTGGAATTGGTTTCTCGTGTGGAAACGAATCCGACCTGGTGGGTACATACACTCGCAATTGACAAGATCTCTCTTGCCACAGATGTCAGACGCAGAGGGATGCAATGAAAATCGTGATATGATAACGGGATTCATAAAGCTAAAGATTGGATGATTAGCAGGGAAGTGCGTCTGTAATTAATGTGGAAGAAAGAGAAGAGGATGGCAGGAGCATAGGAGGATGGATGAGAGTGATGCATGGCGGCAGTCGGCAGTGGTCGGATGGTGTCCGGAGGAGACGGGCCTTGGCAGGTTACGTCGTGGGGGAGGTGCGAGGCAGCATTGGATGCTCCAACAACAACCCAGACACACACAAGATACAAGACCAAGATGGATGAAGATTCGCCATGGGGTGGTGAGCAGATCCACACACAATGCTTGTTGGGATATTCTGACTCAGGCCATGGCAGACGTTCCGTCACGATCGCACTCGAACAGCAACCTGGCCGCCCAAGCTACCGAAGACGAGCCAACCACGACGACATCGACGACTGAGACAGACACTCCTGCCGTGACCGAGAGCACTCCAGCCAAGGTCAAGAGCCCGCCGTCCAAGACGCGCCCATCGCGCCGATTTGGAACTCAATCCACCACACTCGAAGCACTCGACGATTCGCTAGGCCCTCTTGGTCCATTGGGCGATGTACCTGCTGAAGCCGCTCCTGTCGAGGAACGTCCTGCACCACCGCGAAAAGAGCAGGCTGCTCGCAATGCCCCTCCGACTGCCTTGATGGAGAGTACCACTCTCGACGACGATGGCACGTCAACCATCTCTGGACGCGCCCCTCCCCCTGTTCAACCTGCGCCTGTCGCCGATGCTCCCAGGCGCCAGATGCAGCCCAGTGTTAGCATTGAGCAGGCTGCCAAACCTTCCTTCGACATCAGCGTTGGCGACCCACACAAGGTCGGCGACCTGACCAGCTCGCACACCGTCTACCAAGTGCGAACAAAGACAAGCAGCAAGGCCTACCGAACTCCCGAATTCACTGTTTCACGCCGCTACCGTGACTTCCTATGGCTGTACAACCAGCTGCACAATAACAACCCCGGTGTCGTTGTCCCGCCACCACCGGAGAAGCAGGCCATGAACCGCTTCGACCTGAACTTTGTCGAGAGCCGTCGCGCCGCCTTGGAACGTATGCTGAACAAGGCTGCTGCTCATCCCGTCCTGCAGCATGACGGCGATCTTAAGATCTTCCTTGAAAGCGAAACCTTCAACGTCGACATCAAGCACAAGGAGCGCAAGGACGTCGGCCTGCCCGAGGCAAAATCGGGCGGCGGCATGCTGGGCGCAATTGGCCTGTCGGTCGGGTCCAGCACTAAGTTTGTCGAACACGACGACGTAAGTGCCGCTTATTCCTCTTATATTGAATCTCTCCCTCCATCTCCCGCCCTACCCGAACCCGTGGTGCCCAGTTACCAGACTTACACGATGATGTCGCAGTGGTTCCATGACCGTAGAATTTATCTTGACGCCCTCGAAACTCAACTCAAAGCCCTTCTCAAATCTACCGATACCGTTGTTGCCCAGCGCAAGTCGTTGGCCGAAAGCTGCCAGGACTTCTCCGCTTCCTTGCACCAACTTGCTTCGGTCGAATTGTCACCAGATCTCTCGGCCCCTCTCGATGCTCTTTCCGACATTCAGATGCGCATTCGCGATCTCAACGACCGCCAGGCCCAGCAGGACGTCTTGACTCTTGGTATCGTCATTGACGAGTATATCCGCCTGATAGGCAGTATCAAGACTGCCTTCCAGCAACGCCAAAAGGCCTACCACAACTGGCATACAGCCGAGGCCGCTCTTCAGAAATTGAAAAACACGCACGACAAGCTGTTGCGTGCTGGGCGTACTCAGCAGGACCGTCTTTCACAGATGCAAGCGGATGTCGCAGATGCTGAGCGACGTGTCCATCAGGCACGTCTGCTATTCGAGGACATGGGTCGTCTGATGCGCAGCGAACTGGACCGCTTCGAGCGCGAAAAGGTTGACGACTTCAAGAGCGGTGTCGAGACCTTCCTCGAGTCGGCCATTGAAGCACAAAAGGAACTCATCGAGCTCTGGGAAACATACTTGCTGCAATTGGACGCTGATGACGATGAGTCCGCACCATATTTCGCTGCTGGTGTCAATGCCAGCGAGCGCAACGCAGACCAGGACGCTTCAAGTCGAGATGCCGCTGAGGGCGGAGAGGCACCTGCTGCTGAAGCTAGTGAGGAGACAGGAAACACAGAGGAACAGCAATCTAGTCTTGCACCTGCCGCTGCTGCCGAGGTCGAGAGCGAAGCATAGACGTACTTGAAGATATCATGTAGCGAAAAAGGATTCCATAATGCATACACCGCCCTTGTTTAGCCTTACGTATGTATCTCTCTATCACCCTCCTCGTTCTTCTCATGTAAAATCGCCGCTTGATATGTATGCTGTCGATGGTCCTCCATGATTTGCTGGAAGTTTTTTCCGTCATACTGAACGGGACACCCTGGTCATGGCAAGGCATCACATATTCTCAGTCTTGTACACGTCAATCTACCTCACTCCATGGTGTATATAGTGACTGTAGGATCAAATGTACTCATGATCGGGCTTGACTGTCAATATTTGTCAATCCGGTGGTATTATCGCCATTTGTCATTTAACATATCAAAGCTTTGTCAATGTCGACCACAACCACCACATGACGACCACGACGCTCTGAATATCACTGAGAAACACAACAAGCGGCGATATAAGTTCGAACGGAAAGACTTACGCCAGCGGTCGGAGTAGGGTAGCGCTCGATCTGGAAGTTATTTCACCCTTGCGTTCACTTCTCATGCAAAGATGGAAGAAGCAAGGATGCATAATGGAAAGCAAGGGTGCCATGGGTCGAGAGATGCTGATCAACACGTGCAATTAGCTCTGATGAGAATGGATATGGATGATGATGATGATGATATTCGATCCGCATCCTCCGCCCTCCGTGAAAGTACCACGAACCTGCATCGCTAATGACCGGTATTCCTCTGAGAAAGCACTCCGCCATTTCCACTGTTAAAAACGCCGATGCTGCCCGAATCCCCTAATGCTCCATGACCAATGCTTGCCAGCTTGCCATCCCCCCCCAAAAAAGAAAAATCGTCCTGTTGTTGCCATGTTGGATTTCCCTCCGCTTCATCTCGTGTTCGTTGATATCGTTAATGTTGTTAGACAGTAAAGGAAATGAAGAGACAAGAGGAAAAAGACCCCCTCCGAAGATGAAACAAAAATGTTCTCCCAAAGCGAGACGGTAGAAAATCACTACCGAATCACGTTCCACTCCTTGACAAGACTTCCCTTGCCAGTGACACTGTTTTCATTCCTGTTGGCTTTTCCAACGCCGCCAAAAGCGTCCCAGAAGCGAAGTGTCTCGTCTCCAGCTCCGGTGACAATTACACTGCCGTCGGGACTCATGCTGAGATAGAGTACACGGTATGTGTGACCAGTCAGACTGACTACTTGCGACATGGATGGGTATTTCCAGATGTTGATGGCATGTTGGGAGAAACCGTGCGTCGAGACGAGCTCAGACGTCAAGGTTGAGAAGAGGAGATTGCAGACCTGTGAGCCAGTGTCATGGCTGCGCAAGAGGTGGGGGTTTTGAGGTGTCGAGGTCATGGGATCAGGAGAGGCGTGATGCGGCAAGGCCGAAAGAGAAGCAGATGTGAGATCCAAATGTGCGTGAGTAGAGTTTGCGCTCGTCAAGGCGGCGTTTGCAGAATGCTGAGCAGTTGAAATGGTGTTCCAGAATTTGATGCAGCGGTCTGCAGTACCACCTCCAGAAGCCAGCAAGCCACGTTGATGCGGTGACCATGCAATAGCCTTTACAGCAGCCTTGTGACCGCCCTCCTGTTCGCCCCAACGATGCAACCAGCGATCGTCAAGACCATCCCAGATGAAGATCTTGTTGTCGTTGCCGCCAGATGCCAGCTGGTTTGTGTCACTGTTCCAGCGCAAGCCACAGACCTCCTGCTTATGGCCGACGAGCTTCGATAGATATTGCTGCGGTGAACGTACGTCACGATGGAGGATTGTTCGATCGCGACTGCCTGTCGAGAGGATGTGAGCGTTCCACGCCAACGAAGAAACTCGAGCCGAGTGGCCAATCATTGTTCTCAATCTCCGTTGTGTGACCGTGTCAAAGATGAGGACATGGCCCCTGCCTGTGCCAACTGCCAGATGCGAGCCCTACGGAAGTCAGTTTCAGTTTCTGTAGGAGCTCAAACACAATACGGACCCTTTGTATCCAACCAACACTGGTGACGGTGTCTGCCGTCAATTTACACAGCTGCTCTACCTTTCCAGATTCGCTGTTCCATAGGTAAACACTGTCACCCAGACCGACAGCTAAGACACCGCTCGAACCCCAATCGACAAGGTTGAGGTAGAAGTCGTCTGCCAACTCAGGAGCGTCAAGAACCTTGTAGGGGACCTTGCTGACAGCTCTGGGCGTCTTGCGCGGTGATAGCAACATAGACTGTGACGAGTACTTGACTGGTGACAAGCTATAGATATCGGAGCGAGCATTGATGTTTGGCCCTCGCTCCGTGCGTGAATGCGAGCGTGGAGTCAAGGAGGGCGTCGGATGCGTGGATTTGTATGAGAACAGATTCTTGTGTGGCGTTGAAGGAGTAAGGTTGAAGTTGCCAGGAGGTGTAAGAGACTTGTCATGCTGAGGGATGGTTTGAGGGATCTCATCGTTGAACATCTCAGAGCGGAGGATGGACGAATATGTGCGGTTAGCCTCGTCTGTCTTTTGTACATTAAGCTCATTGACCGGAGGTTTCTTGATGGAGCGATGGGGAGTGGCGGGCGAGCCTTGGTCGTGTAGCAAGTTGTAGCTGGCATGTAGGTCCTGTCCAGCTCGGTTGGGTATGAATCGGTCCGTGTAGACGCGCTGCCTCTTGCGCTTGGGGCTCTCGCCTGGTGTGTGTTCTCTGTTTCGGCCAGCTTCTTCAAACTGCTGCAATGCTTTGCTCAGAGCATCTGGGTCAACAGCTTCCGATGTCTTGCGCGAGGTGGTTGACTGGGCATCTTTCTGGATGTTGATGTTGTTGTCACCATCCTTTGAACGGGTCTGCGGCACGGTAGGCGGCGTCTTTGTTCCTGGAGGTGATGGGAGCTTCGGTGTGTGTACGTCTTCAGATTTTGCGCCAAACTTGGCTTCCAAACGAGCGGAGCGCATTGTTATCGCTGGGTCGAGAGTGGTAGAGGCGGCGCCTCGGACGGAGATGACGGAACAAGCCCACTGGCGACACTATGGAGAGCTGGGAGACGGATAGAGCAATGGACGATGTAGCGATAGTGGCGGCGACGTAATGCGACAGAGGAATACGGATAGTCGATGACAAGCGATGGCGGCGGTATGTTTGGATTGACTGTTGGAAACGGGCCAGGGCCAGGGTGCCAGGATGCTCTCCGACTTGCAAGTCGATCGCTCCTTCCTTGGTCCGTGCGTCGATTGTTGATTGACCTATTGTTGTGCCTTCTTGCTGTTGCAAAGACAATAGTTCGAATTCCAAGCGAATCGAGGGCAAGCTGACGTCTGAACAATCGCTAGCTTCTAGTTACGCATGAGAACAATACCTTGCAAGAGATCCAATGACTTTTGCTTCGGCAGAAAAGCAAAACCCTACCAACCTTAGCACCGTCGTTGTCCGAGTGAATCGTCAAGGGTCTCTCGCACGCCCCTTCACTTCTCCAGCCCCTCCGCACATCATCCAAGCCACCTGCATTCTTGAATCAGCAACTTTCATGTGACACCAATGCTCATTTTGCTTGAATTTATGCAATTTACGAATCTTGGACCTCCACCATCATCCACAACCGAGCCAAGTTGTTATCTGCTATCTCACATATCGTATCTAATCGACAAACACCTTGTTCTCCAACTCCCCGTAGTGCTCAAAGAAACTCTCAAACAGATTAATCGCGTACTCGACATCGTAGGCTCCACCAGTCTCACGAATACTGTGCATCGAAAGCTGTGCGTTTCCAAGATCCAGCGTTCTCACTCCTGTGTTGGCCGAGAGCATAGGTCCTATTGTGCTTCCACAGGGCATGTCGTTACGAACAACAAACATCTGCAGCGGCACTCCCTGACCGCTCGGGCGAACATCGCCGCTGCTCTTCTTTGCTCTCTTTGCAAGCTCTTGCAATAGCACAATACCAGGCGAGTTGGTCGCGTAACGCACGTTGGCATTGATCTTGATGACGGTACCCTTGTTCATCTGAGGCTTGTGTTCGCTCTCGTACTTGCCACTGTAATTGGGGTTGACACTGTGGGCCATGTCCGCACTAATGAGGAAACTGCTCGACAGAGATTGCTCGAATGCAGTGCTCGTGTCGGCATCTTTGTGAGTGGGGTGATCAGTGCGGTCGTAAGAGCTGTCGCTCTCGGTTTCTTGAGAAGAAGGAAGGACCGACAGGCGACGAAGTACCGATGGCAATATGTTGCTATCAGCGCCTTGTGCTGATGTGCTACCAATTTCCTCATGGTCGAAGCATGCAATAAGACGAATCGTGTTCTCGTCGGTCAGAGGTTTGCCTTGAGATGATGTGGAGTTGATCAAACCCTGAACGGCGCAATAGGTCATCATGAGGTTGTCCAGGCGAGCGGAGAAGATAAGCTCGTTGTTGAGACCTCCAAGGCATGACTTCTGAGTATCATAGAGAACGACCTCGAAGTCCAGGATATCTTCGGGCTTAACACCTGCCTCTTCGGCAAGGATCTCGATGACATAGGGGTGGTGTCTTTCAGTCGGGGCCTTCAGAGGGTTGAAATCGGCGTTGTCTGAGTCTTGGTCCTTCTCTTTTTTGGCATCTTCAGGCGTCTTGCCCTGTCTGTTCAGCTCGGCCTCGACCAGTCCTGCGATAGGAAAGAGCTGATTCTCCTTGTTGAACTCAAAAGGGACCGAGCCACCGAAGTGGACAGCCAAGTTGGGGATGCGACAAATGGGACGGTCGACCTTGACCAGCTTTTGTTCCATTCCACCATCAGCACGCTTGCACATGACGCGACCGGCAAATGAGAGATCGCGGTCAAACCAAGTAGCCCAATGACCACCTCCATATGCTTCAACACCAATCTGAATGAAGCCCTCGGACTGACGCTTCGAAACGGGCTTGAGTCGGAGACAGCATGAATCGGTATGAGCACCAACCATGGCGATGGGGTTTCCAGGCTTCCATTTGTTACCGACAGCGAAGGCGATGATGGTGGACGAGTTGCGGGTGAGGTAGTATTTTCCACCAGGAACGAGAGTGGAAGCCCAAGGATCACGCTCCTTGATCTGCTTGTAGCCAGCGGCCTCAAGACGTTGCTTGGCCGTGTGTACAGCGTGGAAGGCTATGTACGTATGTCAGTCTACAGATTGATGTTCACCGTCCGGACTAACATACGCGTTGGAGAGGCGTTGACGAACTCGATAAAGTCCTCGGCCGGCTTGAGGGACGCTTTGTTGGCCATATTTTGTATACCTCTGCGGAAGATTGTGGAGGTCGGACGTGCTAGAATTGTAAAGATTTGCCGTCTTGCGAAGGACATGGGTGGAATCTCCGATAGCAATCAACTTCATGAGCTCCTTCCTCGAATGGAAGCTCAAAGCTCAGACCATCAGGACCCTGAGCCTCGGCCCTTGACACAGGTTGACCGTCGACAGGGTCTAAGAACAGCATCACTCGCTTTGAAAAAAGTGAATTGTCAATTGATCATTAAAGTGTGCTCTCTTTCTTCGTGTAAATGCCATGAATGTTTCCTCCAGATGCCCAACCCATGGTATATGCTTTTCGACAAAAATGTCAGAAATCAAAAACTCCGCTTCGTCTCATCAAATTTACATGACGATGCACTCCTTTTCCTTGCTGCCACCGAGCTCTTTTGTCTTGGCCTTACCCTTGGCCATAGGTATGCCAGAATCGCCAGAAGCTGCCGCTCTAATAATGTCGAGTCGTTGTTTAGCCGTCTCGTTGCCCTTGTCGGCAGCCTTGACGTACCACACATTCGCTTCGAGAGGGTCACGACGGCATCCGATGCCCATTTCGGTAAAGTATCCGACGGCGTACTCGGCCTTTGCGAGCCCTGTTGGATTCGATTAGCGTATAGTTTCACGAGGGTTGTAGGTGTAGTGGACTTACCAAGTTCGGCAGCCCTCTTGGACCATTCATACGCTTCGACTTCATCCTTCTCAAGCACCGGCTCGGCTCCAACCATATACCAAGCACATAATGCCATCATAGCTTCAGGCAAACCTTTCGAAGCCGCGCCATTGTAGAAATGAACGCTCAGAGCAGCATCCTTTGGACATCCAAATGTTCCATTTTCATAAGCTTGACCCATTCGATAGTTTGCCTCTGCGTGGCCAAGCTCGGCTGACTTTGTCATGAGCTGTGCAGCATATGCTCCATCTTTGAAAATGTCCTCGCCAAATCCTGTGATATGTAGGAGTCCAAGCTCATAAGGTCCGCTGTTGTACTGGTAATCTGCAGAGTCTGTCGCACGCTTCAGCCATTTGACACCCTCTCGGTATCGGTTAACGAGCCCCATATCGCCAGTGAGACAAGCCTTGCCCAATCTGATTGCGGCTCCAGGATGACCCTTTGATGCAGCAGCACGGAAAAACTGCACTGCCTTTGGATAATTCTTGGTGCAGCCCCATCCAAACTCGTAGCATAACGCAGCACGGTATCCTGATTCTGCATGGCCATGCTTACTTGCCGCAACGAAGAGAGGCAAAGCCTTGTCGTAATCCGGCTTATCCTTGTTAAAAAGTCCGGAGAAATAACCATCGGCGAGGTAATACTGCGCGAAAGGATACGCGCGATCAGAGAGACGTTGAAGTATGCCACGGGCTTCTTTGATCAGCTCTGCAGCCGATTCGGTATCTTCGGCATGGTCTCTAGCTGCATTGATCATAAAGATGGCAAATTCGTATTGAATGCTGGGATCGTTGGTCTTCTTGACGTTTGCGCGGTACATGTCAAGTGTCTTTTTGTTGTCAAGCAAGGAAGCATTGTTTCCGACGGCAGACTGAAGGCTAATGTTGTTCATCATGGGAGCAGGCGCCACCTGCTGGGAGTAAGGGAGGTCGTTTAGTAAATCAATGTAAGACATTGGTCTGGTGTCCGGCGAACGTCGATTGCCAGCCTGGTTGCGTGCATAGACTCGAGGCGATCCAGAGACAGACAGATTATCGTCTGCAGACATCGGGGAATACGTGCTTGCTCGTAGATCAGCACCCAATGAGTATTGTGAGGCGACACGAGGGCCTGATGTTCTCGGCGGCCTCAGACCTCCTCCGCCACTGGAGGAGGAGCCAATGCTGTTCACAGTTGCCTGAGAAATGCGATTGTGGTTATTCTTTTTCACTGGAGATTCGTCTGGGCCTTTATGATGGTATTGCAACATTGGCAGTGGCTCAATGTCTTCTTCAGCTCCAGCGGTCGGATCGTCATGCAACGAAAGTCCTGTCATAGAATCGAGATGCCTGATAGACGAGTGCTGAGAAGGAGATCTAGAGTGGGCAGACGAGTAGCGGTCCACCTGGGCAGACGAAGATCTGGACACGCCTTGTCGCGGAGAAGTCGAGTGGCATGGGCTTGATGGTGCCTCTTGCATACGAATCGTCGGTTGTGCCATGCTGCTCTTTCTAGGCGAGAATGATGCTCGTCTCTGATCTTGCGCGCCATCGAAGCTTCTATGCGAAGATGGCGTTTGGTTTCTGTGTACCTCGGCCATGGTGGTATGATAATATTTGCGCCTGAACACGCGATGATTATATTCTCTGATCCAGAATCAAACAGCGCAGGCGAGTTGTGTGTATTACAGTGGAAGCAGTGATGGGGGCACAGGGGATAGTCGTGAAGTAAGAATATTCGGATCGACCGGTGACGCGGATAATATTCGTAATGAAGGTGGGTTCGATCTATGTGGTATGAGGACGGCGATCTCGGAGAAGAGCAGGTTCGCACAGAATCATACCTGATTAATACATGTACAAGTAAGATGAAGGTGACTAGACCTAAATGAATGGATGTAAGAGAGTAGAAATGAAACCGTGGAGGGGCTGAAGACAGGGACAACAAGAACTCAATCTGCACCTTGCCGGCCCGGGCTCCTTCGTTTCCGCTGCGCGTGCGTAAGTTTATTGGCCACCGGCATCACCGTTTCCTACAAGAGTCGTGCAATGTGGAGGCAACCTTTTGCTTCGAGCCAGCCCATTCGTTACAAACATGCTATGCTGCAATTCCACGTGTTCTTGGTCGACTAGTCTAAACGTGAGAGGGCCACCTTGAGATGCACCTCGTGCGAAAGTACGTGTAGAGCCTCAAGCAAACCTACCATAAATGCGCCCCATCACTGGAGCCTGTGCAGAGGCTACAACCTTAACTCTGCAGCTGTCAAATTATTCTTAGAACGCACTCTTTGCACCCTTCGATTGTTGGCTAGTACAGGCGCTCATCAACATTCTTACACCACGCACCATACATCTTTGTTATATCGCCATCGTGTTCGTAAGTCAAAATGCGACCTGAATCAAACCTCGGTTTCAAAAGGCGCCATAGCGTAGGGCTTGGTGCCGAGGAGTGTCTTTGAACCAGAGTTGCTGCCACATGATCAATCAGACCAGTGAGGGTCTTTGAAGAATGTCTCCAGGACCCTTGGCCAAGGTTATTAAAAGAACACAAATAGTGGCGGCAACACTCGAGTACGAGCTCGGCAACTGTTGATTGTTATTGTGGGATATCCAACGGCCGCTGCTCTGGCTACCATACTCTATCCTGTATGTCGAGAGTAACGGCCAGACGAGTGTGTTGATCAGCAGGGATCAAACGTTTGAGCAGCACCAGAATGATGCATACATAGGGTGTGAGGGGTGCTGTATCAGAATGCTTGATCTTTGGTCTATGGCCAAGGAGGGCATGGTCCTCTCCTGTTACGCGGGGATATTCAGATGTGGCTATGAATCATGAGACAAGGGGAAACGGCACCCACATCCGCTCTTCCTTGCAGAAGGATCGAGCAAAGGCTTGCGCTGTTCTTCAATCGGGGATCCAAAGATTTCCGCATTAGTAGGTAAGAATGATTGACGACAGAGAGATACAAGTAGACAGACGAAGTGGAAGGTTATTTTTGGCAGTGGTGAAAAGTCAACGAGGCAAGAACGGATGGATCTGCGATGCAGGTGGCATAGGCTCAAAGTTGCTCCACAATTTCTTTCTCGGAATCTCAGCCCTCCAGGGGCCGGCGAAGCGTACAAGCCGCCCACATGACAACACAACTCTCAGAGTTGTTCCTGAAGCCTGAGGGTTGACTTTTTGCCTCCTGCATTGAGGGCTCAATTCGCCGTGTCACACTCTCTTTAAACACTCATCCTGTCCTATACATCCGACAACAGGCCTTCACCACACGTCTCGATCGATTCAGAGACATAATTTGTTTGGTCAAAGCAGTCGCTACGCCGCCACAAGCCTTCGTTCCTCGCCCGGCCACGGTACCTCAGGCAACCCACATACATACTCACTCTGCCCTGAGAAGCGGCACGAGCTATTGACTTCTGTACACCTCACGGAATTCGACAAAATGTCGTCCAATCACCCCACGTCGCCTAGGCGTCGGGACTCTCGATCAAGAGCGCATCGGCGACATCACTCTGATCTCGAGTCTCCTCGTCCCATGCACCACAGAAGAACTAGTAGTCACACCAAACACGAGCCGGAGCCATATGTATCTCGAATCACATCGCCCATTCCCAGGATCACATCGCCCGCAGACCAGGAGCCCATGATGGGCGCCTCAGATCTAGGACGCAAGAAGAGTCTGATTCGACCTGAACGCACAAAGGTCGATAGAGACCACCCGCAATACCACTACCGCAAGCACGCCCAGAATATGGCAGTCATGCCTTCTACTACTGGCCACGACCCAATGCTTGAAGAAGCAGAGCACGAGGCTGCTACCGTCAGCTCCGACGACATTGAATTGAAACAGCTCGATCAGAAGGGTCACCCTGCGGGCATGGCGAGAAGTGGAAGTCGCAAACTACATCGCAAGACTACACTCGAGGTTGCCGAAGAGAAGAAAAAGAGACAAAAGCAGGCAGGGGCCAGTCCACCAACACTTTGGAGCACTTACTGCCACCTGATCACTTTCTGGTGTCCCAACCCCATCCTTAAATGTTTCGGAATGCCCGAAAAGGCCCAACAACAAGCGTGGAGGGAGAAGATGGGCTTGATCAGTATCATTCTCATGATCGCTGCCTTTGTCGGTTTCATTACCTTCGGTTTCACTGCCACCGTCTGCCCTGCGGGCTCCTCTTCACGATTCCGCGTAAACAAGGTCGATTCTGGATACATGATCTTCCATGGCAAGGCCTATGACTTGACAAGGTCGCAGCATCCCCAGGCTAGAGGTATCTTGAGAAACCAGAACGTGTTATGGGATCTTGATGTGCCTTATGGAGGCAAAGACGGCAGTTTCATGTTCCAGAACGTCAATGGTGCATGCAAGGGTCTCATCACTGCCGCCGCGGGTTCTGATGTCAAGACTGATAGCGATGGCAATTTGGCTTGGTATTTCCCATGCAACGCTTTCAATCAGGACGGATCGAGTGAGCCCAACAAAACCATCCCTTACTACCTTGGATATTCTTGCCACACCTCGAAGCTTGCCCGAACCAACTTCTACGACCTCAAGTCTGGAGGAGATGTGTACTTCACATGGGACGACATCAAGAATTCGAGCCGCAATCTTATGGTTTACGGTGGCGATGTCCTCGATCTCAACCTGCTCAACTGGTTCAACACTACTCAGGTTTCGTACCCTTCGAGATTTGACGATATTCGCGAGAACGCCAACGTCAGGGGCACTGACATGAGTCTTGCCTTTTCGTCAGGTCAAGATAAGAAGATCGCAAAGTGTTTCCAGGAAATTATCAAGGTGGGATCGATCGACACCGAAACTGTTGGATGTATCGCCTCCAAGATCGTGCTATATGTTGCCCTCGTCTTCATCTTGTCAATTGTCGTCGCCAAATTCGTTCTAGCTCTGGCGTTCCAGTGGTTCCTTAGCCGCAAGTATGCTGCGGATAGGACTGCCTTCAGCGGCGACGAGAAGAAGAGAAAGCAGCAGATCGAGGAGTGGGCCGATGATATCTACCGTCCAGCTCCCAAAATCGCTGATCCCGTCTCTCACGCTAGCGACCGTGCAAACAAACGCGGTAGCTTCCTTCCGACCACCTCGAGGTTTACCAGCCCTTACGCTATCGAACGATCCATGGCCCGTTCTCGTCCCGCATACACCACAATGGCTAGCCAAAGCTCGACTGCGCGCTTGATTCCTGGCGCAAGTGTTTATGGGCAAGGCAACCGCAGTGAAAACACTCTGCAAGAAAGTCGCGCAAGTCTTATGGTTCCCAATAGCAGTGAGCAAAGATACTCTACCGCCATGGAGTCTGATGGTCCTGGTCCTCATGGCTTCATTCACGAAGCTGTCGTACCCCAGCCTCCTCCGGAATGGCAACCATTTGGATTTCCGCTCGCGCATGCCATTTGTCTTGTCACTGCCTACTCCGAGGGTCCCGAAGGAATGCGTACAACTCTTGATTCTGTTGCCACAACTGAGTACCCCAACAGCCACAAACTCATCCTCGTCATTTGCGACGGTATCATCAAGGGACATGGTGAGACTATGACTACCCCCGAAGTTGCCTTGAGCATGATGAAGGAGCATACTATCCTACCCGATGAGGTCAAGCCTTACTCCTACGTCGCCGTGGCTAGTGGATCCAAACGACACAACATGGCCAAGATCTACTCTGGCTTTTACGACTATGGAGAGGATTCCATCATTCCTATCGAGAAGCAGGAACGCGTGCCCATGGTGATCATCGTGAAGTGCGGCACCCCTGAGGAATCAACCCAGTCCAAGCCTGGTAATCGCGGTAAACGTGATAGTCAGATCATTCTCATGTCTTTCTTGCAAAAGGTCATGTTCGATGAGCGCATGACTGAACTCGAATACGAATTCTTCAATGGTATCTGGAAGATTACTGGCATCTCACCCGACTTCTATGAGATTGTTCTCATGGTCGACGCCGATACCAAGGTCTTCCCCGACAGTTTAACCCATATGATTAGTGCAATGGTCAAGGATCCTGAAATCATGGGCTTGTGTGGTGAAACCAAGATCGCCAATAAGAGAGCCAGTTGGGTTTCGATGATCCAAGTCTTCGAGTGAGTTGAAACATCGTTTGGGAAATACAAGTCTTACTAACAGGTCCCAGATATTTCATCTCACATCATCAGTCCAAATCCTTCGAATCCGTTTTTGGTGGTGTCACCTGTCTTCCTGGATGTTTCTGCATGTACAGAATCAAGGCACCTAAGGGCGATCAAAATTACTGGGTACCGATCCTGGCCAATCCCGACATTGTGGAGCATTATTCCGAAAATGTCGTCGACACATTGCACAAGAAAAACTTGCTCCTCCTTGGTGAAGATCGTTATCTCTCCACTCTGATGCTGAGGACTTTCCCCAAACGAAAGCAAGTTTTCGTTCCGCAAGCTGTCTGCAAAACTACTGTGCCCGACGAGTTCAAGGTTCTCCTTTCCCAAAGAAGAAGATGGATCAACAGTACCGTCCACAATCTTATGGAGCTGGTTCTGGTTCGTGATCTCTGCGGAACTTTCTGCTTTAGCATGCAATTCGTTGTCTTTGTCGAGCTAGTCGGTACTCTTGTGCTTCCAGCTGCCATTGCTTTTACCTTCTATGTTGGTAAGTACCATCTTTCATTCTCATCGTTATCCGAAACTAACCATGTTACAGTCGCTATTGCTATCAAGGCCGCCATTGAACACACAACCATTCCAGTCATGTCACTGGTCTTGTTGGCACTTATTCTTGGTCTGCCCGGTGTTCTCATCATCTTGACTGCTCATCGCATCTCCTACGTCGCATGGATGCTTATCTACCTCCTTTCTCTTCCAGTCTGGAACTTCATTCTTCCAACCTACGCGTACTGGAAATTCGACGACTTCTCTTGGGGTGACACTCGCAAGACGGCTGGTGAACAGACCAAGGGCGGCCACGACGCAGTGGAGGGTGAATTTGACAGCAGCAAGATCACCATGAAGAGATGGGCTGATTTCGAACACGAGCGACGCATGAAGACCGGAGGAACCAATTACAATTCCTCGTCAGGGCAGGGATCATATCCCTATGAATCTGGCTACGACTACTAAACCAGAAAAGGCGGTCAAATCCTTTGTAAGAATAGAAGGGGCTCAGGAGTTATTGTTGATTTACGAAAGGGGGAAAAGTAATGATGGCCAGTCTGGACTGCGTGAATTGCATGGTTACTATTGGCGCCGGAGTATGATGATAATCGAGGAGCGTGCCGAGCTATTTAATGAATAAATGCAGTATCACAGCAGAAATCTTTGTGATTGGCTTGGTTCGGCTGGGAGGCGCAGGTGACAGATGCGAATTCATGCACTTTTTGACGGAATAGGGCAAATGCAGACGCTGGCTGGGGCCTCGGGATATACATCTTCAAGGCGCAAGCGATGTTGCACTGCAGTAGACGATGAGACGACGTGACAACCACGCGAAAAAGGCCTTGACCTCCTGTCAATTCTCTCTTAACCTGTCGCACGAGACTCGCTCGCTTCCGGAGCTGTCATTTTACGATTAGCAAGTCAACGGCCCGCAGCGCGCCTGTTTTCTCTTCCTCCAAAGTGCTCCACTTCCTGATACCGTCTTCGTTCGAGGAGCGGGTGCTGTCGTGGGAATTGCGGCGACTGCGGGTGGCAGATCTGTCCATTGCCACCATATCCCTTTCCCTCATTTGACCTATTGTTACCATCGCGCTACGTACCTACTCTACCTGTCTCCTGCGCTGGGCGCGTGAGTGCCAATAGTGTAGTTACCTTGTCATCACCCGCCGTCACATCGAAACAAGAACAAGATCACTGGCTGCTTCCCACTGCCGAGCTTGGCGTCCGTGATTCCTGTCTAAAATACCGATTGGCCTGCCCACCTCTTGCACCATGTCGGATCCTGACACTCGCAATCATCCTTCATATTCAGGCCACTCGCTGCGGCGTGGCTCAACGGTGCAGGGTCTTCGTTTTGACAGCAGAATGATCAGGTCAAGACGAGGATCTGCTATATCGTCTCTGGGTCAGACACCATACCCTTGCGACCATCTACCCGGCCATCTAGAGGACCCTGATCATGGCGGCGTCTCCTTGACATGGACCTCCACCGACGCCTTCCTGGACACTGTCCATCATAGTCGACAGCTCCATTTTTCTGGAGAGACGACGGAAGCCTCTTGGGATGCTACTGAAGGCGGTGTTGGTATAACAACCCAGGCCGACTTCTATGAGAGCCGTCTTCACTCACACTCAAACACCCACGGCAGACCACCAGGTCATTTCATCAATAATGAATTCATGACTACACGATACCAGCAGGTGGCCACGGATTCTCAAGTATCGCATATCGGACACACATTAACAAACTCGGCTATCGAGTTACCTCCAGCTCACCTCGCGACGACGCCCACTGTATTTCCTTCGTCTCCTGTAGAAGCTCCAAGCACACGCTGGCCAGCGAATGACACAACACTCACGATCCCCTCAGCCCAACCCCCTCAGGAGCTCCATCATGACGCCTCCGCCTGGGTCGATTATGATGTCGGTGAATTCCTTGACCACTGGGATATCCAATATCACATGGGGGAAGCCGGCCTCATGCATTTAGACGATCAACGTAAAGCGCAATGGCAGCTCCAGGGTCAAATTCCTTTCAAGAACTACGACCTCCAAGGATTGGACTGGGCAGCACTCAACACAACCAGGAGCCAAGCCCGACTGGCCAGGAAAATGCTCTACCCTCTTCGTTACACTTGGACCCCACCAGCGACCTACGACGAACATTCAGTATGCCGGCAACAACGCATGTATGCGTCCAAGGACTTCTACTCTCACCACAAGGCTAGCCACTCGCATGGTCAACTCCGAAATGTGCTCGCAGCAAGGAGTAGGAACGATGTGTTTTATGCATCGAAGAGCAAGGTTATGCACACAGCCTTGAGCTGTCCTGCATATACCAATGTGGTCGTCAATTTCAGCGGCGCCTCTACGAATCCGAACCAAGCTGGAGATACCCACATCACTACGATCGCCGTCTCACCTGCCACGGATTTTGATG
>Ga0068631_100062_pt1 | contig 32555 bp, 35 predicted proteins | sample InSIn5gowninarea_2_FD_77434 | JGI IMG/M metagenome (GOLD analysis project Ga0068631, IMG submission 77434) | Clean room microbial communities from NASA Spacecraft Assembly Facility at Jet Propulsion Laboratory, Pasadena, California, USA -... ...
CCGTGACAAAGCCATGAACGAAAGCCAGAGGATATAATTCCCACCATTGCTGAAGACCTCCCCAACCCAGCTTCTGAATGAAGGGGAGATAGCCTAGAAGACCATAGAGCGGGATGATCTCCATGCCAAGAACGCACAGGAGTATCACATGTTTGCTTGATAGGGCGAAACGAGCTGCTATCTTAGGCCAGGAGATTGTACCTATGAGAGCGGATAAGATTGCAACGACGGAGAGAAATGCAGTGGCCACGGTGCTCATGTTTAGTTCTGTGCGTGCGAACATGATGGCTGTGGAGGAGACGGTTGCGACGGCGTCAGAGAGGAGAAACCAGGCTATGAGGAAGAAGAGGACTTGTTTGAGCTTCAGAGCGACTTTGAGCGTCCGGTAGAGCGAAGACCAGGCGAACTTAAGATAGAATAGAAGCATGTGGAGAGTAGAGCGGTAACTAGACGATGGAAGTGGAGGACCGGGACGGGGCCGGAGGAAGATGAGAGATGGGATGCTGAAGAGAAACCACCAGACACCTGTAAGCAGGAGGACGAGTCGCAGTGGAAGCGTTGATGATTTGATGTGTTTGGATGACGCCCAGAGGATAAGTATGCTGAGGATCTGGACAGAGACTGCGGCAGCATAGCCTGTTCCGGCCCCTTTGGAGGATATGCTGGTTGAGAGCTTGAGATCTGTAGAATCAGAGTTGTCAATTACACGCTGAGTTGATATAGCAGGAAGATAGTCTCCAGAGTGCCCCGAATCCCCATTGGGGTATGGGAAGTCGGTTGGAGGTGATGATACAGCTGTTGGACCGCCGTTTTTCTGAGCTTCTGGGTGGTTCGAGACGAGCAACGGTAGGAATGAATTCAACAGGACGAACGATGATCCGAGGCATGTATTGCCAATAATGATCAGAAGAGAGCCCACAACGAAGATTTGGGGTATGATGAATATGAATAGCATAGACGTAATCGCTCCGGTGAAAGCAAAGCCAAGCAGGAACTTCTTGCGATAGTGGCCTACATTACATGTGAGCTGAAGCAAACTTATAGACCATTTTCGGTAAATTCTTACCATAGTCAGCTACAGAGCTGAATGAGATCAGAGCCAGTGCTTGTACGAAGACGGCTAGCGAACTTGTATACATAACAAAGCTCGCCGTCGTGATCTCGGATCCGAGGACCGTCACAAGACATTGATTATTGTCATGCTTAGGACCGTCCGCAAGTCGAATATGCATATTTGAGGGATTGGATGATGCCGTTCCTTTTGCTGTACATGGTGTTGTTCTGTCAGACCACAACACGCCTTGCTCTCTGGCGAGCTGTTCAAGAGTCACGGGGAGGAATGACCCTGGGAAAAACTTTCAGTATATGCTATAGTACTATCAGAGAAGGCAGACTCACCGATGCCCACTACAGCGTATACTTCAGCAGCTAGAGCATAGGCGTACCACCCTCTCAGCTCCCTCTTCGTGGTTGGGCTTGTATCCTCATCCTCATACCTCGGTGGGCGTTGTCTCGTGTGAGAGCCGCCATCGTCCATCTCCTAGATTCGATGACTATGTTGAATGCATAGTAAGGAGCGTTTAATCTAATCTATAATGAATGAATACCTGCCGCTGAGCTGATCTTCTGTTTCCAGGTAAAAATGAGCCGACCATTGATGACATCACGTGAACTAGATGATCTTAGTCATCGAAGCTAAGTGAGCCGTTGCTGCAGCAACAGGCTCAAACATTTCTCTTGGACCGTACATGCACCATACGCCTCTTTCATCTTGGCGACATGTTTGGCTGTGCTCACATCGGTCAATAGGTGTTCTTGGTTTAGCAAGGACCATGTACAGCACATAGAGCGTGTGTCGAAGACATGGCATGTGTACTATTATGTATATGCTCCTCAGAACAGATGTGTTTTGAGGCTGAATCATAGAGCTTATCTAAGTTCCGTCTACAGTGTATATGTGGTCCTCCTATGCCATATCCTGTCCGTCTAACGCCTCCTTTCCCCTTGGGACCTATGAATCTTCTTCTTCTTTGGAATGGCTCAGTGGGTTGGTCATAAGCTCTAGGGACTTGCCAGATTCTGATCAAGTAGCTAGTATAATCAGATACAATAAGGATCGATCCAATAACATTATGATCATGCCTTAAATAAGCTCTGAGGGGACTTCTCGCACGTCTGGGACGTCGCCGAAGGATAGCCTATGTATTTCAACCTGATATAGCGACCGTCATGAAATTCTCTGCTTCAGCAAATAGCCCCAGTTTGGATACATATTTCAACAAGTGCACCACATCTCACTAGTCCTTGTGCCGTGTGCGCAGTAGTATATGCTCAATCAAGTAGGAAAAATACACTTCCACGCAGTAGCAACTGCCGGCAAACCTGATGCCAAAAGCGACCTTGGTAATGAGTCAGCGATGATCACAAGAGCAGCTTAACGTACATACCATGTACCATCACCACCGACATGAACCTGCGGTGAGGAGTGCTTGCACATGTTTGCAGTGTCGTTCCATGCGACTCGCCCATCTCTGTATCATTCAGTAATGTTTCTACAGATCAGGAATGTACCAACAAGACTTACGCATAAACTGTGCAAGATGAACCTTTGGGAATACTGAACGCCACGGCTGGCCAGTTGGGATGTGGTCCAGTACCAAATGCGACATCCACGTCTGACCAAGTAGGTCCTACCCACACTGTTGTAACATTACTATGAGCGATTGTTCGCTTAGAGGCTCATTGATTTAAGTACTTACTGCAAGCGGACGGATCATATACTGATGCACGAACAGTTGACGTCTTGGTGTCATCAGCCCCTTGGCTGATTCTTACTGCTTTCACGCCATCTTCCGGTCCCCATAGATGAGCTGTGCTTGATCCAAGCAGAGTCGTAATGAGCAACAGAGAATAGAGCATAAGTATGTTGCGTATGAATAAAGATGAGACGGCGGACTGGCTGGTATGGTAAGATTCCTGGACCTGTGGACGCTCCTCTGGGCTTTAGACGCTCGCTTGGAACCGGAAGACTGAAGGCGTGTGGTCAAATGTATGTTGGATACATCGTCCTAAATATAATGGCCCGAGAAGCGCTGAGCACTTAGTTGACTCACTAGGCCCAGGAGCACAGTTTAAACTTTGACCCTTCGAACCTGCAGTCCAGGGCCAAGGCAGAACCTTTGAACTTCAGTGCAGTCCAAGGCCAAGGCAGAACCTTTGAGCTTCAGGGTCTCGACTTCAGCGGCGCTGGATTCATACGTCCGACAAGGTCACTCGAGGAGAGTCACAGTCCAATGCCATGTATATGGTCATATCAAGGTGTTTAGTCTAGACCAAGAAACGGGTAATATATGTATTTGGAACGCACCTCAAAAGAGGCAAAGACCAGCGCGTAAGGAACGCTTAGAGCGATGGCCTCGAAATTCAGCAACTACCCATAAAAGTCGGCGCGGCGCATCGCCAACTCTACGATGCACTTCTGTCCGCGCTTAGAAGTAATGAATCACATTGTTACTACACAACGCAGAAACTAACTCACGCTGAACAAGCCAAGATTGTCTCCAACAATGGTCTAGAAAAATGACAGCGGCGCAGATTGCATTGCTCCAAGGCAGCGCCTCGCTTCGATAACAGTAAAGATAGCAAAGATAATGCACAGGAGATCCTGAGATTACAGTAGAGTGCGAGCCCAAGCTCTCAACAATTCTCGATTCACGTTCAGCTGGCGGACATCTTCCAAGAATCTCAAGAAGGTATGTGAATGAATCAACGAAGTTCTTACACTTTGAGAATGTTTTGACAGCGGCCACACTAGTCGGTTTGCCCTCCGCAGTCAAGTATTGGCACATGGTCGAAAACACGTAGCCTCATCCTTCCGCCCTCAAATTGAAGCATGTATACATGGAGTTGGAGTAGGACTTGCGAGGCTTGAGGCGAAGTTTCATAGCCGGGGTTGAGTCACGTGATGACAGTGCACGGCCGCACGCAGCCGAAGTTCTCCCGTCCACGGTCTTGGAGCTTCTTCTGTCGTTGAGACAATTCGAGGTTCCCAGTATTAATCAAATCATCCCTGCTCTAAGCATCTTATACATGATAAGCATTGCTATCTTTTGCTACACTAAATAACCAGGCATGCGACTAGAACAGATAAAATGGCGGACAAAACAGCGAAATACAGGCAGGAGATCCAGCAGGTCAGTATAGAAACCTTCAGTATCAAGCCGCAAACGCTGATATTGAGCTCCCTAGATGATGTATGTCTCTGGTGAAACTGCCGAGCCTTCAACCGACACAACCGGCATGATCGAGGAGATAGTCCGACAACAAGTCATCGAGATGGTGGGGCCCCCCTCCAAAACTCAACCTTCCTCAAGCACTTACCTCTTCCCAAGCTCCGCCAATGCACCGAACAAGCATCCCGCCGCGGAAGTCGCTCCATCTCCACCGATGATCTGATCTTCCTAATCCGTCACGACCAAGCGAAAGTCTCCCGCCTGCGCACCTTCCTCTCCTGGAAAGACGTCCGCAAGAACGTCAAAGATCAAGACGACAAAGGCGGCGAAGCCGACATTGGCACTGGCGACGAGCCCGTAGGAGCTGTAGCAGGTGGACCCGTCGATGCAACCGCCAAGAAGAACAAGAAAGCCAAGGTCGGCCTGCCGTGGGAGGTACCCTCATTCTACAACCAAGAAGTGCCGGAACGGGAAGACGAAGAAGACGAGGACGAAGAGGAGATGAATTACGCGACGCTGCAACGCCTCAAGAAAGCCGATGAGCGCACTAAAGCCATGACGAAAGAGGAATACGTGACCTGGTCCGAGTACCGCCAAGCATCATTCACCTTCCGCAAAGGCAAGCGCTTCAAGGAATGGGCCGGTTTCGGGGTCGTGACGGATTCGAAACCCAATGACGATATCGTCGACATTCTCGGGTTTTTGACTTTCGAAATCGTGCAGACGTTGACGGAGGAGGCGTTGAAGATTAAAGAGCAGGAGGATCTGACCAAGGCGCAGAGCGGGGGGGATAAGGTCGGGGGCGGGAAGAAGAGAAAGGTTCAGGGTTTGTTTGATCCGCCGAGTGAAGGGAGGACGCCGGTGGAGACGAGACATGTTCAGGAGGCTTTTAGGAGGTTGCAGCAGAGACCGAATAAACAGAGAGCGATGAGGAATTTTACGAGTGGGTTGAATAGGAGTAATTTGAAATTGGTGAGTCGGTCTGTACCTGGTGTGAGGGGATTTGCTGAGTTAACCTTGTGCAGTTTTGATTGTCGAGTTATTGTACCAAGTTATTGGATATGCCAGTATTGGATAAGGCGTCGAATGATACCATGGGAGGCGTTCCTCAGGATAGATTATTTGGGTATCTCAAAATTGTACGAGACAATCACTGCCCAGTTTAATTCGCAAATGGTGATTTCAGTATTATCATATCAAAGCAAAAAGGGGTATCTTATCATCTACTACCTAACTCCCACCACCCACTCCCTCAAACCTCACAGTCCCCCTCCACCCCCAAACGACAGCATAATGCCTAGCCAACAACAACCATTCCTCCACCTCATCCAACCCCTCCAACGCATCAACCCTCTGCTTCTCCTCCGCTTCAATCCACTCTTCCCAAATCCTCTCAACACTCATAGCCTCCGTCCCACTCATAGCCTCCGTCCCAGTCATGGCCTCTGTCCCACGCTCATCTTCTCTCTCCTCCACATCATCACGACCAAACCCCAGACTTTTAAGCCTGATCTCTTGATCCGCCAACGTCTTAACCTTCTGCACAGTCGGCATAACAATTCCCCTCGCCGCTAGATTCTCCACCATCATCTGTCCAAACGAATCATCCGCCCCTATCGGTTCATAGAGTATGATACCTAGATTTGGAATTTTGTCTCGGAACCATTGGAGGATGTTCTGGGCTGATTCGATAGGGAGGTAGCAGAGGCAGCATTCGGAAATGATTAGAGTAGGCAAGTCGCTTTGGATGCCTTCGAATGTCATGAGGTCTGAGGTGGAGGGAAGGTTCCGGAGATCGAGAGGGTGACAGTAGTAGTTGGCTTGTAAGTGCTCTGGTGTACCGAGTCCCCATTGATTCACGCTGGTAGTGGTTGTCTGACGATCAAAGAGCTTCTCTTCACCACATAGTTGTGTCTTATTTGATTCGACAGTCCGACGCTTCGCTTTGCAGACTGCTGGGAAGTCAACCTCGTGGTATATGAGGTTGTGATGATGGTTTTGGGATCGTAGTCGAAAGTATCGCGTGTCTGTACCAGCTCCAAGGGATATAATCTGTTTTCTTCGAACTTGCTGAGTATCTGATGTTGGTGTTCGACTTCCCGCTTCATTTGCCGAACTCAAGAAAGCGAATATCAACCGATCCAGAGCAGTCGTCCGTGTATATGTGCCTATCCTTCGACCTCAGCAGTTTCCCTCTTCTGAGTACATTCTCCTAACCTCTATTGATAATTGGCAACCGCCTCGTCCCCACCCCGTCGACGAAGAATTTTGCAAAAGGATCTTCCAAATACCCCAAGTTCACAGCACTCAACCTCGAAACCGCAGCGTCCGTATCCGTGCCCTGGATAGCAGTGTCTTTCCGAGCTGCAGAGCTTGCCGGGTTGTGATCTGAGTCGCCTAGTCCTTGACCTCTCCCTCTACCTCTTCCGCGCGACCCACCTCGCCCTAGGAGAAGGTTTGGGATCTGTGGTGCTGACATTGTTGTTTTGTTGACGTTGGAGGGGCTGCGACTTGGTTTAACTGGCGGGGTCGGCAATGCTTAGCCGAGGCTGGGTAATAGCCGGGAAGGAGCTAAATATATCAGTCCTCCTGCAAGCACACACCTCTTCATTCCTGTCATATTACGACTTCATTACTCGTTGTGTATCACTCAGCTTTGTGCTAAGCCAATTCTTGAACCACGAAAGCTCTTCTCCTGGTCCATAAGGCTTTGAGGTTGTCCATTTACTCTTGGTCATATTCCCGCCACGTTTGAGTCGGTCCTTTTATAGTTTTCACGACCTTAACAGCGTTGATATCTACCTCTACAAGTCCTGAAGGACCTCATAGTGACATACTACTGTAATTGATCTCGATGGAGCAAGTGCTTCTGTCCTTGGTCTACGAAGACTTGGGAAGAGGCTCTTCTGGATCTTCAGTGAGACTACATTGTCATTTCGTAGTAGGAGAGAACGGAATAGGGTTAGGGTCAGCGCAATTGGACTCATATCATTGAAAGGCTGAGATCTGATTGTGTCCATTTTCGAAGCGAAGGAATCATTATTGAATATACTTATAGCCTTCCTCCAACCTACCTTGTGGTATCCGAGCCTTGCGTACCTCAAAGAGCCTAACAGAATCGAATAGCAACGTACTAACAGGACCAGCCTACTGGATGTTATCAAGTACAATCATAAACACCCCAAAGCTCTTGGCAATACGACGGAATCAAAGCAATCAGCAACACCGAGTCACCATTCACCACTCACCATTCACACTCACCACTCACCACTCACCAATCACCACTCACCACTCACCACTCACCACTCACCACTCACCACTCACCACTCACCACTCACCACTCACCACTCACCACTCACCACTCACCACTCACCACTCATCACTCACCACTCATCACCTACCCAACCACCTTCCTTCCACAACACCTCTCCCCCCTCCACCCCCTCCTCCCCAGCCTCCTAACCCAAAGACTCGGCCTCATACTCCCCCTTCTCAACCTCCAAAGTCCTCTCCTCTCTCTCAACGGCAACTCCCGAAACACCTCTCTAGCCCACAACTCTTTCTCCACCCACTTCAAAAACGCATCAGCTCGCTGCTTAACGAGCTGTTGCTCGGCTTCGAATTGTACGCCCATGGCGTCGAGCTTGTCGAGGTCTTTTTGGATGGAAGGTAGGCTGGAAGAGGAAGAAGACGATGAAGAAGAAGGGGTGGTGAGGGTGCTGTAAAGAGATTGGTGGGTTTGTATGTCGCTTTTAGGTAAGGGAAGAGCGGGTAATGAAGGAAGGGTCGTAAGGAAGGTGGTGTATGAGGGGAGGGTGGTTTGGAGACGAGGGGTTGGAGCTTGCATCTCGGCTGCGTGGGCAAGATCCATATGGTCGATTGCGTTGAGGTCCTTTTGGGATGGTGAGTTGGAGATGGCGTTGAAGAATCGTTGGTATTGGGAGACGTCCACTTTTGCGGACTTTGCTGGTGGGAGAATACAGATGTCTGAAGAAAATGACTTTCACTAGAAAGTTCTGAGATGCCAGATCTCATAGAAGGGATTTCCCTTGGTACAGTAAAGGAACAGCAAAGACTTTGAGCGTGGCGTGAATATGCAAACCTTGTAAGCTGAGCTGACTGACTGAGTGATATGCTGGAAGATGCCAAATGAAAAGAAAGGCGCACAATCCAAGAGAGAGCGGAAAAGTCCCCGAATTTATATATTCTTCGAAGTATTGTTCTGCGACATCAACGACTGTTCAAATCTTAGTCTCATACCGATTTTCGGAATGTTTCGGGTCCTTCAAATTTCATTGTCAAATTTTCTTGTAACAATTTTCTTTGTAGGGCACAAAGGCCATTCGTGTCATCGAGAAAGGCGAGATAAGGCGATTGTAGTGAAAGAAGAAAAGACTTGTTATTCGTGTTTAGTCTCGGCATGTAAGACGGCTGACGATGCATGCCCTTTGTCTTGTTGCTTTGTTCATTTCGAAAAGTTGTGGATCGAGTATGAATTCTTGCCATCAAACGCACCCTTGACATAACCAGGACTGTTCTAAGTCAGGGCTGAGTCAGAGATCTGGCTTTGAAAGTAAAGTGCCGCAGAAAAGCACAAGACCTCGGTGCTGGATATCGTATATCCTTTCTTCTCAACGCACTAGCAAGCTCGAGTGAAGTTTCCAAATCTCTGGTGCTGTCGAGGCCAGAACTTGGAGAAGCACATTGCGATTTGGTTCTTACCTCTCGCTATTCTAGATATATATGCTTGCACTCTCCAACGCCAAGACGCTGCAACCCTGTGAGGATATGTACACCAAATCTGGCGCCACTCAAACAGTAATTACTACCCAAAAGTCTTGTTCATCATCTGGTGAGCCAGCTCAACACCCAAGAAAGTCGCTGCATTCGCAGGTACAGCTCTTGCCAAAGCTGGTCCGAAACCAGGGAAGAAAGCTTTGAAGCCACCATTCCTATACAGTCCTCTGATGACACCACCCACTGTAGGCTTCCCTTCCATCGTTTGCAGCCTGCTCTTCACGGTATCCACCGGAAATACTGGAATCCACATTGCCACTCCTGCACATGCACCAGCTGCTGTGATGGCCATAAGGCTCAAGTCTCCAGATGGCTTTCCGGTCGTAGGATCCACAGGTGTTAATTTCCTCTTGATGTATTCGTAAGTCGCAAAATATGCAGCAGAGCCGGGGCCATCTCTCGCCAGCGTCGCAGCTGAGCCTCGAAAAACTGACCGAATACCACCTTCCTTGTACAGCTGTCTCACAACGTCTACACCACCGTTATATTTTGGCTTCTCTCCTGGACCCAGGTTTTTCTGCCCCTGTGTCTGTAATAGGACTTTGACTCGTTCAAATGGTGCTGTGATGAGTGTCATAGGTATAGCGGAAAAGAATCCAGCTGCCGATATCTGTGCTATGGAGAGGCGATTGTCTTCCACTGCACTGAACCGTCGTACAAGGCCTTTGCCTACGTCGAATCCCCAGAATGATACAGCAACTATCACCTATCAGCTTGCCCTTTGATTTGAGGTTGGTATACTGTATACATACACATAGGTGTCACGCCCAACAGCGGCGCACTCACACCCGCATACAATCCTCTAGCCAAGCCATCCTTCGCAACACTTCTCGTCACAACATCAATGGCATTTTTGTAGACTCCTCGTTCCGCAGTCTGCAATCGAACCTTGACCAAATCAAAGGGATGTCCTACGACGACTGCACAGACACCTCCAAAGCCTCCAGCTACCAAGCTGCGCAGACCAGATAGGGACTTCTGTTTGGCTTCTTGTACGTCTGCTTTCAGGTCTGCTTTCGTCTCTGGGACGTGGGGTACTACTTTTCCTATGGTAGGAGGAAGGGAGTCAAGTTTTTGATTGATCTTTGCGCCGGTTGTGTTTGGGGAGGATGAAGACATGGCAGTGGAGGAAGAGAAATACGCAAAGAGAAGGTCGTAGCAATCCAGCTGCTATTTTTCACAAGTTCCAAGGCCTCAATTATGTCCAAGTCTATGTGATAGGGGAAAGCTTGTGATGTTGAAGAGTTGCCGAGGATTATCGGCTATTCCTCGGGGTATCCTGACTTCCACCTACCCTATAAGCCGAGTCTGTACGCTTCCACATTCTTCAACCATATTTGGCACTTTTTATATCATGATAGATATTGCGACAACTCAGTACGTGTTTCGACGCGCTGCTCTGCATGTAAGGTCTCCGCATGGGGCGGGTCATGCAGCAGGACAGCTCGTTAAAACCCAAACAAGACGTGGATGAGCTGGCCCCTGCTACGTATGTAACGTCCAATATCACCTCAAGGTATCGTTTTCATCATCTTTCTTCCCTAAGAGCGTTGGACTGGAATCCACCCTCTCAAGAAGAATTCCGATGAGTTCTGATGACAATACTCGGCCACTTGTATACTATCGTGTACAAGTGGACATACAACTGGACATTCACAACGTGTTTCTGACGCGCTTCTGCGCCCTATTATATTCTGACAGCTATGGCACGTCTGCGAGCCACGCATGAACTGCTTCCTTGAGCAATATCTCACTTTCTATAGGCTTTACCGCCAATATGGGGCGCAAACTGCAGTGAGTATCGTGGGTCCAAGTCTTTCTTGATTTCTACTTCATTGTCTTTACGTTTGTATTTTTCAAGCTTCTCGTCACCACCCCATTCAGGCAACAGACGCTGCAAATACGTACTTTCGAACTGAAAGACGCAACAAATCTATTCGAGTAAGATAGAAGCGGGTGGGTCAAACTCTTGTGCTCGATGTTCATGAGCTGATGTCCCGTAGATTTCGAACAAATCATCCCATGCCGCCAAACACGAGACCACCAATATCAAGCCGCATTCGGGCGAGCTTTGAGGGAAAGAGAAGCAATTCGGATGCTTCAAGGCCCACAGCAGTATCTCATGGCCTCGCCAACAATGACGCCGACTCACTTCGAGCTGCGCTCGACCAGGCACTCAACACAGATTATTTCCAACATGCGATCGCCAACCATCTCGCGAAGCTCATCAAGCCTTCCATTACGACGGCGTTGGACACATTACAACCGGTTGTCGAAACGGTATATGCACATGAAGTGCTTCTGAAAAGGACCAACGAGAGCGTGGAAAACATACTGCAGCGACTGGAGACCGTGACAGAGGAGTCACCGTCTACGAGAACATCATGGATTGATCCAGTGCGGTCGAATCCAATCTTGCCTATACAACGTTTCGACCGGCCTGACACTGCGGAATCCGAGGGTCCGTCTACGCCTCGAGGAGTATCATACCAGCCAGAAGATTTGACACAAGTCAAGACTGATATCTCGGACCTTTCGAGGAGGGTTGATATTAGCAATAGTGGGCTTGCAGAAATGGCGGATAGGATTGGAGCGATCCATGGTTCGCTAACACCCACGGCGCAAAGCCTGAAGTCGCTGCAAGCGTGGTCCAACGAGTCGAAAACAAACACAGCGGTCATGCAAGCGCAGTTGGATCAAGTGAAGGCAGATATCGGGCTTCTTATTGAGGTTGTGCCGTCGGATTTGGCGAAGTGTGTGAAGTCAATACGGACGCAGGTAGTTGGGCAGGATCCACCGATCATGGCAGCTCAGTCACAGAGATTGGAGGACCTCGTATCAGAGCTAGGAGTATTGAAGGGAAACTTAAAAGGAGACCAAGACGCAAATGCATCAGCAGCTATTGAGGCATTGAAGAGCCAGGTCGAAGCTGGAATCACATCGAGCAATGCACACTTTGACGACTTAACATGGAGGCTCAGCAATATCTCTTCCAGCTTAGAGGGGCATACACAAGCATTCAGCGATATGAAGGAGCAGGATGCCAGCATCGACATACTGAAGAATACACATCGGGTGAACGAGGCCGTTTCTGCAAATGGTGTGAGAATAGAAGCACTTGAGTCCAAACATTCTGAGGCGCATGCTGAGCTGGTCAAAGCCGTCGAAGCCCTTGCGCTGGGACGTGTTGGAGGGGCTGCTACCGGAGCAGTAAAGGATGAGAGTAGCAATGAACCAAAATCTGCAGCAGCATTGCATGCTCTTGCTGCTGACCTTGCCTCGCTCAAAGAGAACATTGAGGCTGGGCTTACCTCAAACGGTGACAACCTGGATAACCTTGGCACGAAGATCGATGATGTACTCACAACGCTGGAAGCTCATCGTGAGTTCCAAAGCACGAATCTGCTAGGAGCGATTGAGAAATCGAATGAGATGCATGCTTCTCATACTGCTGCTCTAGAGGCAATCCAACCCCGAGTGACAGCTAATGCTCAGGGCGCCGAGAGTGTGGCCTTGGATTCCAAGATTGACCAGGTTAGGCTGACACTTGGCTCACTTGCCACAGAACTTCGTACGATCAAGACTCATCAACCAGAAGCTGTTGCTCCCGTGTCTGGCGATAGTTTAGAGATCCACTCACACCTTGCCAATATCATCGACACACTTGGCTCACACACTTCCGCTTTGGATCAGATCAAGGCTACAGCAAGGTCTCGTGAGATCGAAGTCGCTCCGGATTCTCCAGCTCCAGAGCTTGGAGAAGTCCACTCGCACCTCAACAACATCATCTTGACTCTAGACCAGCATTCCAACGACTTCAAAGAGCTGAAAGAACGCCATGTACCTGTTGATTCAAATACAGCCCCCGCTGATGTGTCAAAAGATCTATCGACAAACATCACATCGATAGTCTCAATCCTCGAAGTCCACACAGGTCTGCTGAGAGAGATCAAGGAGTGTGATGTATCAGAGGAGATTCTAACCCTGCTTCATGATTGCAAAGACCTGTATGCAGACCACACTGCCGCTTCTACGGAGCTGAAAGAGGCCGATATGAGCGATGAGATTTTGACAGCTCTTCACTCGTCAAACGACTCTCACGAGAGTCATGCTCGGGCTTTGACTGAACTTGATGCTGCAATTAAAGCTGTTGCCCTGCATCCAGCAAGTGAATCTGTAACTAGAACAACTGGAATGGGTGTCGAGCCCAAGATCGACATTATCGTCCTAGCCCTCGAGGGACAAAAAGCTGTACTTTCTGAAATCAAGGACCAGTCCACTGCCTCGAATGAGTCGCATGGCGCTCACACGGCTATGTTAGAAGGCATTCGAGATGCGACAAGAATATTGAAAGAGTCTCGCATTGATCACTCGTCAGTACTGACAGATATCAAGGATGGCATACATGGCTTACATCAATTACATGCTGCACAAAGTACAGCACTACAGGGAATTGAAGATGCAACTGCAACATTGAATGAGTCTCATATTGCGCATGCTGCAAGTCTAGGACAGCTTCAAGAGACCGCCAATGCTGCCAACGACCTTCACGCGACGCATGTCCAAGCTTTGGAGGAGCTAAGAGCAATTTCTATGACCACGCCTGCAGCGGAAGGCGATATCCATAACATCACAGTTCTCGAGACACAGATTGCAGCCATCGTCGCTACCCTCGACGCTCAAAGCTCTATCCTCGCTGAAATCAAAGCGGCGACTACTGATGCCGAAGTCTCTGCTGTCGTCAAACACTCCCAAGACTTGCTGACGTCCCACACTTCGACACTTGATTCCATCAAGGAGGGCTCCTCCCATGCCCATCTACTGCAACACATCGCCGCTCTCCAAGGCCGACTAGAAAGCAATCACACTGAGCATAGCACTTTGATCAAAGACATGCATGAAGACACTAAGTCCTCACATGCTAGTCTCACAACCGCGCTCGAAGCCTTTGCAGCCCGCGGAGCAGCAGGTGCCGGCGCTTCAGAACTCACCACAGACTCTGTTCCCTCGACAGAGCTCCTGGAAAAGCTCTCCATCCTCCAAACCCTCACTTCACGGTCAAGCACGACACTCGCCCACCTCGCCGCCCAATTCGACATCAACACTACCACACTCACCACTTCAATCAACACGCTAACCGATGAACTGAAAGCGGAGATGGATGCGAGCGGCACCGAGGTAGCGAATGCCGTGCAGGTATTGGAGAAGGAGGTCAAGGGTATAGATGTGCAGAGCTTGAGTGATGCTGTCGGAGAGTGTGCGAGGGAGATGAGAGGGTTGAGTGGAGGTGTTGAGGGATTGCACGGAGGTTTGAGGGATGGGGTGCATCTTAGTGAGAAGAGGAGGGGGCAGTTGAGTGAACAACTTGGTAGGATGAGGAGTGCTGTTCCTTTGATGGCCAGGGAGGTGAATAGGGCAATGCAAGGAGAGGGGGAGTTTGTGAAGGTGACCGATTGGGCTGAGGAGCGTGATACGCTGGCTGAAGATACGCCTGTGGCTGAAGAAGATGTCCTAGCTCTGCTGGAGGGTAGCCCGCCTGGGCACATTGAGGAAGGGCCTATCGAGGCAGACGATGCCCCACTCGAGAGTGATTCAGTCCTCGCTAATGACGACCAAAAGCCGCCTGCTGAGGCAACCCACAATGAAAGTTTCATTACACCAATCAATGATCTTGCCGAAGAGGAGACTACTACCGAGCCTCACAACGTTGTCTTCGCAAATGATGTCCTTGAGGAGCCTATGTCAGAACCCAGTGCTGAAGAGCCAGTGCAAGAGCATCCTTCCGAACGACCCAGCAGTGTTTTAGATGAGCCAGAAACTCCGGAAGTGGGAGCCATTCCCGGCTCATTCAACGAGGAAGGAGATACTGCCTTGAGCCCTGATGGCGAAGCTGAAAAGGAACCTGAATTCGAGCGACAGTCTGAGGTCGAGGAGTCTGTCTTGCATGAGACTACGGATCAAGAACCCAAGCCATTCAATCCCACCGAGGAGCATTATTCTGCAAAGCCTACTATCGAGAGCAGCACCGACGGGGACTCAGGGAAGCAGAAGCCTGCCATTGAGTCAAGTATGGAACGCGAAGCTAAGCTACAGGCTCAAGGCGAGCATGTACACCAGGCCGAGCAGCAGGCAGACGTCTCAGCTCCTGTCCACGACTACGACTCGCAGGCTATGAGCGGATCAGCCCACGAGGTTAGCCAAGAAGCAGATCCCGGCTCAAGCAAGGATCAAGAAGGAGGTGGGCTTCAAGAAGAAGGTGGAATTGATAGAAAGACGCGCTTCGACTAAAGATTCAAGCCATGAGCCTTCCGCCCCTCCCATATCCCAAGCCACTTCCCCTAGGGAGTCGCACGGCGAACCCATCATTTCCCAATCAGCCTTTATACCTCCTAGCGATGACCCTTTCCTTTACCTAGAAGCCGAAGAAGGTGAGTAAATAGATCTTGAATATAGCATCAGCTTCGACTTCGACTTCGACATCAGCGATTGCGTCGCCGATGGAGGGGACGTTTCTGCTGAGTTTGGGTGAGGGAGAGGGAGGGGAAAGGGAGAGGGGGAAGGGGGGGAGAGGGGGAGGGGTGGGAAGGGGAAAGGGAGGGATTGTGCTAGAGGATCCTGAATAGGGGGGAAACTTAGTTTGAGTGATACCTAAAGGAGCTATGGCCTAGCAATTAATACTCAGATGCTGTCGTTATAACATTGGCTGTCTTATCGACCAACCAGAGTCTGTCTAGTAGCAATTCGTTCATATCGACGAGTGGTTCTGAAAGGGGTTGAGCGAGACGGGGCCTTTATTATACTTTAAGAAGCGAGATACAAGAGATTGAGACAAAGTCGCTTGTCAAAAAAGAGGAGGGACGAGCGGGGGTGGTAGGGATGTAATCGAAACCAAAAAGGGCAAAACTTTGGAGGCCCCTTTATAAGGGAAGGGTCGAGATATCCTTGAAGGAAAACCTGGCGAAGCCGATTTGATTAGCGTCAGATCACCGAATTGTCCTGAAGTGGAATACCATATCACTATGCCATCGACTGAGAGGATTTATTTGCGGTTATCTAGATCTATCAATCCTTCTCCTTTAGGCTAGTACAATATTTTGCTTCTCAGTGTTGTTCTGGTGAGCCCCTATTTTAAGCGAGCACATGATTGTTACACAGAACTCACGCCATGCCTCGCAAATCGGTCGTTTGTTTGCTCGATTTTTGGCGCAAGAACCGTTGCAGTTTTTGAGACAAGAAAGTCCGCACCAAAAAATCACGGCTGAGATACCAGAATCAGAGATAGGCACTGCCTCGATGAATAACTGTCATGGGGAAATCTGCTTACCAATCTCGAGATTTTCGACAGATCGATATCGCCAGAAACAGCGCACAGGACGGAGCCGCATCAAGCAATCCCACCGGAGCCGCGTCGAGGCATGAGGCTGTGGAAGACAACTTAACGTTGAACAAGGAAGCGGCCTATTATTATGCACCACCCTCCAAGTCCAAGGAAGTCCTCTTCAAGGATCTTAACGACTCTGTTGAAGCTCTCAAATCCCACATCGAGAAGATGAATCCAACCTTAAACCCAGAGCTCGGCGACCTGATTCAAAAAGTCGACACCAATACAATCGCCTTCGGGGGCTCCGTCGGTTGTACATTCACACTGTTCTCTCGTCTTCCCATCGAGCTTCGTCTTCGAATCTGGGCTCTGGCTGCTTATCAACCCCGCGTTGTCAATGTCCATACACGCCATCTCGCGGGTCAAATCCATACACGCCGGCTCTCGGGTCAAACCTTCTTCTATGCTCGCAACATCTAGTGCCCGCTCACTCGAACCAACCGCGAGGCAAGAAGTGAAGCCATTAAGCATCGGTCTCCATTCTACGTTGAGCCTCAGTTGCCGACCATTTACTTCAACGGCGAGGTCGATACTTTCTTTCACTCTGCGATTTACCTGCTGGGAGATAAACGGTTGTGGGTAGACCAGCTGGTACGTTATGTGACTCGATGTCTTCATCTAGAAGGGGATTTCGCTGATGTTGGAGCAGAGGAGGGGAAGGAGCCATGATATCAAATACCTAATGTGCTCGCGCGATTATTTCATGCGGTGGAGTGGTGCTGGCAGAGTGGCATCAGCGCAAGATTTGCTGGCGCTCAATTTGAGACGGTTGACCCTGATTGTCCCAAAAATGCATTCAACCAGAAAGGTAGACTACGGCACTGAGGAACTTGAGGAGTATGATTTAATCTGCCGGGGGAGCTCAGAGGTCCAGAGCAGTGGAGGCAAAATTTAGATGGGATGTTGAAGAACCTGATCTCTGGTATGCTCTACTTCCTGTTGTTCTCGGAGTTCCTTGTCGGCTGTGGACTTGTGCAAGGAATGAAGAGGCTAACAAAGAGTAGAGCACGATCAGTACCGGGAGAGGTATGGCACCGAGAAGTATCGGCAGGAGTATGGCATTCAAGAGAAGGATGTGCCACAATTCACGATGCCCGAGTTTCGAATTCCTCAAGATACGCGAAGGAATGGCGGAGACTGACAATTGAGTGTTTTGCTTCAGTCATGAAGTCTGCTCTGGCAGAAAGTGTAGGATGTTGAAGGCGAGGATAGCCAAACGAAGAGATGACATTCGTCAGCATTTTGGTGCATTACGACAGTGGGAGGAGTTCGGACATTTGAAGAAAAGATCATATCATTGGATCTTCTTCCAAATACTTCATGCACTTCAGATTGCGCGCAAAGGTATTTGTATGCCAGCGCCGTAAAGAAATTCTATGCAACTCTCTCAAAGTCCTGCTGGGCTTGATCTACGCTCCACAGACAGCCCACCTAGGCATCTGCATCCCAATTTCATTAGCACCCCCCATATAGTCCCTATGTGCACTATATCAAGCCTTCAAGTTGTGCGCTTCCACAACTCGAAAGCGAGGAGCTTTCCATTCAGTAGGATCTGACAGCAGACGAGTCTCCCCGCCCCGGGGGGTTAGACGATAGACTCCATTCTCGTCAGGGTGAACGCTGTCATCTGAGTATATATTAGCACGGTAATACCAATCTTTGTGCGTACCACAACCTTTCTCTAGCAATTGCCAATGTTTTTGGGCTGCCACAACGTTTTCAGTTACGTCTTTGGCCAAGGCATGTCCAAAATTCTCCCAATACTCCGTGGCGTCTTCCCATCCACTTCTGTGACGTAGCTTTCGGGGAAATTTCTGAGGACTTTGGAATATAACATTCGGCAGCGCAGCTGCCTTTTTCGATCGCTTGACAAAGTAGATGTCTTCGACGCCCTTTAGATTTAGACATCGTAGAAAATTCTGTAATGCCGTCAACATAGACGTACTCAATGTTTCAACTTTGAGTATGGCGGTTGGCCATGGAAGTGCTAGTCTCTTAATTGGAAAGGCTCGGTTCAGATCACCCCAGATAACGTTAGAGCAGTCGCCCGCATCTCGCAAGTGCTTGCTGGCGTTTGAAATCCAGATATCGTCTATCTTTGGGTTGAAGTAGATCTTCGAAGCCTTATCATAACTTTGCTGAACCCTGAGGGTCCTTGCACGAGATTCTTGACAGACACTGAGCAACATCGAATGTGGGCCTGCTGAACGTATATCTCCTCCCTTCAAAAGTTGAGTAGCTGTCATGACTGTCATTACTTGGCTAGCTCACCTCATGAACCTCAATAGCCACTACTTGTGGTGACTCGAGGTAGATATCCCAGATCTTATGCTGCAGCTCAGTGGGGAGCTTCGAGAAGTACGTGAAAGTCTGAATTCCGCCCCTTAACTGCTCCGACTCGAACGCGTGATCTTTTGTGGCTGGCTTCATCTTCGCAGTCCCAATGTCGGACTAGAAGCAGTGGACTCAATTATACCACCCAGGATCTGATCAGCGTCTTAGTTGTATCGGTCCGCGACATAGATGCATGATCGTAGAGTAGGTGAATATTATCCAGAGTTTGTTTTGAGGCATTATTCCCCGAGGCGGCCGCTAGTCCAGATTACGTAATTCACCCTCGCTTTCGCAACAACAAAGGAACCGACAGTCCTCAATCTAGGTAAATTAGGATTCTGAGCCTGTACTGTCGTGGCTTGATCTATGCTATAGTCTAATTCGTGAGTTTGCTGACTATGAGTGTGACTGATCATGCTAGATGCACTAATTGTTGCTGGAATGGGGGTGCAGCTCTTAGGGTCTCAAATCAGATTGTTTGTTGGGTCCTGGTTTTGACACAAACACAACTGGCAGGAGATAGTGCAACGTTTACCACGTCTATTAGTACTCTATCTCTTGTGATGTTGAGCCATTCCGCAGAGGTACGCTCATTCTGAAATACTGAAGACAGGTCGTCGTTGATTCAGACCTGAGCACGACGCTTGGCCGAGCTCCTTCAAAGCTCCTTCCTTCCAATGATCCTCGATCGTAGTCCTCCCTCCGTTGTATCTGTACGCAATTATATGGGAACCCAGTAATGTCGCCATCTTGATATCTTACTCCTTTCCTTTACCAATGTCCTCCATGAATTCATCGTAAGCTTGCTCTGGTCATTCTTCAACGATTTCTCCTTCAACACACGCAAGTTCTTCAAGCAAGTCGCCATCTTAAAGTAGGACTTTCAGCTATGTAGATTTCTGGACATGCGAGACGACGCAGCTTTCACTTATAAATCTATGCACAATCCGGTACAAGAGCAGGCGTGTGCAAAACATGGTTAATCGAATCAAGGATGGTGAGTACCTAGATTCCGCAACTGCGGCACTGTGTGTGCTGTATCCACTTAGTGTTTGAGTGTAGTTTACAATATCTGCCCAGTCAGGGAGAAATTGACAGATTAAGGTTACTCGTGCATCGCTAGATGAGGTCCACAGAGGATTATTCAGATAGGAGTACGACAATTGATAGTGTAGCTATTACCTTGATCATTCCGCATGATAAAGTAGCTCAGTGCGGTCCTCCTCAATCTAAGTCGCCTCCGACACGTTACATCTGTCTAGCCCGAAGCTCAATTCAACTTTCCCTGAATAGGATAGCATGGAAGACTTTATGTGAGCCTCTTTAGTATTGGAGAAGCTACTTCAGTGCAACGATATTGAGCTCAGTGCAACGATATTGAGCTCACTGCTGCACAGAGGAGTTCTGCCTCTATATTGATGCAAGACTCCACCGGCGGAACAGCATGGTCTGACCTAGGCTCCCTAGACGAGCCACTCTAAAAGAGTAATGTGAGGCAAAGATGCTTGACCTCCTCGCGACAACCAATACTCCATGTCGTCTCGTTACTGTTGCGGAAACGTTGCACGGACGTATCGAATGGTGGGGACTTTCCAGTGGGACACATCTCTGATAGGACCGTACTTATATGAGTCTTCTTCATCCGCTTGTTCCTCGTCATGACATTCTGTCTCCATGTTAGTCGTGCTGCTCAAAGACTGAGATAATCAGACTCACGTTCAAGGTGATAGCGGTGTCTTTCCAAAACCTGGTCTTGTACATCTTTGATCCAACGCAGTTGCATTTCAACCAAACTCTCCCAAGTGTGACAGCCCGCGAGATGGACTATACGATGTGGATAGGCCATAGTGATCAATTTCTGAGGAAACGGACCAGAGAGCTCAACAAACTGTATATGAGGGCCGAAATAGACCAAGGGACCGTCAGCAATGAGCCATAACTCCTCCACTCCTGACAATTGAATACCACTCACTCATCATTTCGTTGGTCCAGCTAATATACTCCAAGTTGTCTTACCACTCAGTGTGACGGAAAGCGAGGCGAGGAAACTTGAGACTGCCTGGTGTGTCCCCAAAGAATTTCAATCCGGAGTTCTCAAGCGCGTAGACAGGGTCACCTTTCCAAGGACTACGTAGATTGGTATGACATATGTCCGGTAGGAAAAGAATATCGATGGCTCTATTGATGTAGATCTTTGACAAGCCGTCATATCTCTCCTGGACTTCCAAAGTAGCCAACCGAGACTCGATATTGACGGCAAGTGTAGGTGAATGCTCCGCCCTCGATCTTAGAACAATTGGATAAGGTTGATTCTTGCCTGTTAATTCGTTACGTTTGGAAATCACCGATACAGACAATCTGTTGGAACCCTAGGAACGTCTTCCAGATTCGCAACCGTAACTCTGATGGCAGCCGGGAGAAATACGTAAACTTCCTGCCAGTCACCTCTCGCAGTTCTTGAATATCGGATCGTAGACGCTTGTTCTCCGAGAGAAACCTTTGCTCGGACTCTAAAATCGGCTCAAGACTAGTTCGAAGCAGGGCAATGTCTTGACGAATGTTTATTGTTGAATTGAGCAATGATGTGATGAGATCAACGCTTATATGGGCTGGACTGTTCTTAGAGACCTCACTGAGTTGCAGAAGTCCCACTTCAATATTGGCTAGCTGATCGTCGATGGTTGAGGGCATACGATAGGCTCGGTGTCCATGCTGCTGTGCGACTGAGATAAGCTCTTTCTGCCCGGGTGTTTGACCTTCGTTCAGTTTTGCGTTCATCGTCTGTTTAGACAAGGGCACAAGATCGGAAATCGAGTTTACCTGGAGCTCGACCTCCGGCAGACGTGTTTGTGATGCCATGATAGACGATGAGGCTGCACTGTGGGTCAGACTGTGGTTGTGTTCTTCTCTTTCGAGACTTTGATGCAACTTCATTATGAAGAAACGATCGTTGTACTTATAGAATGAAGCATCTCAAAGTGTTGGAAGATTTGATGCTGAGCTAATTTTGTGGTTCTACGAAAGGTGAATGTATGCTGAGGCTTTGCACGGTAGCTGTAGCATTGAAAGTCCCATGAAGAGCCAACAAAGTTCATTGTAGTACATGCTAGCTACTTCACTATCTTGCCCCATACATCAATGATCGCTCAATATTGATCGTCCCTCTCAAAGTCCACCAGTCTACGATATCCATCAATTCCACACGTTCACATGCTTCGCTTATCAGAATCAAATCCCAAATATACTACTGTCAGAGTCCTTCACTACTCTCATGCTTCGCAGCTCGCTGTACACCTTGGTCATCCTAGAGGGAATAATAGCAGCATTCTCAGACAGCCAATTCTCGATGAGACCAGATCTTTGGCTCCGCTTTTGATGCATCTTTGCGGAGAAAGGGTCGCAGAATTTGAATTTGGGCACTGTCCAGTCAGTAGTATCAGCGAGATAAGCATGCCTTGGCTTCTTGACGAGAATGTTCATCATCTTTTCTTCCATACCAACTGATTGATGTTAGTCGAATTCATGGCTGATTGGTTTCAACTTACGCTGCAGCATCTGTGTTCGCTCAACACGAAATCCACGCATGATAAACTTGAGTTTCTCAACGAGTTGATCAGTCACGTCCTCCCACTTCGTTGCCTCATCCTCTGACATGAGACAATAACGCAGCAGACTATTCCATTGCGAGGGGTTGGTTTTCGGAGCCACCAGCTCAAGATCCCACGCTCCCCTGAGAGATGGATATTCGCCGAGTACCAATGTGATCTCCTCAATACTAAGACGCTGTGCCAAGTCTAAAAGGTGAAGGACAGCTTTGTTATCGAATTCCATCCAAGTTCCAATATTGATAGCTAGACTTCGAAGCTTCAGGCCAGGAATCTCGGGGAGCCACATTTCGTCGGCGTAGGGGAGAAAGGTCGAGCTCCGCCAGTTGCACCAAATAGTATCGATTGGAAGATTAGCGTAGATGAGAATATCTTTGTTCTTGCCCGTCTTAAAAACAACCTGTTGTGCTTTGATTGTCTCGTTTCTCGACTCGTGATTGACTTTCAATAAGGTGGACATTGGGCCTATGGTGCGGAACTGTTCGGCACCCCAAGGAATGAGTCCAGTCGCTGTCTATAAATATTCTGGAGTCAGTATGTCTAATCTACATTGGTACTGGAAGAAATGGAGGAAAGAGGGTCAGAGTATGTCTCACGAGACATTGAGGTCAAGCTACTGATTAGAGGGAATGAACTTCAGGAAAATGAAAATGACTTGCCGATGGAACGTGCACAGTGAGCATTCCGACAGGAATGACACGTGGCTGGCTCAGATATATTTTGAAGATTCTAAGCCTTAGCTCGACGGGCAGTCTCTGAAATATCGTGAAGGACTCCTTCGTGACTTTGTGTTGCTCGATCAAGCGTCGGAGGTTTCTTTTGAGACTCTTTACCTTTGACAGGGCCTCAGCTGAAAAGACTCCTGTATCAGCCCAGTCAATCTTGGCATCCGAATCGTATTGGCTGTCAGCATCGAAAGATGTTTGTGCGGTGTATGTCTCAACTCGTCTCCTACTCTCAGCTCGTCTCTTAAGCTTGCTAGGCCTGGGTGAGCTGGGACTTGTCGGTTGACTCGCAGTATCCATGACTTTATCGTTAGCGGATGTTCCGATCTGAGAGCTCACATGTACTCACTGCTTTGATCACGGTCTCAGTGCTGCAAAGGCAAAGCTTCAATGATTGATTTATCTGGTGGGGCAGTAAGAAGCTCAGATATCTCAGCCTGAAGTGCAATTTTGTGATGGCGAAGAGCAGCGCAAAGATCAGCCTCTCTCAATACACCGTTTAGACAATCACAAAGATGATCGGTGACGGTACTGTAGTTGTTGGAAATGAGTATGTCTGATGACGACTTTCGAAGAAGCAAATTTGCAGACAAAGGGGGATTTAGCGCGTTCGCTTAGCTGTGCACGTGGAGAATAAACAACAAACAGCATCATACGTCCAGCTACTCCGATGGTAATTTTCCGTCAGGAAGTTACTTTGCATTCGGTCGCATTGAGAGACACAGACTCTGGGACCCTAAGGATTCAAAGATTAGCATGGTTAACTCTGCACAACAGCCCAGTGCACCGACAGGAAGCAAGCATTGTCGACTCTTTACAGTGCAGCCTGCCTCATCTTCTGCCAACATTTTGATACGTGGAGAGATTCCAGAGTCAGCAAAGATGACAACGAGCTACCTCCCGAACGATGGCGTTCCGACCAAGCAGGATGACATCCCACGCAAAGAGGACGAAGCAGTGTTTAGTCCTGAGGTCGAATTGCGGCGGCTTCATGCAGAAAACACTGATGGCAACAGCCAGCTTCAGATACCCGTGCAGGCGCTTACCCTTGTCCTTGCATCAGTCGAACATTCTCGTTGCAGGGTCCAGCTTCTTCAAGAGCTGCTTTCAGAAGACGATCAGTCGACCATTGCTCAAGCAAATCCTGTCAACAAGCCGACCTTCGCATGCTTTCCTGATCTACCTGTCGAGATAAGGAAATTGATATGGACTGAGTACCTTAAGACTCCTCAAGTGGTGGGCTTGACGGCAGGTCGACATCATCATGGCCAGCATAGTTTATCAATGAAACCAAACGACAAGGGTATTGGTCTTCGATCTTCGGGACCATTGTGTTCCTTGCTACGTACCAACAGAGAATCCCGTGAGGCTGCACTCGAAGTGCAGAAGCCTTTCTATACGGAATCTGGCCAAGTAACCCCTCGTTTGATTATCAACAACAAGATTGATATCCTCTGGTTGTTGGATCTGGAGGTTATGGGCTTGTTCCAAAGTGAACTCAAATGGGCTGGCGGACACCAAGCGCATCAATTTGGAAATACAAGACGACAAATGCCACGCATTGCAATAGACTTCAATTGCTGGGGAAATGATGTGCTACGATCGGCCGGGAAATGGCATATCGCTAAGTTCATGCACAACATCAAGATCCATGGTATCAAGGAAGTAAACGTCGTGGTTGGAGGTTTTGAAGCAAAGCATCTTGCAAACATCACGCTCATCGACCCTCGAGGGTGTACCTGTGACTATCAACATCTTTTTCACTTTCGAGGGACGAGTTTGAACCTAACTGCCGGGTGCACGACGTGGGAAGATCTTGCGGGCAGTGATAGCAGACTCCTACATAAGCGGCACCGTATAATCATCGAGGCCCGTCAAAGGCATCTTGCAACCTGTAAGATGACTTAAAGAGCGGAATGAGCATGACTGACTTGATGCTAGTTGGACTCACCGAGCATCAATTCACCCAAGATCCAGCACATAACTACTTTCTCAAGGGTGTATTGGACTGGGTACACCCCAAAATTCGATATGTAGAGGCTAGCACATTTGATCGCCGACAGGAAGACCAGAAGATTCGCGAATGCAACCAAGCGCGATATCAACGTGAAGAAGAACGGCTCTACATCCATCACAGTTGAATCGATCTAACCGTCTTTATGCATTTTGCAGCATCGCACACTGAGGGCTCTCAAGGGGGCTTCTGACTTTACTCTAACCTTATACTAAGGGTAGACTTGCCATGGAACATAGTAGCTAGTGAGGCTTCGATGGGATGAAGGAGGCTTGTTTACCTGAATGCGATGGTATAGGACGGTCTATGGCGAAGGTCATAGAATGACCACCCTCACGCCGAAGTACATTATCTTCGCTGAGCGCTGATCCCAAAGTCGAAGTTATCTTTTCCTCCTATCATCTTGTGATACACGGGCTCGGCCCGCCAATGGCAAATGACTCAGTAGTATGCTTTACATAGTGCCCAAGATCTCACCATATTTGAGTCCTTGAATCCTAACACTTCAAGATACCTACCATGAATAGGGAACAGAATCGGATAAAAGACACCGTAGACGTGGCCAACCTCGAGCTTGAGGAACTTATAAGCTCAGTCATCAATGGAAGCTAAGCTGTAGCTCGAACCATCTTCCTCCCTATCAGTGACGCGTTGACCACCGCGCGAACCCCCAGCCGAAGCCCAGACGGAATGAAAGAACGCGTCACTTGACCCTCGAACGGCCGAAAGTCTCAAGCTTCTAGTCTTTGTCGAAAACAAAACTTCCAAGCTCTTCTCAATTTGGAGATCTCGGGACAATGACGAGCACGACAATGCCATTGTTCGCCATGTACATAGCTTCATCAAGTTGGTTACAGATGCTACTATACACCTCCAGAAAACACAGCGATCTTTAAAAACCCTCTGACGAGTTAATGTACGAATTAGGTATCAATATGAAGATAGAAACAATTTCATATGCTAGATTTTCGGATATCTCTGAGGCGGCAATCCTGAGATTTGGACATCGGTATTTCTACAGACTGATCGAAGTACACCTTTGAACGCGTAACGGGCTAGTTGAAAGTGCGAGGCGGGTCTGTCCGAGGAGTGGAAGGGACAAGCGGAGAGCTCTTCAGAAATAGACCCAGGCGAGCAGGACGAGTGGATGATAGTGCCAATAGCTGGGACTGTATGGATAGTATTTGACAAGAGGTAATCGCTCATGCTGGGCAGCTGCTCAGTCCTTATCCAGGGACACATTCATCAGCAGAAAGAAGATGAGGAGGGTCAAACATCTAGACAATCATCCGATAGTAGGCTATAACACCTTAATGGTACTGGACCTTCTAGGTGATATCACACGACGAGGCATACTCTACAAAAGTTGCAGATAACATCAGGCAAGTATTTTGGCTGCAACCAGTATCAAAGCAGAACTCCAGAAACCTTTAGGGCAGTGGATATCATGCAACTTTCTACACCTTGAAATGTATTGAAAACTTTAACACTACTTCATCCGATGGTAGTCTAGACCTCAGGCCTCAAACTTGTCATCATACTTGTACCATCCTTGCCATAATCCCCAAAAGTCTCGAGTATCGCACATTGATCGAGCTCTCATCCAATCGAGGCATTTCGATCGAGGAAGATGACATGACTCTACTTGATAACCATAATATTATACCTTATATATAAACAACCCGAAAGCTATGTTATATCCCGTCATAACCACACCTGTCACCTCTATTCAAGCCTTCAAACCCACATCTCATAACAGCATTCTAATAAACAGGTAAACCAACCCCCGCAGTATCGGATAAACAAAGTCATCCTTCCGAGCCGCTGTTTCTTCCCCCCCCACCGGCTTTCGGCATAATATATATACCCAAATAAGAATACCCTCTCTAACAACACAACAGGCGCTCAGGTGCAGCGGTGTAATAGAGCGATCAAATTGTGTTTGTAAGAGGTGGAATGATATGGGGCGTGGAGCAGGTGCAAACTATACCGAGGAGGAGTGCGACACGTTAAATTGGCAAAAGAGAGATGTAGGCATTGTAGTCGGGCTGAACTCTTTTTTAGCTTGTCTTATATCTTTTTTGATATCATATATTTAGTTAGGGGAATTCTCGACTTTCTCAATCTCTTTTGTGAAGTGTGGTTGATTTTCACACTGTCATGGATTGGGTTATTGTAGGCATGCTTTCGATATCTCATCGTGTCAAATCATTAATCGCAGTTTCACTTCACTCGTAAGCTCCATATCATTTTGATAGGTGCACAAGAAACATGAATATCGATATCTCACAGGACCTATAGATCAAGCTATCCATAAACAAAAAAGCCACCTTTATCATCCAGGCTCTACGTAACAGTGATCCCGCACCTTTCACTCAAGATGATCGATATGAAAGCCCAGATCACTTGAAGGAGGCCTTGATGTTTGAGACGATCCTGACAAGTGTCACTTGATATAAATTCAACCAGCTTCATTCGTGTTACTGTCTTGCCTTGAACCAAACAGGTCAATTCGAACCTCTATCCACTTTGTACAATGGATCTTGACCCATCGCACATGGCCAAGGAGACTGGTAGTCAAAGATCGGCTACTACGAGGTATATTATACACCAAAGGAGTCTGAGGGTAGGGTTTTGCTCAATATGATCTTCTGTAACATTATCCAAGTTTGGTTATCGATGATTCAAAGATTGTGGAGCTCGATGTGGGCATAATCCCTAAGTCAAGAACACCTGGCACATGCACAGCAATGATCACGACATTGGTCATCTTCTAAGATGAAAATAAGATCAAAGCCCGATCTCGATCTGGCTGGAAGCAAGCTCTCTATTTTAATACTTGCACCTCAACTATGGGTATTCAACATAAAGCACATTCCATACTTTCAAAAAGTACTAATATGATATCATCAGGCCGTAAAAAACTATTCTAAGAGCGATGGGAATGATGGATAAAGAGGAGAAAAGCGATATCGTACCATTTTTCCCTTTCTCGGAGCGCTGAATGAGGTCTAGATGTGTCTAGAAGCTGATTGGTCAACAATGCCAATGGGTAAACAAAAAATCTCTCGCTTACGAATTTCCCAGATGCTGGACGCTCTTTCCCTACTTGCTCAACTTTATCTCAACTTCAATCGAGATTCAACGGCCTTTTCCATCTTCCAAAACTTCACGAAGTTTCTCATCCTCGATCATCTCACCTCCTCAACTCTGCGCACTTTTCGGGTCAATAATCGCACAGCTATTTCCATCACTGCGTCACACTAGTACCGAAGCACAATGGATCAGTCGCAAAGTCACACAGTTGGTAAGTAATTACTAAGCCCACTATTGGTATGAACTTCCAGCTAACAGATTACTCAAGAAGCAGTGACAACCTGATGCCAGCTCATATTTCGCAGTCCCAGCACAAGATCCAACCTCATACAAACTAAACTCATGCGGTAGCAAGGATAGCAAGGCTGCCTGGTCGATCAAGGAGGCCGAGCTACTGGCTGCAATCCAAGGCAATCGAGATCGGCGACAAAGAAATATGCTACCACGCCGTAAGCCCTCTCATTCCACTCTAGTGGTTCCATATTGACAGCTTACGTGCTAGTATACCCCGAGAGGAATGCGGAATCCATCGAGGACATGATAAACGAGCGCGAAGTCTTATTCGACCTACGAGGAGTCAAATTCAAAGAGCTGCATACGCGAGCCAAGTCATCGTTCGGGTTGTAGTCTTGCAACCGTCGGTCTCTTCGTTCAACCATTGCTGATCCATCACAAAAGTTGCAATTGAGCTGGTTGGTATACATCACTATGCATTTGAAGAAAACCTTCAAATGCCACATTGGCTCGTCGTGTCAGATATAGCCATGGGTCGAAGCTATTGTTTCCATGTTGAGATGCTGCTATGCTGACTCCATGTACATCCCAGCCCACCAAGCTAGAGACACGGCTGATAGCGCGGAAAGTCCTATAGCTCTTTTGCTCCAGGAATGCTCATCGCTCTCGACTTTCGCAGCTCTCAACTTGCGTGATGTAGAATGCTCCACTAGTGGCTTCGTTGTAGCATTCTGTTCTGCTGCTTCTGCCCTCTCTCTTAACTCCGCGATTTTCCTTCCCAGAGCTAACAAGTCTTCCTGCAGCTCTGTATCCCCTGCCTTTGTACCATTTTCTACCTCCACGTTTTGCACGTTGCCGAAGAAATCCATGATCAACCTCTCCTTCCCGACCTGCTCTCCACCCTGAACGAGATCCCACCTGATACCAGGATGCGAATGGATCTGTGCCTCGTCATAGCTATCAAACAAGTCTCCCAATGTCTTCTTGCTGCTCGGGTCTCGTACTTGTGTTTCCAGAAAGTCGAGGTTGTAGTATGTATATCGATCGATGACGGCAACTCCCACATCGTTATCTGCATGATGCGAATATGAAGATTGATCGATCTCGGAAGATCCTGTTGCGATGATGTTGGGCGAGTAGAACTTGCCATACATGGTATTCGCCTGGCAAGTATCAATCATGAACAATAATTCATGATATCTAGCACCGTATTTGATCAGCCTTCTGCAACTATGAGTTCTGAGAAATATGCAGCCCACCTCTTCTTCTCCCACATCTGCTCAAACGCATCGGCCAAATCAAAGGCACTGATCTCCTCAGCATCTTGAAACTTCAGAAACTCATTACCCCCATGGCCCGTCATATACACGAGAATATTACTCCCATCATCGGTCAACAACCTCTTACTCCTCGGCATCTCCTCCCCGACCCTGTCCGTCAGGAGCCTTATAAAATTCTCCACCGTAACCTCATAGCCGCGATAATCGACCTCGATATTATCACCGTACAGATCGACGGCACGATCGGCGTTCGAGTAGACGGTTCCGGGAAAGGCGTTGCGCGGGTTGCAGGCCATGTCGTCGGGGAGCATGAGGATGATCTGTGAGTCGGGGATCCCTAAGCGTTTGACGGTTCGGTAGAGGGAGAGGACGTTGGCGAGGTGGCGGTAGTTGAACCAGAAGCGGGAGGTGGATACTAGGACAGCCCAGTTGGAGGTGTGTTCTGTGGAGGTGAGGGGGATGAGGAGGGGGACAAGCAGGAGGGGAAGACGGAGGAGGGAGGGGAACTTCATTGTGAAGGGAGGGTAGAGAGGATCGAGGGACTCTTGGGGGTATCAAAGGAGTGTATAGCAGTTAGATGGAAATGAGAGAAATGTTGCTGTTTGAGTAGTAGTGTGTTGAGGTGAGTTGTGGTTGATAATGAAGTTATTGTGGCCTAGGATTGAAGGCCAAGAGCAAAGCAGCTGTGTGAATGACTGAGGCACAAAAGACGGAATCACATGCTTTTCGAGAGATTCGGTGTCGGCTCGGCTTCTGCCGCCAACGGAATGACATACATGACGGTTCCTCCCGCCTGAAGAAAGTCTGGATGTGTAGATGTTTGGATGTTGATATCGACAACTAATTACCTTGAACCTTATGAAACAGTTCTTGAGTCTATCTTACGTCCTCAAACTTCTGCTTCTGTCAACACTATAAACCATAACCAATGTCATGGGCGGCCCACCGTCAGTGGTCATCGTCGTCAGGTAAGCCTTGAACTCCTGCAGATCGCAAAGTCAAATCATTACAAAGCTTAGCTCTCGGCGAGGAGCTGGAGACTGTCCATACAACTGGAAAACAGTTATTAATTCTTGTTCAGGCACGGCGCTCGGCTAGATGCTGCTGATAAGCAATGGCATCTGACTTCCCCTACTCCTTACGACCCACCTCTCACATATGGCGGCTGGACCCAGTCAAGAGCTTTGGGAGCTAGAATCGCAAACATCTTGACGAGCCGAGAAACGGGGGATACTACAACATCTTCAAATGGACTTGCACAGAACGGAGAGAAGCTTAAGAAGCGCAGACATAAGGTCATCATACATACCTCACCCTTCTTACGCTGCGTCCACACATCCTTGGCTATCAGCGCGGGGCTCGCCCAGAACGCCGGTCCTACACACCTATCTCGAAACCCAAGTCTACACAGAAAACATCCGCGAGACCGATCAACTCCGGTCCTACCTTCTCATCCCTCTACCAACCCATCCAGACTAGCTCTGAACACAGACGTACCTCCCTCGAACCCACCCAAGCCAAGAATCCGAAAATCAATCTTGCGAGTCGATGCCTTTCTCGGAGAATGGCTCACACCGGACTATTACGAACACATCACTCCACCACCTGGGTCGACGATGATGGTAGCTGGTGCAAAAGCAGATTTGCTGAGAAGGGAAGACTATTCAAACCTTAGTGTCAACCCTGAAATCATCTCCAAGAAGCATAATCTCGGATTTCCGGGTGGTTGGCAAAGTCCCACAATACCAGTCGCTTCAAAGTGCGAGGACGGTCTGACGAATTTGTCGAACTTGAACCAGGCTCTACCAAAACGTGATAGGGGTAGTAGCTTAAGTGCTGCAAATGGTAGATCGTTAGGAAGACATGTGCATGAAGTACCCCAAGATCCTGAACGTGGTATATATCAACCACCTATACCGACCTACGCTATCTCAAGCTCGGAAGCAATACCACCAGGTTATGTAGCACATGCCCGAGATGCTTGCGTGGATGTGGACTATCAATGGGATAGTATGAGGGAGCCACACCTATGGGGAACGGGCGGAGAATATGGAGAGGAGTGGAGCTCGATGCATAAGCGGTTCAGAACTGGTTTACAGGACATGATCCAGTGGTATACGAATAATGACGATACGGACAAGATGGTACCCACGAACAAACCAAAAACACCGGGATGCTTCTCCTCTTCAGACGAAGATACTGATCTAGTTCTCATAATTGTGAGCCATGGAGCAGGGTGTAATGCTCTAATCGGTGCTTTGACGAATCAACCCGTACTTCTCGATGTCGGTATGGCTTCTCTCACCATGGCAGTTCGCAAGCCAGACCTACCTCCATCACCAGTATCTACACCACCAGATCCCCACTCTCCTCGTCCTTCCATCTCTACACAATACGACATATTACTCTTAGCATCCACCGAACATCTTCGATCCTCAACAACGTCTACCCCAGCCTCTTCACGCACGCCTTCTGTATCATCCATGTCAGCCTTCCGTGAGCGCAATTACGCCAATGAACCCATTCGATCATCCAACATATCCGCAACCGCCACATCACTCCCACAAAAGAGCTCTCACCACAGCAGCTTAAACGGAAGTTCAGGCAACATCCGACGAACAACAAGCTCTGCATCTACAGGACCAAGACCCTACACATCCTCCAGCGGCGGCGCGAGACAGACCAGCATCGGTCTCTGGAGCGCAACCAGCAAATCCCTCGATCGCGAAAAGCGACAGGATGATGATGACGAGCATGAAATTGATCCTGGTAGCCTGATAATGCTCAACCTCGGCGGCAGCAGCGATATAGCTCACGACTCCTCCAGATCAATATCTATGCATCGGGACCTTCCCAC
>Ga0068631_100067_pt1 | contig 31989 bp, 31 predicted proteins | sample InSIn5gowninarea_2_FD_77434 | JGI IMG/M metagenome (GOLD analysis project Ga0068631, IMG submission 77434) | Clean room microbial communities from NASA Spacecraft Assembly Facility at Jet Propulsion Laboratory, Pasadena, California, USA -... ...
CAGCTCCCGCTGCACCACATTGCAATAGAACCAGACGGCTTCAGGATTTTCGAAGCCGCAGCGTAAAAGCGGGGCATGTCGAACCAGTGAGCTGCTGTAGCAATTGTGATCAGATCAACGCCGGAAGAAAAAGCAGAAGAGGAGGAGCGACCTGATCCGGAAATGATTGAGCAAGTGAAGAAGATGATAAACGAGGCAAAGGAGGGGACATTGGTTGGCAGAGATGAGCAGCAGCAGCCACTGAATACCAAGAAGCGAACCATGGATATGATCGACGAACAAACCCGGGTCAGGGACGAACTGTGAACAACTGAAAATGTTGAGTTTGTCTCGAGTACATGATGATTTAGCTCTTGAAGTTCCATTGCTAAAGCTCATTTTCGTGTTGGCATACCTGCTTTTCTATGTGATAAATACATGAATGGCTCTTATACGAGCACTACCGAGATGCTGGACGCAAGCATGGCGCTTCTGTTGGTGGTGGAAGTTGACTGTGCGCTCTCAACGCTTGACCCACTGTACTGTACAGCAACCTCGACATCTGTATGAACTGTAATACAGGAGCTCATAGTGGCAGGTGTCAAACTCCATCAACCTGAACTTTTGAGCCGGGATCCATTGTGGTCGGGCACGTCAAGTGGGGCCACCGTCCCTGAAGGAATCTGTCTTCCATTTTACTTTCTGCGATTGAGGAATTCAAACCCCGCTACGGAATACCGTGAGTGGCCTTGGCTCTGAACACCCTGCTTCATGTGGCTTACGCAAGCTTGAGCACTTCGTCAATCCTTTCCTTATCCGAAAGCGATGTCCTCACAGGACTACTACAGGACAGTGTGGGGACGCTTGAAGGAGAAGCTATACAGTCCTGTACAGTACAGTGGTCCGACATTTTTAATGTTAGTACACATTGGCGCAAGGTAAAATTTGCCAGCGGTGCTAAGCTCGGTTTATCGTCCACTAACCATAAACGGTGAAGAGAAGGAAGTTCAGCATCTGATACTAGCTAGATGTGGCATAGTATCATGACGGTGGGTCTGGCGATCCATCGACTTGGGACAGTACCTCAAACACTGTTCATTTTATCCAAGAAGTGACACCATAACCTCCTTTGGACTGCTCTTGATTACCACGTTCATTCCCAACCATCTCCAGTACAGATGTCCTGGTGCTAGTGCCTTTTGCACGTTGGAGGCTAGCTGTATGCAGTATCAATCTTCCAAGAGCATGAAAATCATGAGTGAAGGACAAGGGTCCCCTGCTCACTAGCTCAACGACTTCGCAAACTCAATAAGCGATTTTGCACACCTGTGTACGGTAGAACGTGAGCTATCGTTCGTTCTACCGCAGTATTAAACGTCTCCTTAGTTGGCTGGAACAGGCCTGAGTGGGTGAGTATGCTGCACAGTACAAGTACTTGTATGGAACGACGTGTCAGTGCTTGAAGCAAAAAGACTTCTTTCGTTCGTGATATCTCGTCGGCGATATGAAGCAGTAGAATCTACGGTCCAGCATGTATCACACTGTTTTGTTTTTCTGCTTCTCTGTGTGGACTCAGGTCATTGTGGCGGCCAGCCAACCAACCTGCTCTCAGGGTATCTATGGACTATTGGTGCCTGCACTGAGTGTCTATGCGCCCGCTCAAAATTACTGCTCTTCCAAGCACCCTATCCCTGCCACGACGGTCACTGTGAGCGCAGTTGTTACACGAAGAAGACGGAACCTCAATTGGAAAAGGGAAATCAGCGATACTACTACCACCACTCCCGCAGCTAGTGTGCAGCCGAACAACCAAAAGACTTCTGCTTCTGGTACCACGGTAACGACAAAGCTGTCTTCCACGACCACGACAACAAAACCTTCTACCCAAACAACAAAAACAACAACATGGTCGTCCTCGACAACACCAACTTCCAAGACTTCTGTCAGAACTACGACAACAAAATCGTCTTCCCAAAGCACAACAACATCGACATCCAAGGCTACTCCAACTTTAACCACGACAACTAGAACATCATTCAGCACCACCACGACGACGACGACAAAGACTTCAAAAATGACAACACCAACGACTACGAGAGCGTCATCGAGTATTACGACAACGAAGCCTTCTTCGACTACCACAACTTCGCTAAGTGGAAAGGAAGCACAATGGGCTAGCATTGTCTCTGAGGCTGGTTCAATCCTCACACAATTGTGCTCATGCATAGAAACCCAGAGTACAATAACAGTGACTTCCAGCACCACGACTACAACAACAACGACAACCACCACCACCACTCCTTCAACCACTACTCCTTCAACTACCACGACGACGACCACCAGCTCTTCAACTACTACTACTACTACTACTACTACTACTACTACCACCGCCACCACCGCCACCACTACCACCACAACGACAACAACCACTTCCGCTGGCCCTACACAAACCTGTCCAGCTGGTGACAACGACGGTCTAGGTCTCTGTGGATGCTGCTACGATTATTACCCAGGCCAGTGTATCTCCGGTTTCAACCCAGGAGACCTAAGTGGTGGTCAAGGAGGAACATCTAGCCCTAGTGGAATTACATCAGTCCAAGCTTGTCAACAGCAGGCAGACTCATACACGAATGGGTATTACTTCGCCTTTAACGCAACAGACTCCTCGTGTGTGTTACTAGATAGTCCTACCGGTCAGTCGTTCGTCGCATGCGATCCGAACGTCACAACTGGCGAAAGGAGCTCCGCACAACAATGCTACAACAACCAGTGTAGCCCTAAGAAAACTTGATCGACGAAGTATCCTAAGATCTCTTCGGTTGAAATCAAATGACGCATTGATGCGGGAAAGGACGCACCACTGACTAAGAAGGCTGAGTGTTGACCCAGTAAGAAGCATCGAGACATGATTGTTAGCTCTACCACAATGACAATGACTTTGAATATACTAGACCGAAAGGGTTACACAAGGCAACCAGAGAAAACCAAATTTTCGTCTATCTCGTACTGAAAAAAAGTAGACAACCCATTCCTTCCAGACCACCAAACGGTCCCTATTGCACACCCTGGATTCGACAGTACGACGAACTGACATGTTGTACAACTATAGAGGAAAGTACGGGAGCAGAGGTGAGATATCAAAGCGGTCTGGATTTTCAGAAAGGACTACAGTTCATAAACAGGTTGAGGTATATAACCACATTTCAGACAGAGAACTCTTGGAGCCACTCATCCACGTAGAACACCACTTCCCGTAAGATGACCTCCCTCATAGGTAAACAACAATCACGTCTAAACACCAGTGGCCGACTTTGAGCCCTGTCCATTCATTGACCCGGAACTCAGGCCCACAGCTTGTTTGCGAAACCCTTAAAGATCTCGCCATGCATGGTATGACTGTGGAGTACTTGCTTGTACGATCTTCTGAGTTTCATCTGTAATTCCTGTTGATTCATGCTTTATAGAAAGATATCGTGTCTGAGACTGTTGTGAAGGGATTATACATGTATGGAGTTAGGTAAGGAGTGTGTCGGGTAGGCAGATGGTGGTCAATAGAGCTAATACTGGCTAGTGATTTCGAAGCTGACGTCTCGAAGCCAGTGGATTTGAATTCGGGTTTTATATTAATTTACCCCAGTGATTCTGTGGAGTTTCATGTTTTGAAGGACCGGGGACCGGGAATGAAAGCGGGGTATGAGTGACCTACAGTAGTAAAGTTATACTTGGAATGAACGACGACTTCGAACGTGGCAATTACGGCAGAGGTATATATTCGCCAGACCAATCGCAGTAGGTAGATGTTAATTGAAACTGCTCATTGTGGGAGTGACATAGACGCTAAGTCCACTCGGCCCTACCATAAGCTATCCCGTCGTGCAGCTATACTTCCGAAAAGAGGTTGATAGGCTTTAATTCCAGCAATGTCGGGTCAGACAGTATACTTTGTGACGGGAACGACACAGGCGAGTCAAGATCTCACCTTTTTAGTTCCTGTCTTGTGAGCTAATGTAATATGGAACGATGCAGGGCTTGGGATATGAATACGTTCGTCAACTTAGGGAGCGCTCTGGCGCCATAGTCTTCGCCACATCTCGAAATCCCGATCAGGCGACTCGACTGCAATCATTGACCGACAAGGGCAACGTGCACATTGTCAAACTTACCCAACAGCCTCAATGGGTGGATGAAGCTCTTGCTGCAGCAGAAATGGTGAAAAAGATCGCTGGAAAGGTGGATGTCGTAATTGCAAACGCCGGAATCATTGGCCATCAAACTAGCATTGCCGATTCTTCGATGGCCGAGTACCAACGATTTCTTGATGTCAATCTGCTCAACAACATCGCAATATTCAATGCACTTCGACCACTTATGCTGGAATCGGCTCGGCAGGGTGGCACACCCAAATTTGTTGCTATCAGTACACAGTATGGTTCACTTGACATGGTGGAGGATTTGCCGGGACAATCATCAGCATATGCAATTTCGAAGGCTGCATTGAATATGTTCATGAGGCATATCGCGTACGAAGAGAAGAAGAACGGAATTGTGGCGTTGCCCATACATCCTGGCGTTGTGGGCACTGAAACTGTTGCTGAGCTTGCAAAGAAGATAGGACTCGCAACGATCGAACCTGAAGAGAGTATTCGAGGGATGATGAAGATTGTCGACAGAATCAAGGTTGAAGATGAGGTGCGCTTGTGGAAATACGACGACACTCAGCTGCCATGGTAATGTCTTGACCTTTCGCAAGCACCACACAACATACAGAATGCTACCGCTTGTCTTGCAAATGCGAGCAGTGTTGACTACTTTGCATAACAGCATATTGACCCATTATGGGCGAGCGAGCTGCAGCACAAGTACCATCGTTTGTTCAAGTCCACGGGAGCATTCAGTTCAGTAGTTGCTGCTGAAGTTGGAGGTAGGTGGCCGATATCAAACCAACATTTATCTCGTGGCTGTTATAAGTCTCACTTTCAAATAACATAGATGTATATGTAGAGTACCTATGTGTTGTACGCTACGTAGTACATAGCTAGCATTCGAGTTGGACCTACGGTGTTTGGATCGATGATAATGTGACAATCCTATGCAAAGTTACGTACGTTGGTCGTAATTCTAAGGGCGTAGCAGCTGTGTGACGAGTAGTTGGCGACTGGCGAGTAGGTTTTGTGAGTTTGGAGAAAGCAGGGATGCTAAATCAGTTCCCACACTGAAGCGTACTTTATCTAAGATTTCGAACGGCGAATGATGAACGTGCATCACACCGAAGTGACCCTTAGCGTTTTTCTGAATGAGGACAATAGATGTCGTCGTAAACAGTTCTGAAGAGGATCTCAAGAAAATGTTAGATTTAGAGTGCGTGTGCTGGACGTCTTCCAAAACTGAATACACGACGTTCCACGACGCGTCACTTTTTGAACGACGCGACTTTTCGTGACAGAAAGTACCATCCCGTCAGTACCTCACCATTTCATGTTAATGGCATTTAGAGATTCAATCTACCTTCATTCCGTTGTTTACTTCTTTCGGTGATTTGTCTAGCGAGTCTGCTGGCCAGTAACTAATCAACTTTGGTTGTCCTGCCGCTCCGGCAATTTTATTCACGATGGCAGCATCATTTTTCGACAACAAAGCTCGCGCCCGGTTGGCAGCAGAGAAAGGATCGAGTTCTTCAAAACCTACCGCAGATGCACCCGCAGTTCCTCGAATGCAACCGTGGGTGGAGAAGTACAGACCAAGAACACTTGAAGATGTCAAGAGCCAAGATCATGTTGTGGATGTCCTACGAAGAATGCTCAACAGTGCTGCCCTACCGCATCTTCTCATGTACGGCCCACCCGGCACGGGAAAGACGAGCACAATTCTGGCACTATCACGGGAATTGTATGGGCCAGAGTTGTTCTCATCTCGAGTACTTGAGCTCAATGCGTCAGACGAAAGAGGTATCTCTGTGGTCCGGGAGAGGATAAAGGTGTTTGCGCAGCAAGCCTTGATACATGCTCCCGCGTCCAAAGAGTACAGAGAGAAATACCCTTGTCCACCGTTCAAAATCATTATCCTCGACGAGGCAGATAGCTTGACGCAGGATTCACAGAGTGCTTTGCGAAGAGTTATGGAGAATTATGCCGCTATTACAAGAATCGCTTTCTGTTGCAATTACGTGACGAGAATCATTGACCCCATCGCTTCACGATGTTCGAAATTCAGGTACGTTCAAAGAATGCACGTGGTTACACAGACAAGAGTGAGCTGACAGGGGGGGTGCTGTAGATTCAAAGCCCTTGCTGGTGGTGATGCACACGCACGAATAGCCGAAATCCTCAAGGCCGAGAATGTTGCTTACGATGACGGAATCGTCGAACTGACCCTCAAACTAGCTGATGGTGATCTTCGAAAAGCATTACAACTCCTTCAGAGTGCTGCAAGACTCGTGGGAGCCACGGCAATGGCAGGAAACGGGCACACAGGGAAGAAAAGCAAGAAACAGAAGGTTGTTGACGACGAAGATGAAGAGATGGTCGATGTTGATGCTACAAAGCCAGTCGAGAAGAAGATTACCCCCGACATTCTCAATGAGATTGCGGGTGTGGTACCTCCGAAGGTCGTAGATGACTTGGTGAAGACCATGATGAAGGGAGCCACCAGGAACTATGAAGCGTTATCGTCAGCTGTCGAAGATATTGTAGCCTCTGGGTGGGCCGCTACCGAAGTGTTAAGCTCACTTTATCAAAAGCTTATTTACGACGACCTGATTTCATCAAAAATGAAGATCAAGATTCTGCCGATTCTATCAAACATGGACAAGAGACTGTTGGATGGAAGTGAGGAAACCTTGTCAATACTCGATATGGTGTGTCAGATTGCAAATGTGCTTGTTATCAAATGAGGCAGAGACTTCTACAGGATTGACAGCCTACTTTATGGAAGTCTGCCGAAACAACCACTACATGGCTAGACACGCAAGACATGAGACGATATAGGACGTGCAGCAAGATTAACGAGATTGACTCAGGTTCGTTGGGACGCGCCTCGCTTCTATTCACGTGTTCTGCTACCAATCTGACTCTTGTTTCGATGCACGTTTTCCGTGCTTATCTGGCTTGTCAATAGAACAGCCCGATGTCGGAATATCCGAACCAGATCATGTCAGAGCAACAACTCTCGTACTTCGTTTAATCAGAAGCAAGGGACAGTGGCGTTAGCGCAGCTCGTGGTTAGGTATGAAGAATTACGTGGTCATTCGCAACGCTCACCAAATGGAGAAATGCCTTATTCGGCCTAGTTCTGGGTAAGCGCTGACTCACCTGGCATCAATCAACAACTTCCGAGTCATACGAAGTACATACCCTAAATAAAGACGAACTGCTTGCCAGGTGAACTCTTTCTGCAACCTTCCTAATTGCTGTCAGCCTTGGTAGATAGGGCGAAATTGTCACTATGTCTCAAGCAAAGTCCATTCCATCTACAAGCCACTCTTCTCACCAGGAGGAGGCTACATTCAAGAACTATGATCGGACAGATGCAGCCAAATATGCGGCCTATCGACCCTCTTACCCGACATCCCTCATCAACATGATAATCAACAAACATACTTCAACAGATGGCCTCACGACCACGGTACTCGACATCGGCTGCGGCCCCGGCATCGCAACTCGTCAAATTGCAGCTTTCTTCGACCATGCAATAGGGATTGATGCAAGTGCGAGCATGATTGAAGCCGCACGCAATACACCATGCTTCAGCTCCACCGGTGAACAAGCCCGATTCGAGGTTTGTGGTGCTGAGGAGGTCGACAAAGTTGTTGATGCCGACAGCGTTGATCTGATCACAATTGCTACAGCAGCTCACTGGTTCGACATGCCCCGCTTTTACGCTGCGGCTTCGAAAATCCTGAAGCCGTCTGGTTCTATTGCAATGTGGTGCAGCGGGAGCTGGTATGTTGATCCCAAAACCACTCCTAATGCTGCGGGGATCCAAGCTCTTTGGACCGAACTCGAGCTGGAAATTCTCCAACCTTTCGATGCCCCTGGCAACAGAATCTGTAGAGAGCTCTACACAGATCTGCCGCTGCCTTGGACTGTGCCATCAGACTCTGTACCACCGCAAATCGCGTCTTCACTGGCAACGTATGACAAGCAGCGCTTCTTCCGCCGAGAGTTCAACAAAGATGGACTACCAGACTCGAGTCCGGAGTTGGCACAGACCAACGGATTCATTCGACACTTCAGGTGCCCGTATACCATGGCACAGAAACAGGTAGGTACATCCAGCCAGGTCACGAGGTGGCGCCAACACCATAAAGAAGCGCTGGAGAAAGGCGAGATTGAGGATTGTGTTACGCAAATGTTTAAGAGGACACAGGCGAAGATTAATGAGGTCCCAGATCAGAAAGACCGAGACTGGCTTGATATTGCTACAAGTATGGTGCTCTTAGTTGTTAAGAAGAAGGCATGATTGAAAAGCCACCGTCTCGTAATTGTCTAATACTTGCTAGCCTAGACATTGATTGAGTGAGCAGGAAACCAACCTTTTCCCTCTTCCAATCTGGCATCAGACTCAGCTAATTTGTTCCGTTCGCCGGATTTCCTTTTTCGTTTGCCTCTCTATTCTGCTTTGCGCTTCCTTCCAGTCCGCCTCTCATGATTGCGGCTCCTGGCATTTTCATCTCGAAACACTCCCGCACCACAGTATAATCATAATATCCACACCTCGCAATAGGTTCCGTCTTACTCACATCAACCCTCCCCTGCTCATTAATCACACGATCATCAATATGCACACCCACAACCCTACCAATCACAATATCAACACTCCCCATCGGCGGATTCCCCGGCAGCCGAATAGTAGAATGATACTCGCACTCAAACCTCACCGGACTATCCTTGACCATCGGCACCCCCTTGAACCCCTTAACCGGCACCCTTGGCTCAAGCATCTGCGAATACGACCGTTCCAATTTCGCAGCCGCAAACTCATCCACCCCGTATGGTAACTGCTCGGATGTGATGTTCACGGCCTCGCGTAACGGGTACGTGGCTAGTTGCCAGCAGAAAATACCTGTGGTCTCGGCGTTGTTGACGGAGTCTTTGCTTTGGTTTTCGGGCGTTTGGTTCGCGCTGAACATTACGTAGGGTGGGTCGAAGGTGAGGTTTTGGAATTGGGAGTAGGGAGCGAGGTTTGGGGTTGGTTCGCCGGAGTCAGTTGTGTGAGTGGCGGAGACGGTGCTTATCCAGCCTATGGGGCGGGGGATGACGCAGGCTTTGAAGGGGTCGAAGGGGAGATTGTGGTCTGTCTTGCCGGGTTGATAGAACATTGTTGTGGTGGTGGTGGTATTGTGTGTTTGGAGGGATTGTTGTTTCTGTGATGGGGTGATGGTGGATGAGATGGGATGCAGGAGATGCTTTGGAGGGAATGCTGTGAGGTGAGTGCCTACGTAGCCTTGAGAAATAGTGTACGATTTGTGGTTCTGTATTGTCTGATTCAAGTATTCTTACCTTGCAGCTAACATGAAGAGGACGGTTCTGAAGCTGTCTTATTATAAATACCTAGAGCATTTAGTGTTTGCGATAGCTAAAAATCTGGCCCGTTCCATAAGCAAACCCGGGGAGCACGGAGTTGTAGGTCGGCATCTGCCTACGCAGTACTAGGCACGAGCGCAAGGCATTCCTACTGTGAAATTAGAGTATTTCGTAGCAGTTCGTGGGTGTGCTGAAGGCGGGGAACTTACAGGCGTGGGCACGGAATTTCGGCCCGCGACTGATATGCCTTGTGGATGAGGCATCAACTTGTTGTTTGGCCTTTCAGACACAACAGCAAAGCTCGTACAGTACGATTTACCTACAGTACAGTAGTAAGACCACTGTAAGGCGCCACTTGAGATATCATTTCAAGGAGTGTGTTTTAGATGCTTGACACATGTAGAAATGGCACTTGACGGCTAGGCACTGTCACTAGTGTTCACAGGTTACTGGTGATACTGATTGTCAGGTGGAACGAGACTCAGTCAGCTCACGTTCTTTGGTATGAAGCTGGTAAAGGAGAGCAAAAAGGGAGATGTTATAGGGGCTTAGCGGGAGCAGTTATCAGCATAAGGGTCTCATAAAGCCGCTAGAGCCAGGGAGCCTATAATATACCTTCATAGCTCCCAGTTGCAAATCAGAAGCTTGTATTGTGTGCTCCATTTTCATAAATTTCACTGGTAGGGTATGAGAGTGCACCACGAACTTTCACATGCGGAGAGGACACAATTCCGTAAGGGGGTTTGACCACCCGTTTGTTTCAGAATATTATTGACAGCCACACGAGGTGTTCCTGCGAACATTCAGCTATCAACCGCCTGTTTTCTGCTTCCATTTTGTATTTTACTTTGTCTTCTCAACACTGAGCACTTCAGGCTCACACATAATTTGAAGACTATCTGGCAGGCTGTTATCGACAGCAGCGCAGCTATGTCGTCTCCGAACGCAACCCTTCGACAGAGGGCTGGGAAAGAGAAGACCAAGGCCAATGGGAAGATTGAAAAGTCACAGGATGACCTCAAGGACGTTCTTGTCTCAGTACAGAAAAAAGCGTCGAACGACTTGGACTACAAGATCGCGATTGGGGTCATCACTTTCCTAGCCTTTGCGACGAGGTTTACGGGCATCAGTCATCCCAACGAGGTTGTCTTTGATGAAGTGCATTTTGGAAAGGTATGTCAGAGAGAGGGGAAGAGAGAGCAGAACACTCATGCTGACCATGTATAGTTTGCGTCTTACTATATCAATCACACCTACTTCTTTGACGTTCATCCACCTTTTGCAAAGCTACTCTTCGCATTTGTTGGCTGGCTAATCGGTTTTGATGGCCACTTTCTCTTCGATAACATCGGCGACTCCTACATCGAGAATAAAGTACCATACGTGGCATTCAGAGCTCTCCCTGCGCTCCTCGGAACACTCACTGTACCTACCGTCTTCCTCATTATGTGGGAGTCGGGTTATTCCCTCCCCGCCTGCGTCCTCTCAGCCTGCCTCGTCCTCTTCGATAACTCCCACATTGGCCAGACACGTTTGATCCTCCTCGATGCCACTCTGGTCTTTTTCATGGCGCTTAGTGTACTGTGTTATATCAAATTTTACAAGCAACGCCATGACCCGTTTGGTCGAAAATGGTGGAAGTGGCTGCTGTTTACTGGTTTCAACATGTCCTGTGTCATGTCTACAAAATATGTTGGTCTTTTCATATTCATTGCAATTGGCTGCGCTGTCGCAATCGACCTCTGGGACTTGCTGGATGTGAACAGGGAAAAGGGGGCACTTGACATGATTACTTTCGGCAAGCATTTCGGTGCAAGAGCATTCGCTTTAATCATTTTCCCTTTCTTCATCTACCTCTTCTGGTTTCAGGTCCACTTTGCTGTCTTATACAGATCTGGACCGGGCGATGACTTCATGTCTCCTGAATTTCAAGAAACCTTGAGCGACAACCTGATGCATGCTGCATCCGTCGATATTCATTACTACGATGCAATCGCCATGCGACACAAGGACACCAAAGTCTACTTGCACAGTCACACTGAAAATTACCCTCTCCGATACGATGACGGACGAGTTTCTAGCCAAGGGCAACAAGTTACTGGTTATCCATTCAACGACACGAATAACAACTGGGAAATCCTACCACACAACCACCCATTGTCTGAGGACACCAAGCTTGGCCATGTGGTGAAGAACGGGGATGTGGTCAAGCTGAGACATATTGGCACGAACACTATGCTCCTTACCCATGACGTTGCCTCTCCATACCACCCAACCAACCAAGAATTCACAACCGTGCCACTCGATCTAGCGGCAGGAGACCGACACAACGATACTCTCTTTGAGATCCGAATCGAACAAGGCAAGACAGGCCAAACATTCAAAACCATGTCCGGCCAGTTCAAATTAATCCACTACCCGTCCAAAGTTGCGATGTGGACTCATACCACCCCTCTTCCTGAGTGGGCCTTCAAACAAGCCGAAATAAACGGCAACAAAAATGCTCAGCAAACTAGTAACATTTGGTATGTTGATGAGATTGCAAACTTGCCTGCTGGTTCTCCTCGTCTCAATAAAGAGCCACGCAAAGTCAAGTCCGTCCCATTCCTCAAAAAGTACCTCGAGCTACAGCGCGCTATGTTTTACCACAACAATGCCCTGACGTCCTCGCATCCATATGCATCTCAGCCTTTCGAGTGGCCCTTCCTACTCCGTGGTGTCAGCTTCTGGACGCAGGATGCGACGAAGCAGCAGATTTACTTCCTCGGTAACCCTATCGGCTATTGGATCACGTCTGCCTTACTTGCTGTCTTCGCTGGTATTGTCGGCGCGGATCAGCTTTCACTTCGTCGAGGCATCGATGCGCTTGATCGTACGACACGAAGTCATTTCTACAACAGTACGGGTTTCTTCTTCCTTTGCTGGGCTTTGCACTACTTCCCATTCTATCTCATGGGTCGACAGCTCTTCTTGCACCATTACCTTCCTGCACACTTAGCAGCATGTCTTGTGGCTGGTGCGCTAGTTGAGTTCATATTCACTGTTGAGCCGGTGATGGAAGATGAATTAACTCAAACAAATAAGGACAGGCAAATTAAGACACCGGAAAAGTCGAGACGAGCCTTCGTGACGGCGAACGAGAGGGCGAAGGGACAGGTTCTCACAACGACTTGGATTGCCGTGGGTGTGATTATGATTCCTATACTCTGGGGTTGGTATTATTTCCTACCATTAACTTACGGAAAGCCAGGCTTGACGGTTGATGAGGTTGTGGCAAGGAAGTGGTTGAACTACGACTTACATTTCGCCAAGTGAGACATCGTTGTCGCACTGTATGATATGTAACAACGCAAGGATCCGATACAGTGTTGAACAACTTGGTATCGGATATTCCGAAGGCAAATAATGCTCAGGAAAGCAATACTCTGGCCTGCTTCTGAAAAGAGCAAGATCGCTCATCGGTAGCAACCGACTTTTCCGATCAAAATGCGATGAACGGGAGGTTGGATAGTTAGAACCGGTTGCGTCTCCGCATTCGAGATGACCATCTCGCGACTTGCAACTCGAAACTCCAACACTCGTACCCCAAGCCTCGGAACCAAAGACGTCAAACATGAATTTAAGAAATGTAATAGGTCAACTTCAAAAGTTCAAAATGATGATAAATATGACTTGACCATTTAACAATTTACTATACATCCTAAACCCAGATCAAAACTTCTTCTCACACCACTCAAAGTCCTCACTCTACTCTACTCTACTCTCTCCAGAGATTTCCTTAAACCCTCACTCCCCACCCCTAACACCATCACTAACATTCTCATTCCACCCACCACCACCATCACCACCCGACCCCATCTCATCTCAGAAAATGGAGTACGACACAACAACAGGCCCGCCCCAACCCGCCGTCCCCGCGGCCCCAGGTGCCCCCCACAGCACAAAAGATCCACGCGCCCACCTCCGCGCCGAATCTGATGCGGATGTCGATGTCAGTCCCTTGGCTCAACCGTTGGTGTTTGAGTTTAGTGGGAAAACGGCGATGAATCGGTTTTTGAAGGCGCCTATGACGGAGCGGTTGTGTCGGTGGAATGATTTGGAGAAGGGGGAGGATGTCGTAAGTCTTATTTTCCTTTTTTGCGTTTGAGTTTTGGACGGGAGGTGAGCTGAGGTGAGATGGGGTGAGATGTGGATTCTGATTGTGGTGGCCCTCTTCCTTCCCTGTCGGTTTATCTGGCGAACTCGGAGGGTGGGCGAACGAATGAAATGCGATGGGTTTGTATGAAGGTATCAGTTTGGATTGCTGGGGTTGAGATGGGGTTGGGGGTTACTGGTTTGTACACTGTTTGCTAGTTGCACGGTTGTTGGAGTGCTAGTAGCTGTGTGGGTTGGTTCTGGGTTTTGTCTACTTGGTAGGGTTAGTTAAGAGGAGGAGGATGCTGGCTACCGCTTTTCGTATAGACTGATGTCCCTTCCTGCACAGCCCCTTCACCCGGACATCTACCCATCTATACATCTATCTTTTTCTCCTCATTTCCCCAGCGTCAACCATCACCTGCAAACCAACGCTGGCCTCATTCTAACACATCCAGACCTACCGCGGCTACCCAACAAAAGAATACACCTACCTCTACGAACAATGGGGCAAAGGCCAAATCGGCATAATAGTAACAGGCAACACAATGGTCCGCTACGACGCCGTCGAAGCCTACGGCAACCCAATCCTCGTCGACGACCACGACGGCCGCGTCGCCGCTTACGCAAAAGTAGTCGAAGTCTCCAAAGCAGACGGCGCTCTCGTCGTCGCGCAACTAAGCCACCCCGGCCGCCAGGGAAACCGGTATCTCAATCCGAACCCCGTGAGCGCATCCTCGGTCCATCTAGCGATTAAATGGGCGGGTAATGAATTCGCGAAACCGAGACCGATGGAGGTATCGGAGATCAAGGAGATGGTGAAGAGTTGGGGTGAGACGGCATATCTGTGCTGGAAGGCTGGCTTTGATGGTGTGCAGGTGCATTGCGCGCATGGCTATTTGCTCGCGCAGTTTTTGAGTCCGACTACGAATCAGCGCACCGATGATTATGGAGGGAGTTTTGAGAATAGAAGTCGGATTGTGTTTGAGATTATTTCCGAGATTGACCGGAGGGTTCGACAGCACGATCCGAGTTTTATTGTTTGTGTGAAATTGAATAGTGTTGAGTTTCAGGATAAGGGGACGACTCCTGAGGAGGCACGGCGGCTGTGTGTTATGCTTGAGGAGGCGAGGGTCGATTTTGTGGATTTGAGTGGTGGCACTTTTGAGGGGAGGGCGTTTCATCATGTTAAGGAGAGTACCAAGAAGAGGGAGGCTTATTTTATTGAGTTTGCGGAGATGGTTAGACCGATGTTGAAGAAGACTAAGGTGTTTGTTACTGGAGGGCTGCGGACTGCGTCGGGTATGGCGAAGGCGGTGCGTGATGGGTCGTGTGATGGGGTTGGTATTGGACGACCGTTGGCTGCTGAGCCGTTTCTGTGTAAGGAGTTGCTTGAGGGAAGGGTGACAGGCGCGATTGAGAACTTCGTGCCGTTGCCGCTCAATACGCAATCGAGTGGTACTCAACTACACCAAATTGGTTATGGTGAAGATTTGATATCAGATTGGTCGGTGGAAGAGGAAGTGAAGAGGTGGGAGGAAGCCAACAAGACTGAAACAGAGAGGAAGATTAGCATTCTACCAAAGGTTGATAGTAGTGGGTATGCGCCATTGAAGGCGGAGGCTGGATTTGCTTATTTGAAGGTATGAGTTGAGCGACCAAAGACATAAAAGAGGAGGATATAAATGTTCAGATAGAAATAGATTTGGACCTTCGAAGAAGAGAAATGCTATGAGTCGATCCAAGAACAAATACTCAGCCTCACTGATGCTAGTTCGGAAGCTGGTGCCCTCCTAGCTTTCGTTAGATTTCCACCTGCAACATAAGCTTGCCATTGATGTGTTGGCCGTCAGCGTGATTGACGACACCTGGGCAGATCCCGCTCAAGAACAAAATATCTGACAAGAGCTTGACTGGCTGCTGAAGAACAATGGCGTACTGACTGCAACGTTGATGACTCATCCAAGAGAGGCTTCAAAGATCGAAGGTCGTGTCTGGAACAGCCATCAACATGCCGAACAAAATCATGAATCCTCACCCGGGGTTGTCTAACTTGAGTGCTCTTGGGCCCAATTCAGATACTGTTTGTCGTAAATACCTAGGATGCCAGTTCAAAATAAGGAGCGTATTAGTTACCTAGCTGTGTAGTTGACAAATTCAATCAACTGTCAAGACCTAAACTAAGCTGGGATGAACTGGATTGTTCTTGATATTCTGGTGATCCCAGTATACGTGAGCCGATGTCTTGATTGTGTGTCTTTCACTGTACCTGTTCTCGAGTACAACCGTGGTTCTCGGCCGGTTTTCTCGGTCTCTGTCCAGCTCTCCTAATTTCCTTGCCACGGCGATGCTGAGCTGAATACAGGATTGCTGGCCACCCATTATTGGCAGCTATCAAACGGGTGGTTCGAGATCAAGGAATGGGAGGTGGTGCTGTAGAGAAGGTAAGTGTAAAGATGAGCTGCATTTCTAATTCCGCTTCCTAACCATCGAATTCTACAGCCTCGCACGGACTCAATGCACTCGACCCATTCTCTTCCCGATGGAACTTTCCCACTCGTCCGCCCTTTCGAACCCATTTGTCCTCGTCTGATAGTCCATCATCGCCTGTACCACCTCTTCTCGACTATTGACAACGAACGGCCCATATTGTACGATCGGCTGATCAAGCGGCTGTCCAGCCACTAACATCAATCTTGCGTCTTCACTTGCTCCTTCTTCCACACTGATCGTCACGCTATCTCCTGCTTGATCAAAGACGACATTGTGGTACTGAACCACTGTTTCCGTCTTGTCGTCTCCGTTGCTGAAATCTGCGATACCATTGAGTAGATAAGCAAATGCGTTCCACCCATTCGGGAGGTCTTGTGTGATTTTGCCACCAGGATGGATCAGGATGTCGAGGAGCCAGACAGGAGTATACGCCAGGTCTTTCACAGAGTCGATACCTTGGGATTTTCCTGAAATGACCTTAACTTCTACCTTTCCATTATCAGCTGTGGCTTTCGGTATCTCGCTCGCTCGTAGGTCGCGATATCGTGGTTCGCACATCTTGAGGTGTTTCGGGAGGTCAACCCATAGCTGCATTCCAATGTTTTGTTCTGTGTTTTGCGCAGGCATTTCAGCGTGTACAATGCCTCGGCCGGCAGTCATAAACTGTAGATCACCGGCTTCTAATCTTCCTTTGTTACCAGCGAAGTCCTCATGGTCAACACCACCAGCAAGAAGATAAGTGATTGTTTCTTGTCCACGGTGAGGATGATCTGGGAATCCAGCGCCTGGACCAATATTGAAGTGATCGAGCATTAGGAAGGGAGTCAAGTATTTGAGGTTTGGTGTGCCTATACTTCGACGCACTGTTGCGCCTGCGCCCTCGGACTGTTCACGAGCGAGAAAGGTCTTCTGGATCTTCCTTGAAGTCGGCATTTTGACCGTAGTGGTACTTAAGATATATTTGGGTGTTTTGTTACTGTGTTTGAGTGTGGCTTTCAAAACCAGGGACGGTTAGTATCTGTTGTTAGTTGTGCTTGCAAAAAGTGGCAGATGGATAAACTGAAAGTTCTTGGGATTAATTTATATGGCGTTGGTCACGAATATGAAGTGACTAGAAGGTTCACGGAGGTCACTGTAGATATCCTACCTTGTGTAAGCTGAATCTGGCATTGACATATATGGTGGCAGCGTTTGGCTGTGATTGAAAAGCAAAGAAACTTTGACGGCAGAAATTCCGCAGAGGAGATTAACTAATTCTGACCAACCGGTCGGGCCAACTACGAACGAGGGACAGTATACACTCCTGATATATTCCGTAGTACCTACGTCCAGATGCCCTACGTTCTTATTTGACTGTAGGCTGAACATGTGTTCTTTGACTGGCACTTCATACAATCAAAAACACCAGATAGCAGGGTGATGGCGCTGACAATCGATCTGCGGAGTTCTTCGCCAAAGTCTGGCGTAAAGCCAGTTCGATGATGAAAAAGATGAAAGGCTTGCATAGAGGAATCGGCCTCCAGCAAATCGCACGGCCAGAGTTGGCTGGTCGAGCTTAAAGCACATAGATGTGCCGGGCGCAACAAGTTGAATTGCATGCCCATGCAGCTCGATGGCTGTAGAATGTTGAAACCAATACACCAATTCAAAGCCTCGACCAACAGAATAGGTAGACTGGAATGTTTGGAAACGCCATACAGTGAGCTGTCTGGGTCCAGTTGTGATCTGAAGGATTTGGTCTTCGGTGGTGTGCAATGTTCTGCTCCAGCACGAGGAATTTACTTCATCTCGGTGGTATTGATGGAGGCCGTGGATCTTCTGATCCTTCAGCAAACATTGATGATGTTTTGAAATGCCCATTATCAGCTGGGCTTCTTCATTTCGTAGCAACACGCCAGCCTCTGATAAGAGTTCAAGCATGTGCCACGCCAAACTGTCTTGTGAACAGTTTTCAAGTACTAATGTACACTACCTTCGCGGGCGCTACCCGCTGAAGGTCCTTCAGGTATTTGTGACTGTTACTCACAGTACCCAATCGCAACGATGCTCTTTGCGTCGTCTTGTCTCTCTCATGCGCTCTTCAATTGTCTAGACCAAAACCTGTTCTCAGGTATCTATGGGTGCGACGAATTGACGCTTCGAGAATCTTGATATATCTCAAACCTAGGGAATTTGAAATGCACTTGCCTCAGGCGAACCCAAAGCCGGCAGATACTCTCCTTCCACATCATAGGCTGCCAACTTTGTAATTCGAAGAGTACAGTGTTCCTGCTTCGCGGATGACCAGCGTTGCAGCCCTCACAGGGTCATACGAATTGCTTTGGCTTATATCCGGTCACTTCATCCTAAATGAAGATGATCCCGCACATTCATCTGGCACAACTGTACCGAATGTGTATATTTCAAATGTCACAATTGGCTGCTCCAAAATGTAACCCGCACGTGCGGCAGTCAAACACAAACCGCGGAGATAGCCCTCAACAACCCACAAGCTTCCCACTTGACTCTTGACAACTACCGAAGCTCGACGTTCATCGAAGACCTCAAATGAATGATGGTCATAAGAGCGCAAGCCAGTCTGTCATCGAGAGGAGGCCCCGTTGCGCGAACCTGGGAGGAAAGAAAGAGGAGAGAAAGTCGGGGTAGTGGGTGGTGTTTATTATACGCGGTGATTGGAGATGACTGCAGCCTGGTCTTGGCGCTAGCGACGCGCTTGTCAAACGAGCACGCGTCTTGCTTGGAATGTTTAATTGCGCAAGTGAATTGCTCACTTTCGTACCAACACAGTCTGTTTTCTCTATCACTACCGTGTGTTTGACATCCATCCTACAGAGCTACACTGATCGTCTCAATGAATCGTGGTTGTGGTAAACCTAGCAGCGAAACTTGACCAGCAGCAATACAGGTGGTACATCTTCAATGACTACTCACGACTCTAGGCTCGAATCTGGCACAGAACCCGTGTGATTGCTCGTGTTTTGCAACGCAATAAAGGTTCATACATCACAGTCGGTAAGGAACCACCATGTCGCAATGACCTTACATGGTTTGGTATGTATTTCACAGTCAATGGCACTGACCTAAGTCTCCCTGTGGGAATCCCCTATTGTGTTGAACGCATATAGTTCAGCTTCAAGAGATGGTTTGCACATAGGTACTTTATAGGTACACTACATCTTGTGGAACACGATCGAATGTGTGCCTGCAAACGACCACAGATGACTGATGGCCAGCAGTAGAATCGAGACGACAGAAGTATACCACAAGCATAAGAAGAGGAGGACAATAAAGTACTGCAATACAATAGCAAATGATTCGTGACGAACACAGTCTTCGTGGTCTCGCTTTCTTCCAATCTCGAAAGCCTGTTCGTAATCGCTATCTCGTGAACCCTCCCAGTTCTCAACGGCCCCCAACGCCCTCCATTAACAACTGTCCAATCCAGAAGACACTTTCCCTCCAATCCCTCTCTCATCCAATCTCAACATCCAAATCAACTCTGTACTTCACGCAATTTACCAATCATGCCAAGATTCCAATTTCCAAATCTCTGAGACCCATCAGATCAACACACGGAAAGTTCCCAGATTTGACATCTCGCAGATCCGCTGTCAATCCAGATATACTTCAAAACACCCCAAGTAAATTCTCTCTTATCTTGTATGGAGTAGTGCCAGTGTAAAATTACAAGTAGTGCTTGCATTGACATATCAGTGGGCTCCGCCGTATCATCGGCTGTTTCATCAATGCTGGACCTGGGTGTGGGTTCCGGAAAATAGATGCTGTACTTGGTACTCTGTGTACAGTAAGCTTGATCCACTGAACAGGCATCTGTACTGTATGCCGTTTGGTACACCGTCGGGTCGGACGTTGTACTGTAACCAAGATTTGACGCTCCATAGGCACCACTCCGCTGGAGTCGGTTGGCTGCAGAGAAGATTCGATCACGAAACGAAAGGAGTTGGACCCAGCCGGGATCTTGGCCGTTTTGGTCCTCCCCTTGGAAGATGTGTGTTACTTCATTCCACCGTCCGTGTTCAGCATCGCAAGCATTGTGTATCGTACTGTACATCCAGGTGCAAGGATGTGAACATACCTTCCTTCTAGCCCATATATCGTGCAGTCCGATAGATAAATAGTCACAAGTCAGCTATCAGCACAGGTGTTGCCAAGCACCACAAATGCCGTCTTAGGGTGGTACTGGGACCTGCATTGCCGCAGAAGTAATCAGAAGTACCAGCTTAGGGCCCTCTTGTAACACACGTACCTTGGACATATGCTTCGTCAAGTCATTTTCTGCTTCTGTGCATCATCTCCCGTCTTAATGGCGCGGAGAACGGGCAGTTAGACATGAACACAGACACAAGCACAGGCACAGATCGGTTGTGCACCGCAATGTTTTCATTTCAGCATTTGAAAAGTGAATGACTAGGTAGCAAAAGATAAACAATGGACGGGGGAGGTCACCATGTGTATCAAGCGCTACTGACCTAGACAAGCTGAAGATTTGTTAGGTGCATCAAGGTTATCATTGTTGTTGGGCGGTAAGATTTCGTGGTTGTCCAAGGCTGAATAAATATGCACATATCGTTCTGTGCAGCATTACTTGTATGAAAAATGTAGAACTGGTCACGACTTTTATTTGTTGTTCAGTACTCTGGTTAATGATCGCTGATGTGCGAACTCGCGTCGCGAAGCGACAACGTCTGCGTGAAGGTGCTATTTATTTACCAACACGTTCAAGTGTTCCATATCAGCTACTTATGGCAGTCACCCAACCTCAATCGAACTGGTCGTCCGACAGTTCCTCTGACTTCAGCTTGTGCTGCATATAACCATACACAGAGATATATAACTTTCATAACTTACTGGATAGTGTAATCCTCGAAGTCCATGTACAGCAGCCATGACAGTCACACGACACACGACACACGACACACGACACACGATACCCCATTACCCCAATCCCAGACATTAGCCTTGTGCGCTCATGACCGTTCTCCACGAAGTCGTGCAGACATCTCGAGTCTTGCCTCTCTCGTACAAATACAGTAAAGTCGCGTTGTCAAGCCATACAGGACTTGGTACAGCCGAACACGGGTGAGTCGGCCCTTTTACTGTGCAGTACAGTAGAGGGATGCACATCTCTCAACAGGGTATGCTTGCTGAGACCTTCCTGCTGCTTGGCGAAGCTATCAGCATCACTGCATCTTCTCGCATGTCTACATCACTCTTATTGGCGCTTGTTGCCGCCGTCTAGTGAGGAGATTTGTGAAAACTGCAAGTCCTTTCTGGAGTACATGACGTTCAAGAGTTGTCTGAGCAAAAAGATTCGTGGTACGAATGGGAAGAGTACCCGACAACGAGGGGAAATGACAAGGGTACTGGTTGGGTTGGTGTTCGCATCGACTTATCATGTCGAAGGTTGACGTCTACTACTGTACCATGTGGTGTGAGACGTCGGTGCACAGATGTTGTCCGAGAAGATGACAATTGTCTGCACTGCAAGCGTTAAACATGCATCCAGTGACGATGAAATATATTGAACAGACACCGATATCTACAGATTATGTTAGTAGCAGGGAGCAGATATGGCAGCAGAAGAAAAATAGACAGTATCAATTAAAATTGAATTTGTACTAGTAATCCAGGTACCTGCTCTCCTGCTCGTAATATTTACACCGAGCAGATCAACAGAACCTATTAGGTAGTGTTTTTTCTGTGAATTCTTTTTTTGCTTGTTTGACAATTAATCACATTTGGTATCTCTGGTATCATCGGTATCATCGCAACTTCTCTACCACCAGCAAATATCTCGAAGGGACCGAGTCATGCATTAGGCGTGTCATCCTCTTCAAGGTGAGGTCTCGTAGCCTCCATAATCTAGTCTTCTTCCTCTTCTCCGGTAGCTTTGGTTCCCAAGACCCATTTCGATTTTCCATGTACATCGGTCTCGTGCTCGAGAGCAATGCGGCTGAGGTGGCCAAGGATGTTCTCCATTTGGGTGTCGGCATGGGATCGCTTGGCACGACCAAGGTTGGCAATCCACTGCATTTGGGTAAGGAGGTAGTAAGTGATGGCGACGACAATGGTAACACCAATCGAGTAGCCCCAGATGACGACAACTGTGACAATAGAAGTGATGCTGCTGAATGGCTGGTGACCGACACGAATGCTACCAGGCTCAGTGTAGAATGAACCTTCGCCGCCGTGGAGCCAACCGAAAACACAGAAGAGTGTGGAGATTATGTCGACAACAAAAATGGCGCCGACGAGCTTGTAGTTGGGCCAGGTCTGTCCACCTCGGGTGACGAAAATGAGCCAGTTCTCAACAAGCGAAACTTGGAGGAAGAGCATAAGCTGGACGTTACCGAAGTTCTGGACAAGACCACCGTTGGGCAAGAAGAAAGTTCCTCGCAAGATCCAGGTTGAAAGGGCAAGCTCGATGCCCAGGACAACGGAGATGACCCAAATTCTTGGCAGTTGCCACTCCACTGGTCGTTGTTCGTAATGAGCATTATCGTAGGCAACAGCAATTGTAGCCAAATCAGCGAACAAGGCCAAGAACACGATGAGATCGGTTCGGATGGTCTCGTTGATGATACACATTGATGTAACCAGGTAGATTTCCAAGTGCAAGCAGAGGGCGATACGATATTGGACGTAAGCCTTCATTCTCTGGAAAATCTGTCGAGCACATTTGATAGCATCGACGATGGTGGAAAGACCGGGAGCAAGGAAAACGATATCGGCAGCGGCTTGAGCGGCTTCGGTGGCACCTTCGACAGCAATACCGCAGTCGGACTTCTTCAAAGACGGAGCATCATTGACACCGTCACCAGTCATGGCAGTCAAATGACCACGTTGTTGCAACATTTCGACGACCTGGTACTTGTGCTCGGGGAAGACTTCAGCGAAACCATCAGCCTTCTCGACGAGGTCGTATTGTGTAGTACCAGCAACACCACCAGCGATCAAACGTTGGGAGTTGTAAACCTTGGTTCCGAGGGCGAGAAGCTTGCAAGTTTCCTTGGCAATAGCGATGGCATCACCTGTCAACATCTTGACTGCAAGACCGAGGTTCTGAGCTTCCAAGATGGTGTGGGCGGTATCCTCACGAGGAGGGTCGAACATAGGCAACATACCAATGACCTTCCATGGCTCGTCACCACGCTTGGAAGCGACACCGAGAGATCGGAAACCACGGCGAGCAAAGTCAGCGGCGGTATCTCTGTAATGCTTGGAAGTAGATTCGTCACACTCTGCGATGGAAAGAACTGCTTTGGGTGCACCCTTGCAGAAAGCCCATGTCTCGCCCTTGAGTGTGCAGATAGTGGTGATACGCTTGGAGACAGGATCGAAAGGCGTGTACTTGACAGTCTTCCAGCCTTGTGACAAGATTTCTCGGGCCTTTGGATACCTCTTGAGAGTAAGAATTGTGATCTTGTCGATAGGGTCAAGAGCCTTCAAGTTGTGTGAAGAGGCAAGAGCAGCACATGCCATCATCCAGTTGACATCTTCACCCTCAGCGACGTATGGCTCACGGATGGTAAGCTGGTTGGCAGTCAAGGTACCAGTCTTGTCAGAGCAGAGGACGTCGACACCAGCTAGAGACTCAATGGCAGTCAATTTCTGGACGATAGCCTTCTGCTTAGCGAGATAAGCCGCGCCGACAGCCAAAGTAGTGGTGGTGACGACTGGAAGACCGACTGGAACACCGATGATTAGAAGAATCAGGGCGTAGCTGAGCAAGTTGATAGAACTATCCATGGGAGTGGCAATTGGGATGTTGTGGAAGAAACCGCCAATCCAGGCAGTAAGAATCCAGAAGACGACCAAAACCAATAGAGAGGTACCGATCGAGTCCATGACCTGCTTGAAGTGACCAGTATCGTTGGCACCTTGGACAAGCGAGGCAGTCTTTCCGACGAAAGAACCACGAGCAGATTCTGTGACCATAGCATAGGCGTGACCACGCTTGCAACCGGTGGTGTAGTAACAGACGTCTCCCAAGTACTTGTCAACAGCAAGCGATTCACCAGTGATGGCAGACTGGTCAGTAGCGACAATTGAGTGACCGATGTGGTGTTCGTCTTCGTCGTCTGAATCGGTGTGGTTCTTTGAGTAGTGCTCCTCAGGGTCGCTGACCAGTTGCTTGTAAGTTTCCCAACCTTCCTTGTTTTCGTAGTCGCAAATCAATCGACATTCAGCTGCAACAACTTGACCTTCTTCGAGGATAAGCTAGCATTTAGTTAGTATCAACTCGTTTAGCGAGATAGATAAGACGGGTAAACATACAACATCACCAGGGACGAGTTCTCGAGCCTTGATTTCTGTCTCGCGACCATCACGAATGACGATAGCCTTCATAGCGATGTCGCCTTTGAGAGAGGCCACAACGTCGGCAGCCTGCTTTTCCTGGTACCATCCAACTACAGCGTTCAGCATTAGGATACCGATGATAACACCGAAATCGATCCAATCTTGGAGACCAGCAGCAAGAAGGACAGCCAGTTCCATAACTGTCATATAGGTCAGATTTTGAATTTCGAATTCAGATGGCACAAGAACTTACCATATAGGATAGGGCCTTTGAAGTATCCGATGAACTTCAAGAACATGTTTTCCTTTTCGGTAGCGAGTTCGTTGAAGCCAGTCTTTTTCCGTCTGTTCTCGACTTCCGCACTGGATAGACCCTGGTTGATATCGGTCAAGACCCAGTCGTCAGGAACTTCAAAGAGCTCGCCGGGTCCATCACCACCACCAAATATTTTGCTGAAAAAGCCCTTCTTTTTTGGCTTGCTAGCATCAGCCGCATCCTCACCAGACACCTGTGATGGAGCCTTGGAAAACCGTCGATCTCGGTAGGTAGAAATGTATCGGAGAAGGTTGGCGTATTCGCCCTCGTCTTTGTCTGGGTCCCAACCGTCGGCGAAGGAGATTCTCTCCCTCTTGGAATCGCCATTCTCAAGATCTTTCTCACCAGACATGTTGTGCTATGAGTGGAGAGATTAGTACGATTAAAGAGAAAAAGAGAAAAAAGAAGAAGGACGACGACGGCAATGGTCAAATATCGGACCAAGCTGTGAAAGGAAGGAAGGAAGGTGTGCCAGAGCTGTGAGATTGACCCCTCTTTAAGCAAAGTCAGTCGAAAGAGAGAAGCTCACCTGAAGCGAAAGTGAATGGAGGAAGCAAGGTCCACTGGTAATCCGACAAGCCGTGGAGTAGTGATAGCTTCAGCAATAGCAGCAGTGGATAATCTGGTTGGCTGCTTAAGCTTTCCTTAGGCATGGAGTCAGTGAGGATGCCGTGTGAGCCATTATGAGATAAGAAAACTGACCGATGGTACGAGACGGCGTCGTATTGTGACGACGTCAATATTACACTTAACAGAGCGTTATTTACCGCGAGTATTGTCCGTGCAGGAATGGGCCGACGTTTAATGCAGCTATTGTCATGCAAGGATCCCTCTAGTGGATGAGGGCGGCGAATGAACGCCTGCGACTGCGTGAAGTGGGTAGGTGGGTTTGTGAAGAGCCGATTGCAGCTGCAGTTCGGCTGTTTGACAACTAGAAATCGTTTTTGCTGCTCTTGATGAATTCTAGACTGCTCTCACAAATGGAGAAGACAGACGGTAAAATGTTTTGTGCAATGTGCAGGTCTTTGTGGTAGATACACTTCGGAAGCAACGTGAATAAAATTGGAAAATGTGGGAAACGCAGGTGGATCGTCCGCTAAACCTTCTTTATTCTTTGACAGCTGACGTACTGTAGACCTGGACAATTCTCACCTCTCAATATGGATTTGGGTACGTTTCGTTCTCTGCACAGAGAAATAAGAGGATGTGAGCAAGTACAAAACATCTCTATGAGCAAATTGTCGAGGACATGCACCACTCGGGGCGTAACAATACAGTGTAGATCTTGGTGTGCAGTGAAAGCCTTGCCATCGTTTTGGCAGTGTTAACCAACCTGTGGTTGCACCCACAATCAACCAACTTTAAACTACAACTATTGTTTCCGATAGCTTTGCGATCAACGCTTTGGGACTCGTCGAGAAGTATTGTACGCATCTATGCCAGTATGTGCTGTCAAATGCATGATCCAGTAAGGCGTTCCAGCCTCTGCTGATGCTTAAGATAGATCTCTAATCTTTGTACAGTACGAAAGATGTCAAGCGATACTTTGCAAGCTACTTTGACCATAAAAAACGCAAAACAATTGAGCCGAATACGCAGAAAGTATCAGTTTTTGCTTGTACGATGAGGTACAATGCATCCATCAGTGGCTTGCGAAAGGCGTGTTTTGAAAGACGAACCGCCAGCTTCGCAGTCGGCGACTATCTTTTGAGATGGCCCGTGATGTACGCGCATTACGTTTCGATTGTCTGAATTTTGACTGGCTGAATGGCTAGCTGCTTTCGAGAACGTGTCGCAAATCATTTACTCCACGTCTCCATACGACTCCGTCATCTCGCTGCATGAATTGAAATGGCGAATACCAAACGCTGTCCGGGCTACGGCCATACAGTGGCGTTTCTCCGATAACCATTCCCAAAACAGGCAAGCTGAGGTCGGTTCAAACAGCTCACCTGGCAACGGGAAAGCCATGTCTCGTTGCTGCTCGCCTGAATGCTCCCAAATATGCATCATTGTGTATCATCAAGCAATTAGCTTACAGCACAAGTTTTCTGCATGAGCCGAAGCCTCACAAAGCACACCGTTCGCTTCACAATGAATAAGCTTGATGTAAGCCAGATCTATTAATGTGTGACATGTTCCCATCAAACTATATTGAAGATGCCAAAGTCCTTGAGGTGAGGGTTGATTGACGTGCCAAACACCAGGGGACCTTGTCGAGAGTGCTTCATTACTCCTCTGCAGGTCTGCGACGATGCAAACAACGTGCCCGAGAGCCATATCAGCGCTCGGTTGAGCTGTGAGTATTAGTGGAAGCTTGATGTAAGATTCTCCACCGACACTAGGCCCGTGTTGCACTTCAATCACGATTTCTCGCATCCAAAAAGAGATGAGATAAACAAAAGCTGAAATTGCTCCAAACAGCCTCATCCAGTCGCTGTTGTGTTTGTCTTTATTAATCGCTAATCCGCACAAAAATTACGACAAGTTGCGAACAAAATTTTGCTTCCAACACAATCCAGATCAGAGATTCGAGTACTAACTAAAATCTGCATCAAACTTGTGAGTTCCACAAACAAGCGTCGGAGCCGACCATTGGTGTCCAGTGGAGCCAGTGTTGCAACGTGCGGCATTTTGAATCCCCGTCCACAGCAGTGTTAAATGTTCTCGAGCTGTCGGTAGCGGTCAGTGCCTGTTGGTGACAATATCGCTCATATATGCGCCAGCTCTCAAGCACGGTCTTATTGTGCAATTTCACTTTCGCACATTCCTCACAAAAATGTGTTGTGCTTGCGGCTACACGCGACCAACGAAACAATATGCGCATCGCGAGTTTTATTCTGAACAAGTTTTAGAGCAAACGGTTAGACATCGCCGAAGCTACCACTCCGAAATTCGCAGTTTTTCGCAGACTCAATTCGTTGGTAACAGCATTCTAAAACAGTCACAGAATATGCTCAGGTCACAAAGCAGCCTTCGTGGCAGCAGTGCTCCAAGATTCTCTCTACAATGACTGCGACCATTTGGCGACATCGACAGTGATACAATTCGACATGCTCACCTTTACGATACCAAAACCCCTCCTTCACGATCATGCCCGATGTGCTCACGTCTGTGCCAGAGCTCTTGCCTTGAACACGGCCATGTGCAAGTACGGCAGTGTGCTGAAATCATTCGCGTGCTTTTGTCTCGCCATACACATTCTGATTGCAAAACGTTCTCAAGCAGTGTAGTCTGCCATTCAAAACAATGCTGTTTTTGGCTTGGGTTCTGTAGCAGTCTTACTGATTGTGCTTCCTCAACTGCGCAATCGGGCCCTTTGTAGAACGAGCCGGCCGAACATCCTTACTGTTTGTGTTCGCCTGGTTGCTTCACTCTACGCGGACCCCAGTTTAGATTTGACAGTGCAGTACTGGTACAGGACGAAGAAGAAAGAAAGGTGAGCATCCACCCACCGTCAGTCCACTTGTCAACCCAACCCAACCACTTAGGACGCGTCTGTATACTATATAAAATTTCCGGTTCGCCTACAGAAAACATGGAGCATATGTTCATTTCTTCCCTACAATAATAAGGATTAACTTCGTGGTCGTCGGCACGAAACATATTCTCCACCGACTGCTAAAGTGGCTTCGTACTTGTACTGTATTTTGTGCGACGCGAAACCCTATATATTCACTATCAAATCAGATATTGTATCGCCATTTAGTCGTAATCCGTTCACCACTCATCTTCGACGGTGCTATCATAAAGCCGGTCGTTACGTCACCATATCTGGTAGGCAATCGATTCCGGCCCATAAGATCACGCATGTCGGCAATCCACCTCATGTGCATCTGCAGACAGTAGCACACGCGCTGCACGCTTGTACTCAAAACAGCCCCCGCATCAATCCCCCAACACCCCCCAACACCCCTCATACTCCGGAAGCCTCAACGACTGACGTATCTCAGGTTACAGGGCCAATCACGGTCGCGAATTGAGTAGTTGATGCGAGATGCATGCATGTACTACTGTAGCTTGACGAACCGCGAACCGACTATCCCTGCCATTACTGTAACGATCGTTTCCGAGCTCCCATAACGCGGTAACGATAGAGCATGTGGTGCTCGAGCGTTGGCTAAGGTTGCGGTATGTTTCCGTTGATCTGCTATATAAAGCCTTGCGATGCGCAGTTGCAGTGCCTAGGACATTGCCCTCCAGGGCATTCCTAAAGGTTTGTAGTACTTGATAGTACTTTCTAAGGACATTCTGGATTTGGGCCGCAATGATATCTCACAGTTGCCAGTGTTGTTAACAAGGAGCTAGCGTTATCGTAAGTCCGTGGACGGACACGCCCATGGATACATACATGCACTACAGTAGCCTGCATAGCACAAAAGCAAAACTATACAGTACGTTTGCAGCTCCCAATAGCCTTACTGGAATGGTGATTGCCCGACCTTCGAGACACCACTTGAGTGCCAGATATGAGTACAGGTTGTTTCACCGCCGAGTCATCTATATCAATGCGATATTTGGATCGTTGCCGAGATGCGTCTGATCCCTTTCCATGGCTATATCCTTTCTCGAATTCAGGGATTACCTTACATATCACCAACATCTTTGCCCCTCAGCGCCTTCTTCAAGGTGGTTCAGAGGTGATATATATTACTGAGCGATGATATGGCCAGCTTCGAAAGGAGAGGGCACGATAAGTAGAGCGCGGCGAGACGTGTATCGAAGCCTTCTCTGGTTTCTAGGCAGTACGTATCCATTTGATAAATGTATGGTACATATACAACCAAGCCACCAAGGGCTCAGGTGTTTTCTATGAATGCCCTAGCGCTGAGTGGGAGCATATGGAATGCATTATAGACCCCGAACTTTTCCTTGGTTCTACACGGCATTTCTGGTGTCTCGTCGCAAGAGTATGGCTTGGTGCAACTCAATGACACCTTCCTCGAGCTCATGGAAAAGCGGAAGCATCACAGCGTGTAGCTGGTGCTGGGCAAGGTGAGCTTTCCGTACGCCAACCGCTCTCTTACATGAGATTTGCCTTTGTTGAATAGGAAGGCACAGCTCAGATTCAGCAAACGCACACCTTCCCTCAACATACTACACGATGGCGACATATCTACTCTGTGACTCTTTCAATCTTCCTTTGATTCTATCCTCAAATTCGTTTCGGTTTTGTCCTTATCCATCCAACACGCTTCTTGCACCAGCAGTCCATTCGTTGCTTTGACTCCCATTTGTGCTCTTAACCGACAGACCGACGAGATGGTCTCGACTCTCGTCCTACTATCCCTTCTGGGTGCTGCCCTCAGTCGAGTGACCGCTCTGCAATGCGGTGAATCCAGTCGACCAGAGCCAACTCTTATCGTGCATTTCACACCTTCAATGCCCACTCAAACCCCGCCAACTAGCACAGTCTTCGGCGTTATTAAGACAAGCTACATGAATGTAGGTTCACGTGTTCATTCTCAATTACAAATGTTGACTCTGACCAGGTCGTTGACTGCAACTATGTCATGGTCGAGAACGTTGATAGTAATCCAGCTCAAGTTGTAAGTAACGTCCGAAAGACTTCTCCCAACAATCACAACTGACAAGCATCAGGGACTGTTCACAGAAAAGACGACCATCCCAGCACTGACTGTCTATCGAGTTGGCTGTATGCCTGAAACATCCATTGTGACCAGACGAGACCTTCAAGCATACCAGACCATTGAACCAGGATACCCGCAGACAAAACTGCCGAATACCTACACGGACAAGCAACCCTACATTCTCAAGAGAAGCAATGATGGAAATGACATATCCCCCATCAAGTCTCTCTACAGCATTGCCAACCGTCTCTCTGCTGGCATTGATCCAACCAATGAGAACATCACTGTAAGAGACTTTAAGTTTCTCGAACAGTTGAACACTGCTCTGTTCGCTCTCAACTTGGTCGACTCTGGTTTTCCACTTGACCAAACGTGCAACTACCTTCAAGATCCAGAAGTTCAAAACAGATTGGCAGACAACATCATTGATGCACAACAAGCTGCGGATATCGTTTGCTTTGCTGCCAAGTATGGACTGTACTTCAACGAATCTAATGACCAGCTGCTGGCTGACCTCGCGGGACTGGAGTATGCTATACAAATCCAGGCTTACAATCCGCAAGCCCTTCAACAAATCTGCGAGACCCTCGACTACACAGCAGCCTCGTTTCTCAGCATCGACACTGATGGCATACGCACATACGTTTGTAACAGCACCGGTCCTCCTGCACATCCACCAAGCAGCATGTCGGTATCTTCAGCTATCAGCACTGTTACTGGAGTTACTCCAACAGGTTTCACAAGTACAGCGTGGCCTATGAGTACCGGCACTGGTGACCTTGGCACTGGGACAATAACAGGAAGTGTCTCTATTGTCTTCGGAACGAACGGTCCAGCTTTGAGCAGTGCTACATCTGCCGCTGGTATTGTGCCACCATGGTGGAATGGTACTTCAACAGCAACTGCTGACATCACAATCACTTCCGATGGATACCCAGCCTCGACAATCACGACAACTCCTGTTCCCCAATACTACCCACCACGACTTCGTCGACATGGTCGAGGCAACTTCTAACTCAGGCTTATGCAATATTGCATGGCTCATCGCTATTGATCAACTCAAGCTCGAACGTTCAATCATGATACGTAACTCAATATGTGTTACACCTTGAAAGTGACCAGATATCCTAGCCGCCAATATCACACATCATTACTTAGACTTCCAGGAAGCTTGAGTAGCTACTAGCATATAGACCCGCTTAATGAATGTATATTCAGCTCAACTCCTTTTCACTTCTTGTGGTCGCCACAAATCTCGTTGCGCCGTTCAGATAGTCAACCAACTCCTCGTCTCCTAGTTTATCAAAGCGACATCCAAAGTCCTTGAATTACTGGGGCATCTTCCTAGCCCATCCTCTGCCACCAATCGTTCAAGAACACTCCATATTTCTACCTCAGTACACCACATATCATCCACTTTGTTCGTTCGATTAGCATAAGTTTACCGCCATCTTGATGAGGTCAGATAATGAGATCTAAGATTCAAGCCATTATTAGGGAGCCTCGCAAGGCAGAAACATAAACCACTCTCAACGCTGCTAGTAACAAATCAGGAGGCATGGCACCAACTCGCAGGGGGGTGCTCATATGAGCGCAGCGAGCCCAGAGTAGTTGTCGAGAAGAGCGATCTATC
>Ga0068631_100080_pt1 | contig 30519 bp, 28 predicted proteins | sample InSIn5gowninarea_2_FD_77434 | JGI IMG/M metagenome (GOLD analysis project Ga0068631, IMG submission 77434) | Clean room microbial communities from NASA Spacecraft Assembly Facility at Jet Propulsion Laboratory, Pasadena, California, USA -... ...
GAGAAGCACTACTCCAAGAAAGCCAAGAAACCCCTCCTCGCCCCCTCCGAAGCACAAGATGAAGCAGATCCCGAAGCTGAGCCCGAAGACGACTCTGCGTCCGACTCTGAAGAAGACGAAGATGACGACGAGGCGGAGAACGAGAAGAGCAGTACAGAGAAACAAGCCAAGATCCTGAAAGCGGAACAGCAGCTCTGTGAACTGACTAGTAAACTCGTCCTCGCCCTTCTCGCAGGCACACTTGACAACAAAGGCGAGAAGTTGAAAAAGAGGTTGCAGCGGAACAAAGCACGATTAGGGCCGAATTTCAAGGAAGTTCTTGCGTTCCTGGATGCGGATAGGAAGAAGTCTGGGAATAAGAAAGGAGGGACGAGAAGCCAGAAGAGTAAGGCGGAACAGGCTGCTGCTGCTGCGGCGAGGAGAGTGGAGAAGGAGCAAGGAGGTGGTGATAAGAACAAGGGGAAGAGAAGGGCGGCGAAGAGTAGAGAAGTCGTGATCGAGGAGGAAGAAGAGAGTGAGGATGATCCGTTCGCGGAGGCCGATGGGGATGAGGAGATGGTTGATGAGGAGGATGGTGGTGGTGAGGTTGAGGTTGAGGCAGAAGTTGAGGTTGAAGCGGGGGATGGAGAGGAAGGCGACGGCGACGGCGATGGGGAGGAAGCTGATGGTGCGGAGGATGATGAATCGATGCTTGGTGATTGAGTGCGCTGCGGTGCCAATCGCCGATTTGATTTGAACGAGACGCTATTTCGATGTCGAGTGATTTGGCTTTTGAGTTATGGATGGATGGCATGGTAGGAATGGAGGAGAATTGTAGGAATATGGCATCGAGCAGCGTATTTTAGCTTCATGTTTTGCGACTACTTACTTGATTTGATGTATGGAAGTTGTTTTCTTGGGTGGTTCTCCCGCGCAGCTGTGGATGATTCTCGGCGACGTATTTCGCGATGTGAATATATGCTCTTGTATCATTGCCTAGAAAGAAACCTCGAGATGGCAAGCTGGCCTTTCCTTTTTCCCACCCTGATCCACCGTTCGGATTCCATTCGTAAAAGACAGACAGGTGTGGGCAACTAGAACCCCTCCCCTCCGTCATTCCTTCCATCTACTTCAGCCCATCTCAAGACCCTAGCCTCCACTCCAACTCCCACATATAGCAATCATCTACATAACTTCATACCTTTTGGAAGAAACTTCACAAATCACCTTATGTATTCGTCAAGCCAGACACTTCTATTGGATGCAGAAGGTCCTGTTGCACATCGTAGAATTGCTGTCATATTAATAGCTCCAGTAGATCTTTCTTGGCATTGCGGCTGTGTGTGTGTGTGTGTGTGTGTGTGTGTCTCCTCCCTATTTCATTCGTGATCTCGATAGCAGATGGAATAATGGAAAGTGCGATCTACTAACCCTTGATCTTTGTCTCTAGACTGTGGGAGGGAAAGCGTGTCCAGGGAGGGCGGTATGGGGGCGCCTCATTCTCGAAAAAGTACTCTAGTCAAGGGCAGAGAAGGCGCTGTTTTTACGTTTCGGCGCCTCCTGCAGTGAGGGCCAATGAAGTTCTTGTTCGTGTACTGTTGCAATTAGTATTAGAAGCGGATTGTGTCTTGCTGTAGGTGCTAGAAGCACTGCCTCGTTGTGAAGACTAAATAAATATTGTGAAGTCTATCATCCTTTGTCGGTCAAGTGGAAGATAAGTTCTCTTTTAATGGATCAATTATGAGGTATCCAAGCGAGATCCTACCAGCTGGAGCTGAATTTCTCATTATCCTGCAGATATATTCAGGTCTACAGTTCCTAGACTTTTCATCGGATTGTAAAAGGCATGACTCGACGCCTTGATTTTCATAGCCCAATCTTCCATAGGCGCCTCATGAAACAGGTCCGAGTAGATATAGAGTTCTACTACTTCCATGGCTTCAAATTGTGCCCCCTATAGTAGCTTCACCACGCACTTGGGCGAAACACATTTACATTACGAGATTGAAACTCAGATTCATAGGCGCCAGCCCCCGAAATGGTGGATCGTATAGAAGGCACATGTGACATTTTCATTAGTTGAGTAAGTACGTATGTCGTAAGGACATGTTCGCCCTCTCCCCAAACCATCTACTGATGTTTGTAAAGATTTGCAATCTGCATGTACAAGTCTGGTGCAATCATGCATAGCATACACGGGAGTAACATCGCACTCTGCAAATCAGTCTGTTGCCAAGCATGCACTGAAATGACTCTGTATCCCTCATCAAATCGAGTTGGATGAACAGACCGACCACAATGAACCCACATGTCTGAATCAAGCCCCAGCACATCAACCAAGCAAACATTGATCACATCAGTGCATTTACCACTGTTTCTCAATATCATGCTTATCCCAGTATTCCAGCTTCCTCGCATCCTCCGCATCATTAGCCTTCTTATTCGCCTCGGCCAGCTTCCTCGCTGCAGCTTCACTACTCAAAGGATCAAGAGCCTTGTACTTAACGGTATTGTCGGGGAGTTCGCCGTCAAGACCAACAAATCCAGCGGTGAAGTTGTCGATAGCTTCGCCATACTGATCTGTTTCGCGAATCTTGCAACGAGTGCCTTGGGATTCGGAATGCTGGGTCAATGCGGTGATGGAGTTGAAATAACGGAGACAGCCGCGGCAGCGTAGAGCTTCGTTGCGGTGAGCGGGCGAGCGAAGATGGGCGAGGAGAGACTGTGGTGTCTTTTGACTCTTCCTGTGGATGGTTAGTTGACTGTTCATAGTTTGACATGGAGTGGGGAAGACTTTGCGTACTTGCAAGCTTTAAAAGGGCACTTATACTGTCGGGTGAAGATATTGAAGTAGACTTCTGGATTGAAGCTCTTCTTGTCGGGGTTGTACAGGTCTGCCTCGGTCGGCTCGGCTGGAGTAATCTGTACAGAAGCAAACTTCTCCGTAAGTGGTGTGAAAGCCTTGGACGTATCGGGCTTCTCGCAAGTCCAGGCAGGCACGGACTTATCCATGATATCGACCAATCCCCAAGACTTTGGTTGTGCTACTTCCTTTCCAAGTTTCAATCCTTGTACTTGCGGTTCTTTGACATTGACAGATTTCTTGAGAGGAGCATACCAATCCGCATTGATTTCGGCAGACCCGGCATCGTAGTTCCCAATCAAATCATCCTCCATGAAAGTGATCTTCAGAGGTGGCTTGTTCTCCTTCTCGACAGGCTGCTCAAATTGCTGGACAATGCTTGCTGTTGGTTTGAGAGACTGAAGAAGGGGAGCAAATCCATGGTCAGCTGGCATATGATCTCGAACACCTGCAACTGCTGGAAGGATGTCTTCACTGTCTGACGCGGGTTCCGTACAATCCCAGCCATCGCCCTTGACACTAGTCGGAAAGGTAGTTGTAAGTGGTGAAGGCGAAGGTCGTCCCCGCTCAGAGCCTTCCCTTGCGCGTACTTCAAGAGCCAAGCCCATATCCTGCTTCTTTTGTCTGAGCTTGGTAAGGTCTTCAAGACGATATTTGCTGCAGTCACCTCTCTCGATATGGTTCATGAGACCACCAGCGCGAGTGAAGTGGCGTCGGCATGCTGTACAGAGAAGGTCTTGTTCGATGGCGTGGAGGCGATCGCGATGACTTTTGAGGGCCTTGAGATCGTGGAAGTCGGCGCTGCAGACGTCGCAAGTGATATGCTCCGGAGTTTCGAGCTTGTGGCGGAAGTACTCAGCATAAGAGCAGAATTGCTTATCGCAAAGCTTGCAGTACTCCATCGTGCGTGGCGGCATTGCGACGTCCTTCGACGTTATGTGAGATGGAAAAAGATGGAGACGTTTTGAACGGGATGTGAACAGAAAGGAAGGCGGGCGTCGGTCGATCGGAATAGCACCCGCGTAAGGTATCCTGACCATCTTGTCACTTTACTTGATGCTTCACTTCAGGAGCATACTAGCATGTAAGCCTGAGAGACTGGGAAATTACCAAGTCTTTTCTTCACAGGCTAGTACGTGATAGAATGTGATACAGCATATGAGGTCGTATTGAGACTACTTAGCTTTATATATGGCAAGCTCACCTATAATTCCACGTTCACATCGATATCTTCACCAAGGTACAATACCTGGGCAGCGTTTCGACATTTCACGATCGTTGCGTCTGATTTGTGCCTTATACTTGAAGTCTTCCGTGTTAGAGATGCATTTCAGCGCAAAGATGTGATCATACAGGAAATAGCGGTTTACTCCACATCGATCCTGGTTATTTCACTTTCACGTGTTTATAGAAAACCTACTTTCTTTGCTAAGCAATCCAGTGAGAACATTCCGTTTATTTCTTTGCTGCATATATGCTCAGTCATCCACGTCGGCTGACGAAAGTTCGATTCGATCACCCAGGAGCTCCAACTCTACCCTGGCTCTACCCGTGTCGTCTCCCATAATATCGTTCAGACCACCCGTATCAAGAGCTGCAAGCGATCTAGTCTGCAGCGCCCGCAAAGGATCCAGATAAGTCTCTCGCACCTTATTCGTGATCTCAGAATGAAACAAGTGAGCATACTGCTCGCTTCTCATGAAATAGAGAAAGTTAAGAACAGACATGTGAAGAGACAGATCCGTCATCAGCTTAGACGCTATCTGTTCGTCCTCATCTGACAGGACTTCTTGCAGATTAGGGCAGATATGCGGCAGCGTGGCAACAAGCGCAGCAGATGATGAAAATACGTTCTTGGTCCCACGGTCTTCGGCGGTCATGATCTCTTCCTTCAACCACGCCACAGCTGATACTTTCAAGCCCTTTAAACGGGAATCATCATGCTCTTCCTCGAACATTGAGGTGATGAACGACAATCTGACGCGATCATTGGGATGCGAGTGCAGAATGGAGGATGTAAGAACATGAGCGGCATGACGAGTTACTGGTGAAGGGTCCGAGGCTGAGAGAACCGACAGCGCTTGTAGATACTTCAAGAACTCAGCATCGTCAAGTGGACCGTCTACAAACTGATCCGAATGTTCTAGCCAAATCCCAATTACGAGTAGTGCGTCTGGTAACCCTGGTTTTTGGCTGTCCCAGAACTTGGAGACCAATTTTGCATGGTCCGAAAATATTGTCATGCTGGGCAATGAGGCTTTGGAGTCGAAAACAGCGGCTGAAAAGATGTTTGATGCGACCAGAAATAAACACCCTTCCGCTGAGAGAGGTATATCGTCTGGTGTGTTTGGCAGATTCTCGTGAGGGTCTGAGTCTGACTCGCCAGCATCGGATGTTCTATATATTGAGTCGAATAGGCTCTGGTAATCTCGAAGACCGATGTCGCGGCATAATGCCTATGTAGTATTTAGCACAGCTTGCATATTTGTGGGAGCACATACCACAAGCTGACCAACGATAGCGTCCCTCACCACAAAAGCAGGGTCTTCTCGATACGCTTCATTCAGGCTCATCCTGCCTGGTACTACCTTGTCGGGATGATATACCTCAAGCAGCCGCCCCGCCCATTGCAGTGGGTTTGTATTGACATACTGCTCCAGTATGTGTGTCACGAATCCTTGTATCAATTTCTGTTGTATTGCACCTTCTGCGGGATCTTCTTCTCCTTCAGCTTCTCGATCTGGTGCGATTGGGCCTGGAGATAGCGTCGTCTTGAGTAGAAATGATACAGGCTCTCGACTGGATTGTCGTCCGGGGAGTGGTGGTCGTTTTTGCCCACTTATAGCTCGAACAAATCGCAGAATCGCAAGTGTAGCTTGCTTCGTAGGGCGGTAACAGTCGTTGATGATCATCACACTTGTGGATAGGAACCGCGACGGATATTTCGTTTTTAGGCGAGGGAGTATGATAGCCGACAGTTCCAGCAGCAAGCAGAATTGGTCTGTAGGAGAAGGCTCTAGCTCCGCTGCATTTACGGCATCTTCCTCTTCGAGACTCAGTGTGCTCAAATGCTCATTGACGCCGAGTATGATCTCTCGTGGATTAGCCAAGCGTGCAATGATATGCAAAGCTTCCTCAGAGCCCAGAACTGAGAGCAATTTCGGCATCAGATCCCATCCCAGCAGCTGCGCTAATTCAACATCTTGGAGGAGTTCACACAATGTGGGCAAGACCTCTTGAGGTTTGTGCACTTCCAAGAGACGTTCTATCAGTGCTAGGTACATCGGTCCGCTCCATTGCGGAGGACGGTTAAGTTGAAGTACTGCCGCGGGGTCTCGTATATCGACGTTCTCAACTGCATCCGATTGTGGATCTAGCCCAGGTTCGAAGTCTTCTTTGTCGAATACTTGTGCTTGTGGTACTTCGGACTGTTCAATCGGATTCGACTGGTTTGACATGACGCTGTGAGCAGGTTAGCTCAAAGTTCGCTATTGACATGATCCATACCTCTGCTTCTTGTCCACAGACTTGAACTGCAACTGCTTCCACGAAGTGCACGGACCAGTATGTTGATCTAATCACGTGGTCCAATTTAACGACACTTCTAATTCTCACTACTAATGCCCCAAACATCACCATGTAGTATTCATCGAAACTACCTGGTTCCTTCTTTCCTTTGTCATTGACTGCTTTGAACACCTTTCTGTGTGCAGTTGCATTGCTATAGCCCGTTCTGACCCATCAGCTTCCTTCAAGGCACCTTTAATTACGGGTTAGCTTGGAGGCAAGTTGCAACCCTTCTTAGTTGATATGCGGCCTCAAATCAGACCTGAGAACAGATAAACCGGCATGAGATCTTGATATGAGCTGGAATCAAACGTTGGGGACTTTCAGATTGGGGCAGCAAGATGCCCGTTTGCTTGCCTTGCACTGTGGAAAGACTGCTGGCTAAGATGCTCTTGTCATTCACTCCTTACATCACAACCCTTTGGATTGTATAAGTCATTTTGATTTTGATAGTAATAGTTAAGTCTTCCCAAAATGTTTGCAAAATATCTCCAACAACTTTCAGATGTTGGGGAGCAGATCAGGGTATCATGCCTTTGTCTGTATTGTACGTCCATATACACCTTCTGAGATCTACAACAATGCTTCGAAGAACGTGACTCATTAAGTAATGGAACTTCCAGAAGTCAAACATGTGCTGTCTTTCGCTTATTGATTCACCATCAAACACCCCCACCTCTTTTGTTTGCCGCGCTTATAAAAAACCCCTACTTCGCTGTCAGCAGAACCTGGGTTTTATCAACAGCAAAACAGCAGAACAGCGTCAACATGGAGCTCAGCAACTCTGAGGCAGAGTATCTACTGCGTCACGTCACTTTGCCTCCGCAGCTGCCCCAGAAAGATGACTGGAATGAACGCTGTTGCGATTGCTTGGTCCAATTCACTGTGGAGGTTCTTTCTGATTACATTGCACAGGGGAGTCTCAACGAAGATGGTTTCTCCCGCGCACGCAAGATGCTCTACAGCATGGCCAGAGTCATGTCTGGTGGGGCAGTGAATGGTAATGCGCTTGCTAATGAAATCAACCAATTGTCTTCTGGAGGTAGTTGAGCCGGATGCCTATCTGGATTGCATTGCAGTCGATGTAGACTGACCTCAATATAGACTCATTTCCCATCCATATCCGAGAACAAAATGCTGCGCTGATATTTCGACGGACTGCGTATGACTTGCAGGTAGAATGCTTCGAATCGTCTGCGCATCCTGTCGACGTGATCACAACGAATGGTGCCCTGCTCTGGTCGTTTCCAACAGATACTGTCAGCATCCCGTGGGATATCGCTTCTACATTCACCTTCCGCACAAAAATTTCCAAGTTTCTTGCTGATGCCAGCATCGAATGCATGCAAAGCATGCTGCCAAAAGCATCAAAAGCTGGAGTCGCTCAGCCCGAGGCTCGAAATCCAGCAAATCCTAAACTCATTGCGCAGATGTTCATGAATGTCCTCGTAGCATACGGGGTTCGAAAACCTCGGATACTTCTATTATTAAGCGCGTACGAGACGATGTCATATGGAAAAGTGCTCTGAACCCATGGCGACGCAATCCGCTGTGGCTGGTCTTACGACTCGGGCTACAGGCTTCATTTCAATATTCTTCAGCCAGCGGCATCACTGAATATAAGTCTTTCATGGTCTACTACATATGTCGGCTGTGTGAACTAGCCATGGCTTTGCAGCTCAATCCCGATCTTGTTCAGATTGCAAGCGCCAAGGTAGCCAGACGCATAAGAAAGCTAGGATCGACTGGGAGCATGGCGGCCAAATTCTCACTTGCGACATCCCAAAAGGCTCGAACCTACTTGGAGAGTGACTGGAACAAGAAACAGACAGCGTTTCATCACACGCTGGATTCCAAACTCGAGCTCGTCTTCAAGCCAGAGGATTTGGAGTTGAAGCTTCCGAACAGCAGGATGTATATCGAAGGTGTTCTCGATAGCACTTCAACGTCCACTTGCCATCAGACATTTGTCCCGGATCATGCAGTCTTTGTGGTCAGTGCTTCGCAACTTCCCGATATCAAGGCTTTACTTGCTACTTGTGCCCACGATATAGCTCTTTCGGACGTGGATACCTGGGTAAGCCGCTATCTCGATCATTGGACCACATCGAAGTTGTCAATGCCAGATGACAGCGATTGCGAGCAGCTTGGCAACCTACTCTCGACTTATTATCGCAACTGTGTGATATTGTACCAAGCCTGTCCCGACTTGCTCTCTGCAGCAATACTTACGTGCTTGGAACTCTGGCAGGCTCTTGATAGGCTGGTAACAGCTCAGCATCCATTGCTCAAGGAGTATTCGCCAGATATTCCTGTCGCTTTCTTGGAACCTCTGCTTCTTACTAGGATGGATCTTCTACGTCGCCTACACCGTTTCGAGGTTTATCTGACTGATCGACACCGGCTTAGCAAATCCAGGAACCCATCAATCTACACTAGTCCATCGGCCAACTCGTTTACGGTCATGTACTACAGCCAATCTGCCCAGCACAGAAAGCTAAGGCTTCGAATAGATGAGGAAGCATTACGCCAGAGAAACCAGACGAAAGAACAGCACAAGGTCAAGCTACAGCAATGTAGGGAGCTTAAGCGGAAGGCTAATGCCATGCAATGCAACAATGTTCTCAGCAATAGAAGGAATATGTATCACGACAAGAATCGATGTCAGAAGTGTGTCACCAATCAAGAGGCGAATAATATAATGCTGGATGTTCATGAGTGGCCGCTCCCGAGTGATCCTATCCAATATTCAGCAGCTATTGTTGAACTTGCCATACCAGTGAGCTTTGCCATTTGGAGGGACATCACCTATGAGATTCAGGGCCTTGGTCGAACTTCAGCCTGCGGTGAGCAAGCGCCGATGATGGAATTGCTACGACATCCAGCACTCATCGATTTTCGAGAAATAAGATATTCGCCGCAGGTTATATTGGCTTCTAAAGTCAAACCATTCATAAGTTCTCATTATCGAAGCAAGCATGTGGAGAACCCTATAGGCGACTTCCTTGTACCTTGCGGAGTTTTTTATGAGAGTTACAACGAAGCAGAGCAAACCTGGCTATCAAGTCGGAGTATGGTGGACATGCGGACACAGTTTGACTATTGTCACGACTTGACGGTCAAAACCTCAAGCCTCCAAAGTGAAGGATATCAATATCAGTCTCTACATGAGTATAGCCAAACAACGACTTGCTTTACCAATGAGGTGCTCTCCGATCAAAGCCTTTGCTCACCAGCTTTAACCCTCCACGAATTTGATGCTTATGGTAACTTGAGATCTGGTACCTCGATTCAATGGTACAATATCTTGCGCGAGCTGACTCAGCCCAACTTGTCATGGAAAGAGATTGGTGTATACAACCTTGTATTCCAAGCTGTGCATCAAGTAGAGTGCCAGGCTGAGGCAAGTGTCCTTCGCCAAGCTCATTATGTATTTGAGGATCACCACTTCTGTGAGGCGCTAAACAGGGTTCTGGATATCTTCGTCGACAGGGTTCAGGCCAACTGGAATGAAGTGAATTGCATCGCTATCGCAACGGAGCTGCTTCTCAAAAATCTTTCGATGTCGACTTCTGCGAATGCTCAAGCACGAAGTTCTTACGTACTCAATAGGATTCGGTCAGTCACTCAGGGATGGGTTGAGGATCTCATGATGCGGCTTTTCGAAGCAGAAAAGGATGTGCAGATCGCCAAAGCTCAGCATGACCTGATCTATGTTGCTTGCATATGCAAGCGAACTTTCGATCGAGATGAAGACAACATACAGGGAGGACTGGCCTCTGATAACGATGTTGCATGCTACATCAAATGTTCCATTATCATCAGAGACAATCGTCCTCACGACCTAACCTTTCTTCCACAGTTCATGAAAAGATCATTGTTGCGTGACCAAATTCTCTCACATCGCCTACGGTCACATATCTGGGAAGCTGTAAGGTCCTCCCGGTGGTCTATCGACAGTGCTGTGCGGCAAATTTGGCATCATTATAACCCGTCTACTTGGGCACCCTGGGAGATCATCGCAGGTGATCGATGGATAGCCACAAAAACCAACGAGTCACAAGTGGTACACTATGACTTGTTGAGTGGGCAGCTACTGGTCGGTGGGAAACCACTGGGACGCTTGCCTGACTTGTATTTCAAGCATCCAACCTACGCCAGAATCTTCCGAAACCGAGTGCTAGACGTCCTCGTCACCAGCCAAGCCGGTATGGAATATATGACGCAGAAGCACATTCATGGATATCAAGTGTTCTTCGCAATGCACGATAAGGAACTGATAATCCAGACGCGTAAGAACGGCGAAACTTTGGAGCTCATGCCGCACCACAAAATGCGAGGAGATTTGCCGAAGTTATTCATTGAAGAACACACCCACTGGATCAACCTGAAGACTCGCATCATCGAGCTGAGGCCTCTGGCTTCTCTTTGGAAGTCCTGTCCTCAGAATTGGTGTATCAAATATGAGGATGATGCAAAGGCAATCATGCAACAAGGCACGTGTCAACTGGTCGACTGGCATAGTGAGACATTTGAAGCTATTCGTCAAAGGCTGGTAGGGATTGAGTGTAAGGACTTCTTGCACGTCATGAAGTGCTCGTCTCGAGGTCTGATTGTTCGTTTACCGAGGTACAACTTTCACTTCGAGCTTAGCAACAGTATGAAGACATTGCGATGTCCGGAGCTCGGCGCTGTCATTGAATCAGATCAGAATCTGGGCACATTGATTGGATTACGCAGCAGACTCATACTGAAAGAGGAGGGATTAGGAGTGCGCTCGGTTCTGATTCCAATTGGCAAAGTGGTCTACGGATCTAGCGCTTCATCTCATGTCGAAGTGAAGATTGATACCTCCGATTTACGCTCAGTCCGATATTGCAATTATCACATCGACGATATATTGCACCGCCTCCGTGGACCTCCGAGGTTGTTCCAAGGTTATTATCTGGCCTATCTGCATGCTTTAACATCATATATGCTCGCCGATCCGCTTACCGGGCTGACGGGTACTGAGCAAGCTCTGGGTATCCTTCAGCAAGCCTGCATGCTGCCAACCGAGCCACTACGCAAGGACGAGAAAGTTTTGCTAGAAGCCATTGGGAAGCTGACTCCAGTACGTAAGTACTATCCTCCGCACCTAAAAAAGATGCAGAATGTCTTTTGGGACTCCCAGCTATCAGCTATGTCGCAGCATGACGACTTTATCCATGTAGTTCGCCAATTGTACGATCATTCGCTAGCCATCGAGCATTTCCATATCACCACGACTTCTAAGTCAGAAGTGCTTGGGTCTAGGGAGGAAGATCACCTGCTTGTCAGAGCTCGTACTCGAAACGCAAGTTATCGCAATTTCGCATTTGGAGGCAATTGGCTATCGACAAGGAAAGATAAAGTCTATGGCTTGCGAGACCCGGACATCCATTCAGAGGCAGCGCAGCATGTGTTTGAAGCAGCCTGCCTGCTGCGAGAAAGGCCTACCCAGATGGAAGTATGCGATGACATGTGGAAAGTGGTCAGATCGTGGTCGACAGTGTCTGGGCCGGACGCGACTTTTGGATCTCTAGGGAGCTTGACAGAATTCGAATTGCCTAAGTCCTGGGCTAGTCTTTACAGCTACTGTCGGCAGCATCGAACGTCAGATCATGCCTTGCAACTGTCCATCATCATAGGTACAATTGCTTTAACATCCAAGAGAGGCAGCGACTTTGGCATGCTTCGAACTCTTATTGCGCTCACTGTCGCCAGACCATCAATAACAATGCCGCAGCTACCTCCATATGATAGCTACGATCTTAAGGATGGTGTCGCGCCTGTCGAAAGTGACCTATCTCAATACATGATCAATACTGCGCAATCATACGACTTTGCCAACACATCAATAGAAAGTGAGATTGAAGTGCAGTCGGCGTCCTTAGCTCATCACTACATGTCGAAATGGCCGTGTGCGTTTCCTGGTGGACCTCTCAGTGGAGGAGGATACCATCGATTATCTCTGCGGCAGGTGAAGGAATACGTCTTGTCAAAATTCGACACATGTCATAAGAATTACTGCTTGCACCGTCATATCACTGAATTACAGTCTACACTAAACGTTGTCCAGAGTTCTTTTTCTGTACCAAAAGTGCCAGACGTGCTGTCAGTCAATATCGCGCCACAAGACGTCACCAAAAGCGTCAGTGCCATTCCTCTGTTAGGGATTCTGAAACATGTCGAGCCGGCTGGCTCTTGGAAATCATTGACTGTCCCCTCCGTACTGATCGCTGGTCGACTAGCGATGCCGGTGCGCTCACGCTCCACATCCAAAAGCGATCAGCTCGCAGAATTACTCAAGGAAATGAGAGATAGCGGGGACCTGATTCAATCCATATACAGCAATTCCTTGTGCGCAAGTCAGGCTCGATATTTAGATGACGTGGAGTTGGTTACACCTTCGGAATTTCCATGGAGTGAAGATGTGCTGTTAGCAAATCTCCAAAGCTGGAAGATATACCTGAGCGATATCCTTACGGTTATTGTCAACACAGTGAAATCCTCGCGTGGTGAAGTCGGTCGAATAGAGGAGTTGGCTAGACTTGGACCAAATCTTAGGCCCATCAACTTTTTGGCCATACTTGGAGGAGCTGAGTTTCATGATCTCTCAGTGCCCTGGCGAAATTTACTCCTGAAATATGGCCATGCCCTAGTTCAATCCCAGCGAGTCAGGAGACTTATATCCTTCATGCGATCAAAGCAACTATTAGCATTCTACAAAGAGAGCGAGCATGGTGGCCAGCAAGGATGGTCGGCAAGCGATGTTCCATCTTGGCTTGTTCTGGAGGCGGACAATGACTTTATGATTCGCCCTGTGCAAGCTCAAGTTGCTCGGAGAATGTTGTCATCCGGCGGGAAAGGGAATTCGGTCCTTCAGCTCAATATGGGGGACGGCAAGTCATCAGTCATTATGCCGATGGTCATTTTGGCCCTCTCGAACGGTACTCGATTAGCTCGCGCTGTCGTACTTGAATCTCTTGCTAAGCCTATGCGATACATGTTGCGTCAGACTATCGGCCGCATACTTCAGCGACCCGTTTGCTTCCTACCATTTTCTAGGAGTACCATCTTGGATGTGTCAGTCGTCTCCCAGATGATATCATTGCAACAAGAATTTCTCAAGAAACAGGGAGTTGTTCTAGCCCAGCCAGAGCATATGATGTCCTTTGAGCTCATTGGTATCGAGCGGCTTTGGGCGAAGGACATGGAATTATCCAATGCAATTTTCCGAGCGAGTGCAATCAGCAAGTCAATATGTTGGGACATTGTGGATGAGTGTGACGCCATACTTATCGACAACCAACTGATCTATACTGTTGGGTCACAACAGACTGTTCAAGGTGGCAGCGAACGTTGGAAAACCATACAGCAAATTCTATCTATGGCTATGGCGCATGCCGAGGATTGTCAGGCCAAACATCCTCAACATGTTGAGCTTTTTAGTAATGGACCTGGCACGTTTCCTCAACTCCGCATGTCGGACGCCAAAGCCGGCAAGTTCCTGGCTAGGGCAATAGCGGATGACCTCCAACATGATACGCTCCTCAACATCAACTATCCGTGCCTGCCAAACAAGCTCCAACATGCGATCTTGACTTTTGTCAAGGAACGTGATATCGCGCCAGATGTCTTGCAAGCCGTGGAAACCCATTTCGCGGATCGCCCTGTATTGTTCGACAAGCTGTTGGTGATTAGAGGCTTTGTTGCGAGCGAAGTGTTGTACTTTCTGCTGGAGAGTAAGAGATGGAGGGTTGAATATGGCCTATATCCCAAGCGCTGCCTTATGGCCGTTCCTTATATCGCTAAAGACGTTCCTTCGCCACGCGCTGAATTCGGGCATCCTGATATCGCCTTGAGCTTGACATGCTTGGCCTACTATTACAATGGCTTGACTAGCGACCAATTACTAAGCTGCTTCGAGAGACTCCGCTCAGTCGGCGATCCTAGCATTATCTATGATGAATGGGTCAGTGCATCATCGCTTAGCGATCATCTGAAGAGCGAGTGCAATATCAACCTAGAAGATGACAGACAATGGGCTGATGTAGTGTATCCCGGACTTAGAGACCAGAAAGCTGTTGTAGACTATTTTTTGAATCATTTCGTCTTTCCAAAGGAAGCGAAAGAGTTTCCGAAGAAGTTGCCTGCATCTGGATGGGACATTCCATCTCAGCAGCAGAACACGAGCACGGTTGGATTCAGTGGTACCAACGATTCCAACACTCTGCTTCCAAAATCGATCACGCCACAGAACCTTCCAGAGCTGATGTCAACTACCGCTCGTGTTCTCACCTATGCGCTACAACCGCCAAATGGTTATCTCTGTGCAGAAAGCAGCTCAGAACATCGTCTCTCCGTGCTCGAGTTGCTGAAGCTTATACACAGTCAAATGCCGAAGATTACTGTTCTACTTGATGCTGGAGCACAAGTTCTTGAGCTGAAGAACCACCAGGTCGTCAAAGAATGGCTCAAGCTTTCTGAAGAGTTTGATGCAGCCATCTACTACGACGAAAGACTGGAAGAAATGACAGTTGCGAAGCGAGATGGCACGACTGAGCCTTTGATATCATCAATCTATAATGCGCAGGCAGATCGGTGTCTAGTCTATTTGGACCAGGTGAGGACCAGAGGCACTGACCTCAGATTGCCTTCAGGCACACGAGCAGCGGTCACGATCTCACGTCGTCTGGGCAAGGATGCAGCTATGCAGGGTAAGTCATGCTGTTCTACTTAGATTCACAGGTCGAGGAGCAGATTTTGTTATGGCTAGAAGTACACTATGCTAACCCGTTTTAGCTTTCATGAGACTTCGCGACTTTGGCCATAGGCATTCTGTACTCGTCTTAGCTCCACCCGAGATTGATCGCGAGATCAGAGCATTGCGAGACAGCCTTAGGCCAGGAATAAACTCAGCCTTGGGCATGTCCGATGTTCTGCGGTGGCTATTCAAGCAGACTGTCCGCAACCTTACCATCAGCATGCCTGGATGGGTCGAGCAAGGTCTCAGTCATCGCCGCAGACTCCTCGCCGCCAACGCTCTGAAGATATACGACCAGGATATCAGTCTTCAGGAGCTCCCCGAAACAGATATTCGTGAACTCTTAGATGCTTGGGAGGAGCAAGAAGCGAAATCCTTGCAAAGTTTGTACAGCCCATCACGTGGTAGCCAACTCCTTGAATGGATGAATCCTAGTGATGCAACACTTGCTGGCGACACCACCTACAACGAGACTATAGCTGTTGGAAGGAGACTTTCACTTCATGACCACGATATTGCTTCGAGACAGCAGACGTATCAGCGAGAAGTCGAGCTTGAAGTCGAGGTTTTGCGTGCCATTGAGAGACCACCTAAGGTAGAAGCCGAGATCCCAAAGCTTGATAACGCTATATCGACCTTTGTTCGTACTGGGCAGCTATCATTGACATCATTCGCTACTATGACTGTCTCATTTGCCCTCAGGAAGTTTTCTTTTGCCAAGCCGCCTGCAACACAGCGGACAGCTTGGTCGAAGTATCTACGCATATCCGAGGATTTCATGACTACCATCAAGTCAAAGTCAAGCATCGACGAGTACGTCAACCCCGTCAACTGGGTCCTGACCACTACGTCGAAGAAGACTCAACAGGTTTGGCTTGTCATCAGTCCCTTCGAAGCCAACGCGTTACTCAATCTCATCCGCAACTCGAAGCACGTCCAGCGTCACGTCTACGCACCAACCATCCGTAGAATCCGTCCCTTCGCTGCTGACACCATGAAATTCTTCAACATCTCAGCATCGATTGATACCCTAGACCCAGATCCAGTCCTTCGACGAGAGCTCGCTCTATTCGCGGGGGGCTTGTATCTCAGCAGTTACTCCGAGTACCTTGAACTTCTCGAGCACATTCGGATCCACAATGGTCCAGGTCATCCACACGGCTTGGCAGGACCGTATCTGGATCTGATTAGATCGATCTTGGAGATGCGAAGGAAGGGTGAGGATTTCAGTAGGACTCATATGGGGAAGATTCTGGCGGAGAGAAAGTTGACCGAGAAGGATTTTGAGTAGCTGGTGGGGTGAGCGTGGTGAGGAGGTACCCTAGAGTGTTTAGGGAAGTGGTAGGACTTTTTGTTAGTCGTAGAGTGGAAAGCTTGGTGGTTGGGTATTCGAAATTTCGAGCCCTTCGGCCTGAAGTTTTTGAGAATGGGACACAAGTTCAGATTGTCATAGCGAATGATGCGGACTAGAAGACACTATCAGCAAAGTCTTGGTTTTTGACAAGATGATATAGCACCTCCTCTTGAACGTACGTCCACTTATTTGATAACGAGCACCTGATGCAGAACCTAACCTCGTATTTTCGCCAACCCACAAGAAAGAGCTTCGTCACAAATGCACAAGAAAGCAATTATGACCAAAGCCACCCAAAAGCTGTAGATGCAACCAGCTTCCGCTTCCTCTACAACTACAAAAAGTCTGGTGTTAGCAGAAGAAGCTCGTAACAAGATTGATTTGATTACATTTCTTATTACATTCATATACACAGTCAAATACATAAAACTACTATGTTATGAAACAAAGACAAAACACAGCACAGCACAACAAGCCATAGATAACTGCAATGATTGTAAAAAATGCGGGCGTGAGCCTTATACGATGTATAGTACCTCAAATCAAGCGCCTCTAGCAGAACAGATAAATCTTCAGTGATAAACCTCGCAAAACATCAGGAATCGTACACCCAACCCTCTTCCCTGGTGGCCACGTTTCTGCCGTCTTTCTTCTCCAGGCTGTATTTAGGCTCCTCCAGCTGCGGATACGTTCTTATACCTGGTCCCTTGCCCCATTCGCCTGCTCGGTTTTTCTTGGTGCGGTCCAACCCTGCGTAGTCAGACATCTGATCGCTTTCCGTGCTGACACACAGAGAAACTTCGCTCGGAATTCGAGCCCTATCGTCCGAATCTCACCATTGGATAGTCGTTTCGTGCCATTGCAACTCTGTGTCTTCGGCGTTCTTGCGATTTGTAGCTTGTAAGTGAACTCTCCTCCTTGGCATATCCAGAGACGATTCTTTGGTACTCAGTCTTCTATGCTCCGGTATCACCTCTGTCTCAACACCGTCTTCTTCCACCCCCATGAACCACGTAGCGATCTGGTAACAGCATGTACTGTCAAATACACCCTCCTTGAAAGGCGTCGTAGCTAGAAGGCTAATCGCGCGACGTCGGATGGTTCTGTGTCTACACTTCATAGCTGTTATGTGCAATGGAGGTATGATGCCGAAATCAAAGTGGTACCCCCCAGCATAGGAAGAGTGAATCTCTTCAGCCAGGGAGACTATGTCGTCGAATACAGGATTGAAGGCATCGTATATGCTTTCCAGTGGCGAGAACGCTCCTGCTAAACATACTGTGCTGGATTTGACCTGCATTCGGAGGACTGCGATCGCTACAACCTCCGGAGATAGTGTCCTCGATTCATCACTTGTTCGAGGAGAACCCGGAGAGGCCGGAGATGAGACTTCAGAAATATTGAATACAGTCCCTTGCTTCTGTGCTAGGGATTTGTGGAGCCGAAGTGCTATGTTCTGCCATTGTAGATTCCAAACACAGTGTGTCCTGTATTCAGCTAGCATCTCTGATGGTACAACTGTAGGAGTGTGGAGGATATTGGAGCCCATCTGAAGTAGAATGGCTTCCTCTGGCTGCTTTGAGAAGTGTGGCCTCGTTTCGCACTCAGCGACTTTGCCGACCGCTGATTCGTCAGTGATACTCCACTTGCAGAGTCTCATCACTCACCTATAGAACGACTCCGGAGATGACACTCTAGCCTCATGACTTGAACAGCCCACGATCGAGCCTCAGACACGTCCTTGAACGTGCTTGGCATCCCTTTAAGAGCATTGGCAGACTCCTCGACGATCGCTTGATGGAATTCCGCTGTGCGGACGTCGAGCAGTATGGAGACTTGGAGATCAAGACGGGCAAAGGACTGAATTAATTCATCCTCAACAATCGAAGGTGCGGGAGACTTGTCAGCGGGCGAGGTAAGCCCGGGATAATTGGATTGCCAATCTCTCAGCAGCTTGACCCCTGACATGGCGTGCGTTATAGCTGATTGTTGGTTTTCCAGATGACTCTCGAAGCAGAATACAAGAAGACAAGCGACGAGAGCAAGCCTGATATTATCGGAACGCGAAATCGCTCGCCGCATGGACCTGAGGGCACGGTCATAGCGCAGAAGGGCGTATCTCTCATCTCCCACCGGGGCGTTACTAGCTGCTGATGACGAGAACTGATCAATGGCATTCCGACGTCTATCAGCATGCCGTGAGATTGCGCCCAAAGCAAGGACGGCATCCATAACGAATGATTCATGTTGAGATATCTGAGGTATTAGACGTCTCCACACGTTACTTTGGAATACACCATCATATCTAGAAGTCTTCTCATGGATGAAAAGCTGGAAGTATTGGCTGTCTTCCAAAGAACCGACTAGAGAGTGGAAACCGGGTTGCTGGAGACTTGAAGGCAAGGGTCTGAGTGCCTTGGATTGTCTGATGGCACTGACTTTACGGGCATAACCAGCACAAGGAATGCCATGGTCATCGCAACGCATGCATCCCGGTCTTGTCTCGTCACATTTGACCTTGCGAGCTTTGCCTGATGATCGAATCAGCTATCAACCATATCTGAGGTATATACGTTGAATGGAGAGCCTCGGTCACGGACTCGAAACTCGTCACTCGTGATTACACTTACAAGTCAGACATCCATCTCTGGATTTGGGCGCAGATCTCCGCTTCGGACTCATACCATAAGGCGTCAAAGCCTGTTGTGCGACCATTGGGGTTGCTGTGTAGATTGACATGATGTTCACGTTGTTGCTGGCATCTACCAGGATTGCGTGATGGAATGAACATGACGGTTCCAGCTTCGCAAAAGAGGGGTTGTCCTCCCGAAATTTAGTCCATCGCCACGGCGAGCCATAACCTTCCACTTCGTCCGTCTCTATCGTAGTCCGTGTAAGCCGAGGTGTAATTCTGGTCGTTGAGATAGAGTTTAGATCCCTTGTCGACTAGCTGAGCATGTGAGGAGCCGTCATATCACGTGTTCGTGCAAGGACAGGAATGCTTAGTCAGCGCATGGACTCTGTACGAAGATAGGTCCATATCCACGTCTTACTCTTACATTTTCAATTGGGCTCTTGGATATCATGAGCTTTTGCTCGAGAAAAAGACTAAAGTTTACCGATTTTTTTTCCTTATAGCTGTGACTTCTCTACACATTCTACAAAGGTCAACGTGAAAGACTCTTCGCTTACAACATGTTGGGTTGTCAATCTTATGAAGTTGATTGTAGTATATACATAGGACGGAGTTACGAATAATATTAGAAGGTAACGAATTATGAGTGATCTCTCCTAATGACAACACAATTCCACAATTCACCTTTATATCCCATAATAATGCCCACCTCCAACGTCCACCTTGTATCGTGATTTGTGATGAACATCACCCAAACTGTCTCACTGGCATGCCGACTTCAAATATGGAGACATTCGATCTCGTAGTCGTCGGTGCAAGTAAGTACTAATTACTACTGATGGAATAGGAAAGCACTAACTTGCTCACGCAGCCAGGTATGGGCTCCCAGTCGCCAAAACGTTTCAGCAAATACATCCCACCGAGAACCTCCTAATTCTCGACGAAGCACACTCTATCGGCGGAACCTGGGCCAAGGAGCGCCTCTATGATGATTTATACAGCAACAACATCGTCGGTATGTTTGAGTACAGCGATCTGCCAATGGATTTCGAGACTTTCGGCGTACCCAAGGGACAGCATATCCCTGGTGATGTGGTCCACGCTTACTTTCAGGCGTATGCGAGGAAGTTCGATCTTTTGAAGAGGATTCAGTTCCGGTCGAGGGTCACTTCAGTAAGGATGGAGGATGACGGCACATGGCTGATCAAATTATTGCGGGATGGTGAGACAAGCTTATTGAGAGCACGCAAACTTGTGCTGGCGACGGGAACCACATCAGAGCCGAATATGCCGTCTTTCGAAGGCGAGGCCAACTTTGGTGGCAAGATCATGCACTCCAAAGAGCTTCGTTATTCCAAGACAGAAGCAGAAGCTCTGGGCAGCAGAGAGCGTGTGGCTGTGCTGCGAGGCTCAAAGTCTGCTGTCGATGCTGTCTATATGTATGCCTCGAGAGGGGTTCATGTAGATTGGATAATCAGAGGTGAGATTTCTTGCACAAGATCTTTGTCGATACTAAAGTCACATCAGCATCAGGCAAGTCAAACTAGCATGAAAGAGGCCACTGGTATCTCTCAACGTCTCAGAAGCACACGAATCCCCTCTCTTGCCCTGCTCCTGTCCTTCTCTTACTAATTCACATTTTGGACGTACTGACTCGTAAATAATCACAGGCAAGGGCCCAGCTTGGCTCAGCAACGCCTACGTATCTCCCTTCAAGCTTCACTTCGAGAAGCTCGCAACCACACGCTTCATAACATTCTTCAGTCCTTGCTTCGATAACGATGCATATCCCAGCATTCGACGATTCTTCCACAACACTCGAATCGGCCGCGCCATCACACGCGGCTTCTTCAGTATCATCAACAGCGACTTGATTCAGCGGGGTGAATTTCGAAAGCATCCGGAGACGGAGAAGTTGATACCGCCGAACAACATAATTTGGTCGGGAACATCAGTGGGAATTTTCACGCATCCTACCAATTTCTTTGGCTTGATTCAAAGTGGCTTGGTCAATATCCACAGAGCAGATATTACTTCCTTGTCTACTCACACGATCCACCTTCGTAATGCAAACGGTGAAGAAAGCGTCATCAGAGCTGCGACGATCGTATGTGCAACCGGCTGGAACCAGCAACCAACGTTGAAGTTCGAAAATGTTTCCGGCATCGAAGACATAGGTTGGGTCACTCTGTCCCGCGCTGATGATCGCGTCCGAGCAGCCGACACTGAAATCTTGAGTCGCTTCCCAGAGCTACGTGATCGACCAGCAACCAGTCCTGAAAGTAATGCAGAGGTAGAGCAAGACTGCTGGTCTCTCTATCGAGGTATGATTCCACTGGGCTTCCTGAAAACTCACAACTTTGCATGGGCTGGTATGTCGCTATCTTTGCGTGGCTGTCTCTGTGCCGAGATTCAGGCTTTGTGGATAATAGCCTTCCTTGACGGCAAAGTGGATGCCACCTTACCCAGCCGAGAACAGGCAGAATGGCAGCCTTTGCTGCAAAGTCGGTTCTATTGGTGGAAGGCACCTATGGGTATGGGTGGTAGCAGGACGGATATGGCGTTCGAGACAATGCCGTATATTGACACGTTGATTAAGGACTTGGGACTGAAACCGGGTAGAAAGCGAAGCTGGTGGAGGGAAATCTTCGAGTGGTACGGCGTCGATGACTTTCGAGGGATAGTTGATGAATGGCTGAGGAACAGCAGACGTGTAAAATGAGTGTAGTTCGGCGACCTCTGAACAGCTTCGGCAGACCTCCTGGCATGACCTGTGCGGCCGAATCTGCTAGATGAGTAATCACCAATAGAGGCTAGACTGCGAAGATTTGGAATTAGAAGATCACATATCAAGGATCAAGGCAGGTGATGCCTCGTTGAGGCAACATCTTCACTCTGCTCTTCTAACCTGTGTCCACAATTCCATGCCAGCATTTCCAGAGCCACGTAACCAACCCAAACGTCTCAAATCTCATGCTCGATATCCCTAACCCTCGGAACCTTATGCAAACTCACTCCCCCAAACTCCGCAACCAATTCAACCTATGTCTCATTAGCCCCACACATCTTTCACCCCTATCTTCTCATCCCAAAGTAACACTCACACATTGCTGCACAACCTCCACATCCTCCCTACTCACCCCAACCCTCCTCATCCCCCGCAAATGCCAGGCCGTCTCCGTCGGCAGATTCTGTATCATAATCCCCGCCAACACCACCATCTCCGTGTCCACCGGACCCAAAATACTCATATCACCCAGAAACAATCCATAGGTGATCTCATGGTTGATAAAGAGGATATCCTTGTGTGCAGCGAACATATCGTCGATAGCAGTTATATTGTGCCGGTAGATGGTAGACATCCACGCATCGCCGCGGGTAAGATTAGTGGTGTCTCGCTGCCAGTGTTCTCTGCATAGAAGAGATCAGTGTGTGTTTGGGGGATGTAAAGGGGGAAGCAGTTTGAAGTACCGAGAATAAGAGTAATCTTTATCCTCCTCCCGCTCTACTTTTGTGATCCCTATGACGGCCTCGAGGGGCTTGCATACACCCTGTAGAGGCACATTTTCCACCAAAGCTTCGCGGAGCCGGCGAATGAGAGCTTTGCGGGAGGCCGGGGTAGAGAATTGAGGTTTCGAGAGGAGATACGTGTAGAGCGTTGCGACGTGGTCGGGTTCAACGCCGACAATTGCGGAGAGCTGTTTGTTGGGTTAGAACTTTGGTGGGATTATGAGTGGAGCAAAAAGGGGACTGACGGCCACGAGATACCATTTGTCGTCTCCGATACTGGCGTGAGGAAACTTTGCTTCAATTGCTTGGAAGAGGGAAATGGCTTGTTCTGATGTGGGTGCTTGGTATGTCGTCATGTTTCTTTTCGAGAGCGATCGAACCAATCGTGGTCTCGGTGCTACGTATCGGAATTCAATGACTTGATGAGCTCTGAAAACCCTCTGGAAACAATTCTGTTGGAGGGTATGGTATTGTATTACGAAGCCAAAGTTGCTTCGCATTTCTTTGGCAGAGTTTTTTACAGATTCGAGATCACTCTCTGCAGTCAGCTCTCTAACTCTTTGTGCCAACACTCCCTCGGACAAGGAGGGACGAGTGGAGGAACCAGGCCACCCGATTATGCTTGGAAGTACTCAACCGGATAGCTCTACTTCATAGCAACGTTTGGGATCCATTATGGTACTATGAAGTCACAGTTGCACTTCGAATTTACAGTGGTACTAATAAGTCATGGTGACTGATGGATTCAAGAATGCATTTATCAACCTCTCTGTACATCGTGTTATTTTGCAGCGATATTCTACAACACTTTTGTTACAAACAAATGCTCAATGACCCAACTGCCGCTTGGGATTATTGCCGTCGCTAATAGCAGGTGTCATAGTCCCAGATGCGAATGCATCATTCAAAAGACCTTGCTCCCGTACGAACTTTGGTGACCGATGATGGAGTGAAGAATAGCTGTAGTTCTCATCGATGATGGGATGTACCATTACGGTTTGCTTGTGAATCGTCAACACAGAGTTGGTTGGGACCGTTACCCAGCTCTCTGATCTAATGTTAGCTAAGAAGTTGTATCCAGACAGAGTTGGCTTGCCTCGTTCAAAAGTTAGAGGTTCACTAGCTACGAGAATTATATCTGCTCCTTTGTCTCGACGATCCATCTGGTATTCGCCTTTGCCGCCTTTATCCTGCCACGTTGTTCCAGATGAATAGTACAGACTTGGGGCCTCTTCCGTTCTGCTGCCAACATAACGTGTGCAAATGATGCTATGGCCGTCCGTGACAGCAAAATTCAACCAGCTAGGATGATCATCGCGGAGGACCTGTTCCGGAAGTTTGGCGACGAATGCATTGATGCGGGCGATGGTCTTCACAACTGCTTGACGAAGTACAGTAGGCCCGAAGCCCTTTCCAGTACAGGAGCCAGGATCATAGCCCATGCGCTCCAGAGTGTCCAAGAACAAGGCGAAGGACCATTCGCTGTCACATCCACCCTTCACTTCAAGGTACCATCTATCAGCCAAACTTTCTGCAAACCGTCGCTTGTAATGTTTCCAGCCTTGAAGATCACCATTATGCATGAACATAATGCTCCCGTAAGCGAAAGGATGACAATTAGCATCGCTCAAACTACCATCTGTTGTAGCTCGCAGATGGGCAAAGAGCAAAGTCGAGGCCGTCTTGGCGCAAATTCGTGGTAGATTGGTGCAATTCCAGGCTGGTATTGTAGATGTATAAATGCATGGCTCTGGGCCAAGCTTGGGATCGGTGTAGTAACCAATGCCGAATCCATCGCCTAGTCTATCTCAGCCATTGCTACTCAGATTTCGTTCGTGTGCAAGACGAACCGTTATGTGGTCTCCTGAGATCTAATCTCAGCCGGGTGTCATAGGATTGACGTAGAACGGAATGTGTAGGTTCCGTAACTAGCTTGGAGAGCAAGATAGGATCACTACCTTTGAATATCTAGTTTAGTTAGTAAGTTAGTCAGTCAGAGCTTAGAGCGGACAAGGTTGTACTCGCCATGAATCGACACATAGCTGTTGTTCTGCCTGGAGATTTTACACTCTGCAGAGCATAAGAGCGCGAGATAGCTGAGAGAGGAATCTATGAAGCTACAATGTCATCCGGGGTGTAGCTCCTCTTTTGTATGCTCTGTTATCGAAAGCCGACCATCGCAAGGCTGAAAGAGAATGGCGCAATATAAGCAACGCACAGAGATACAGAACACTACTAGGAAGGCAAAATTAGAGGAACAAACCTCGTTGAAGGCGCCACGGGCAGGATGAATCAGTCAGACGCTTGAACATGTGCAGCGTGCCTGAGAGAAGAATTCCAAGCCCGCCGGATGAGATTCTCTTTTCTCATTGAACACAAGTTACACAACCAAAAACACAGCATCAACTTATCAACCAACCAGGCTGCAGAAAAACATGCTCTCACGGTCAAGCCACACGAGACCTACCCCTACGTCACCAGCCACAGGCACGTCAACCCTTCATTTTGTACGGTATGCGATCGGAGATGGGCCATAAATGCCTTCAATGTCGACTTGTATGACTTTATATCTTAAACAACGTTAAGACTTCAAGGCCCCATGACTACGAGTAGCCATGAGCGGAAGGCTTTTGTCAGCCAGGCTCGTGCCTCTGCCGCAAAGAGCCACCCTCCGACAAGCACGCCATTACCATCCCCGAAAACCCTCTGCTGGAGGACTCTTGGGCTCTAATTCGCCCGCTTGGTTGATACGACGAAGAACATCGCCCACGGGGTATACGCCCTTCTCCAATGCTGTCGCCGTGCGAAATGTCTCCTTCGTGCGTGCCATACCCCAGCTTCTGCTCAAGTTTGCTCGGCTTCCGGCATTGTTCGCGGGTGTCACTATCTCCGGCATAGCATACTTGCAATATCAAGCTACACGTATGTTGACTCTTTAGACTCTTGTCAAAGAAGCTGAATGGATTGCAGAGGCGGGCAACTATGCCTTGGACGTCTTTGGTCGGACGAAGGATACCGTCACTGGACTAGCTGGTGGCCTGTTCAGTGGAGCGAAGGGTGTTGCCGAGCAGACTCGACGAGGATGGGACAGCACAAAGGAGCAGGTCGAGGTTCCCGAATGGGTTCAGAAGATTCTACGATTTCATGAGGAAATTGGCACAAGCGGTGGAGATGGTGGAGGTAGCGGTGGGGGGAAGGGACCGCAACAACCAAGGGAAGCCAGACTAGGAGCTGCTGCTGCTGGAGTCACTGCTGCAGCTTACGGATACGATCAGTCTGCAGAAGATGACCCACGATCCGACGATCAGGCGGCTCGGGATGATCAGATGATGGTGCTGACGAAGAAGATGATTGAAATAAGGAGCATTCTGCAGACTGTGGGGCAGTCAAATGCATTGACTCTACCATCGATAGTGGTAATAGGCTCGCAATCATCCGGCAAGAGTTCAGTGTTGGAGGCCATAGTCGGTCATGAATTCCTGCCCAAAGGTTCGAACATGGTTACGAGAAGGCCTATCGAGCTCACGCTGGTCAATACTCCGGATGCGCATGCTGAGTATGGCGAGTTCCCAGCTCTTGGTCTTGGCAAGATCACAGACTTCTCCCATATCCAGAAGACCTTGACTGAGCTCAATTTGGCGGTGCCCGATTCTGAGTGTGTATCCGACGACCCAATCCAATTAACAATTTCATCTCCCCACGTTCCAGACCTGTCAATGATCGATTTACCTGGCTACATCCAAGTCGTTGGTCAGGACCAGCCACTGGAATTGAAGCAGAAGATAGCTGATCTGTGTGACAAATACATACAACCTCCTAATGTCATTCTTGCTATCTCAGCTGCAGATGTGGACTTAGCAAACTCCACAGCGCTGCGAGCAAGTCGACGGGTAGATCCGAGAGGCGAAAGGACCATTGGAGTTGTGACGAAGATGGATCTCGTGGATCCTGCCAGGGGAGCCTCGATCCTCAATGATCGGAAATATCCTTTACGACTTGGATATGTTGGGGTCGTATCGAAGGTTCCACAGGTTACCGCAATTTGGAAGAAAGGTAGTGGGAACATTACCTCCGCAATCGCTAAGAATGAGCACTCATTCTTCTCATCTCACCCTCTGGAGTTTGGTGAAAATTCTGGTGTCAATGTGGGAACAACCACACTCAGAAGCAAACTTATGCATGTTCTGGAGCAGACAATGGCAGCCAGTTTACAAAGCACAAGCGCTGCTATACATCAAGAGCTCGAAGAAGCAACCTACGAATTCAAGGTTCAATACAACGATCGTCCTCTGTCCGCAGAGTCCTACCTCGCCGAAAGTCTTGATAGTTTCAAACACTCATTCAAGGAGTTTACTGAATCATTTGGCCGTCCTCAAGTGCGCGAGATGCTGAAGGCCGAGCTTGACCAAAGAGTCCTTGATTTGCTCGCCGCCCGATACTGGAACAAGCCCATCACAGATCTCACGCCTGCACTACCCGAGCCTGACTCACTCATCGATCTACCTACCGCTGATCCGGAATCTCTCTATTGGCATCGAAAGCTCGATGCCTCCACCTCATCACTGACGAAGCTTGGTATAGGACGGTTGGCTACGCAAGTAGTAGCTAATGCAATCCAAGCTCACATCGATCAATTAATTTCTCAATCTACGTTTGCAACACATCCTTTCGCTCGACAGACCATCACTGATGCTGCTGCTGGGATCCTGAATGACAGGTTCTACAGCACAAGTGACCAAGTTGAGAACTGTATCAAGCCATACAAGTTCGAGATTGATGTGGAGGAGAGCGAGTGGGCTCGTGGAAGGGAACACGCAGCAGGGGTCTTGAAGCAGGAGATCAAAGCTGTGGATGAAGCGACAAAGAGGGTAGAGCAGGAAGTGGGTGGCAAGAAGAAGCTACGGGATGTGACGGCTTTCGTGGAGAAAGCCAGGAAGGGTGAAGTCATAGTCGAAGGTGATGGCTCGAGCGGTGCTGGTGGCTTTTCGTCCGCTCTACTGGCTAAAGGTAACCCACTCTGCTCTTAAAGTCTTAAAGTCTACCGACAAAGAGCTAAAGTATACAGGCCAACAAGCAGCCTTCCTCAACCTCCGCCGACACCTCCTCAACCTCCGTCTCACCGCCCTCAAATCAAGCCAATGCTCCAGCATGAAGAACAAATACTACTGTCCCGAAATCTTCCTCGACGTCGTCGCCTCGAAACTAGTCAGCACCTCGGTGCTCTTCCTAAACGTCGAGCTCCTATCAGAATTCTACTACAACTTCCCCCGCGAACTCGATGTCAGATTAGGCAGAGGGCTGGCGAAGGAGGAAGTGGAGCGATTCGCGAGGGAGGATCCGAGAGTGAGGGGCCATTTGGATTGTGTGAGGAGGAAGGAGCTGTTGGAGTTGGTGGTGGAGAAGATTGAGGGTTTGAGAGGGCTGGAGGGGAGTAGTGCGAGGGGGGCCTTGAGGGATTTGGATAGAGAGTGGAAGAGGGAGAGAGGTGGGAAGGGGAGGAAGAGGGAAGAGGGGAAGAAGAGTGGTGGGTGGGGCATTTTTTGAGCTGCTTGGTAGGCGGGGGGTGTTCATATCAGTATTTTGCTTTGAATGGGCATGGCGTTCAATTGGGTCTGGGGGTTATATATCCGCTCTACTCTTCTTGGTAGATATTTACGCTTACAATGATGAGACATTGATACCTCTTGCTGTGGACGAGCACATGTACATTCAACAATTGAATCAAGACGGCCAAACTCTGGGTTCGTGCATGTATGGTCGTGAAAGCAGGAAGATACGCAAGCTGTAGAACGATGCAGATTTTATGAGCTTTTCCAGCTATCTCACCAGCATTGACACTACAAGTATCTTCAAGGCGACCATCAGTCAAACCAAATAATTTTTCTTCACCCTTCTGACCTTCCCACAAGCGATCCAGACAATCCCAGAAAAGTGTTTTACTCCAAGCAATTACCAGATTGTTGGGCGTTGAATTGTATTAAATTGTATTCCCATCCACCTCCTCGATCACCATGATCGATGCTGGCATTCTCTATCGTCAGTTGGACAATCAGCACTCTTTACTTATTGTACTTGCAACTATGCAAACACGTCGGCCCGACTATCTACGATCTGACTTTCTATTTCCTTCCTTTTCCTCGCTTCCCCCCGCCTTCTCTTTTCCCTTGTTTTCTTCGTCCTTGTCCTCCCTCATCTAATATCCCCATCCACCATCCCAAGACATATACACAAAAAAGACAACAGCAAGGCTAACAAAGCAAGAATCCCATCAATGAAATAGTGTAGAATTATCCACTAGGAAAAATTACTTGAATGTTATCAGTGGTCTCAGCCACGTACTCGTACATATATAACTCCAACATGGAATCCGAGCCTTGATGATTAAGCCGATCCTCACGTGTCAGGACAATATGCCCTTCGAGACTTTGATGGTTTGTAAGACTCACGGATAAATATAAGAGGGACTGTAATGATGTGTCAAAGAGGTGGTAGGGTTATGAGAAAGCCGAATGAAGATCCCCCCTACAAACATAGATCTTGAGGTATTTGAGACTAGATAGATATGAAGAAGGATGAACTGAGTACACAGACTTAAAAGCTGAGAGATAGACCAGCTTGTACCAATTGTCGACAAAGACTCTTTCATCTAGATGTTGACTTATCAGAAAAAGAGAGGAGCAAGCAGTAAGTGATAAAGGGAGAAGAGATCCATAATACGCTAGCGGGAGTAAAAGAATACAGCGATATTCATAACTCGGTTGATTTGTTGAGCCGCATCCCGAATCAATAAACCCCCCCCTATAAGATATAACTTAGTCCTAATATAATAATATAACTACACTTCTTTAAGAGCTCTATTATAGCTTAAATTAACGCTTATACTTAATATAATATACTTACTCCTTTTGCCTGTAATAAGTAACTATTTAACGCCTAAAAAGGCTGCTTAATTATAAAGAATTCTTTATAAACTTAGAATAGCTTACGACTTTTACGCTCTTACGGACTAATTTAGTATATCTAGTAAAGTAGTATAAAAGAGATATAATTAATTACAGACAGAGATCTTAATAAAGGTATCTCTTACACGTCCTTTAAGTTTAAGACGAGTAATAACTTAAGAAATAAAAGATATAGTATTTAACTTTCTCTAAGAGTAACCTTTTATTTATTAAGCCGAAATTAAAGATTTTCTTTATAAGGTCTTTAACGTTAACGTCTCTTAGCCTATGATTTCTTAAATGTTAGCTTAAATTAAACTTATATAAAAGAAGCTCTCTGTTATAACAGCTTAATAAGATAAAGAGGCTAAGACTATATAGTAACTATAAATACGAAGATAAAAGGCTTAATAACTAGTCTTTTTAAATAAGAGTAGAAATAATAAGAGGACTAACTAATAATAGTATAAATACACTCCTTTTAAAGTTAGAGCTTATATTAAACGCTTTCTTTTTAAGAAGTAAAGAGTCTCTGTTTTCTTAGGTTATACTATTAATAGTTATATTATTAACATTACTTTTTAAGGTATATATATAGTAGATATTTACTTTAAATTCGTAATTAGTAAAGTTATTTTTCTTTATAACTTATACTTATAAAACAATTTAATTATAATTATAAATAACGTGTATAAAAAGTTAGACCTTTAGAGTTATTATAGCTGTACTATAGTGTATTTAGGCTAGAGTTAAGCTATATGTCTATTTATTTACTTTTCGTGTTATTATAAGTAACGTACTTAGATATAAGTATAAAGAGTATAAGATAGTTGCCTTCTTATTTAGTTTAACTATAGTTTTACGGCCTTATACTATTACTAA